>Ga0209689_1001744_pt1 | contig 16317 bp, 18 predicted proteins | sample GraSoiAngelo_149_FD_187119 | JGI IMG/M metagenome (GOLD analysis project Ga0209689, IMG submission 187119) | Grasslands soil microbial communities from the Angelo Coastal Reserve, California, USA - 14_1009_09_30cm (SPAdes) (version 2) | ecosystem: Environmental > Terrestrial > Soil > Grasslands ...
CCGTTGATGTCCGGCTCTCGCGCGTGAGACCATCGCGGCGAACAATCAGCACACGGGTCTCTTATGCCGATGCGAACTCTGGGCGTGCTCGGTCTGGCAATCACCCTCGCGGCCATTGCCCAGGAGCCCCCGATGGGGCCGCTGCGCCCCGATCAGACGGCCTTTCGCACCTTATATAAGGAGTTGGTCGAGACCAATACCACCCTTTCGAGCGGCAGCTGCACGCTCCTGGCCGAACGCATCGCGGCACATCTCAAAGCCGCGGGATTCGAGGACAAGGACATCACCTTGTTTTCGGTGCCCGATCATCCCAAGGAAGGCGGCGTGGTGGCGGTCCTTGCCGGAACCTCGAAGACGGCGAAGCCGATCTTGCTGCTGGGGCACCTGGACGTGGTCGAGGCGCGACGGGAGGACTGGACGCGGGATCCATTTACGCTGATCGAGGAGAACGGCTACTTCTACGGCCGCGGAACCGCCGACATGAAAGACATGGACGCCGCGTGGATCGACGCCATGATGCGGTTCAAGCAGGGCGGTTACCATCCCAAGCGCACCATCAAGATGGCTCTCACCTGCGGCGAGGAAACCACCTACGCGTTCAATGGCGCCCAGTGGCTGGCCCGAAACAGACCCGACCTCATCGCAGCGGCCTTCGCCCTGAATGAGGGCGGCGGTGGGCGCACCGACGGACATGGCAAGCTCCTGATGGAATACATTCAGGTCGGCGAGAAGGCCGCTCAGAACTACCGGCTCGAGACTGTGAATGCGGGAGGCCACAGCTCCATCCCGATTCGCGACAATGCGATTTACCAGCTCGCCGACGCGCTCGTGAAGCTTCGCGCCTACGAATTCCCGGTGAAGCTCACCGACACGACGCGGCAGTTCTTTGCCAAGGCCGGAGCCGTGCGCGACGACGAATTGGGCCACGCCATGGTTGCGCTCGCGAAGAATCCCGACGACCGCTCGGCCGAGGCCATCGTCTCCAGGGATCGCATCTACCACAGCATGCTGCGCACGACCTGCGTCGCGACGCTCCTCGAGGGCGGGCACGCGAACAATGCGCTGCCCCAGCGTGCCGCGGCCAATGCGAACTGTCGCATCTTCCCCGGCGAGACCGTGGAGGGGACTCGAGCCGCTCTCGTGGCCGCCATCGCCGATCCCGGCGTCAAGGTGACGCCGGTGCCGCCGGTGCGACCCGTCGCCATACCGCCACCGCTCGATCCGAAGATCGTCGGGCCCGCCGAGAAGCTCGTGGCGAGGTACTTTCCGGGTATGCCGCTCGTTCCCACCATGTCGACCGGCGCCACCGACGGCATCTTCCTCGAGGCCATCGGCATTCCCGTCTATGGCGTGCCGGGTCCCTGGGAAGACCCGGATGGTAATGGCGCGCATGGCCTCAACGAGCGGTGCAGCGTAAGGGCCGCATTCGTGGGCAGGGACTTCCTCACCGACCTGATCAAGGCCTACGCGGATTCGACCTGAGGCCAGGCTCGCCGGCCCTGAAGCCTAAGCGAATGAAACGCCTCATCCCGCTTTTTTTCGCCATCGCGCTGGGCGCCTGCGCGTCGGGCTCGCGCTCCCACGATGCGGCCAATTCGACCGGAGTCTTTCGCGTCAAACCCGTCCGGCCGGTCGCGGAGCTGCTGCCGATTGCCCTCGCCTCGACGCCGCCCTCCGAGAGCGGCGACTTCCGGCGAGCGGATCTCGTCGAGCTGACTGCGCTCGATCCGACGATCAGGCTCGACATCCGCTACGCCACCACCCGCAACTTCCTCGGCACCCCGCTCTACAGTCAGGCGCGCGCCTTCATGCAACGGCCGGCGGCAGAGGCGCTGGTGCGCGTGCACCGCTCGCTCGCAGCGGAGGGTTACGGCCTTCTGGTGCACGACGCCTATCGGCCGTGGTACGTGACCCGGATATTCTGGGATGCGATGCCGGTTGAGCTGCACAAATTCGTCGCCGATCCCGCGGAAGGCTCACGTCACAATCGCGGCTGCGCCGTGGATCTCACCCTCTACGACCTCAAGACGGGTCGCGCGGTGAGCATGCCGAGTCTCTACGACGAGGCGACCGAGCGGGCGTATGCGAGCTACACGGGCGGAACCCCGGAGCAGCGCCGCCTGCGCGACCTTCTGCAACGGCACATGGAAGCAGAGGGTTTTTCGGTTTACGAGTTCGAGTGGTGGCACTTCGACTATCGCGACTGGAAGGCCTACGCCATCCAGAACGTGCGCTTCGAGGATATCGGGCGCATTCGCTGAGCCGTATGGAGACCGTGAGAAAAGTCGGCACGGCCTTGAAGAGTCCGCCGTGATCGGCCGTCGGGATTGACGCAGCATGGCGGCCGTCAGCGCGGGCCTGCTTCTCTACCGCCGGCGCGGTTCGCGCCCTGAAGTCTTTCTCGTTCACCCGGGAGGTCCCTATTGGGCGAAGAAGGACGACGGCGCCTGGTCGGTGCCGAAGGGTCTCGTCAACCCCAACGAAGACGAGCTCGCCTGCGCGCGGCGCGAATTCAGGGAAGAGACCGGATTCGAGACCAACGAGGGCGGCCGCGAACGGGATCTCGGCATATTCCCGCAACCGAGCGGCAAGCGGCTGCACGTCTGGGCGATCGATGGGGACTGCAACCCGGCAGATCTCAAGAGCAACCTGTTCGAGATGGAATGGCCGCCGAAGTCGGGCCGCACCGGACGATTCCCGGAAGTCGATCGCGGCGGCTGGTTTGATAGAGAATCGGCGCTGCGGAAGATCGCGAAAGGTCAACGTCCCCTCATCGAGAAGTTCTACGCCGAGTTGCCTGAGAGTTCCCCGTGATCGAGGAGCTTAGTCTCATGCACAGCCGAACCACGGCCGCTTCACTGACGGAGTCTCGCATCAGAAAGATATTGGACTTGCACGATCATTTGAGGCAAAAGACAAGGAAAGACGCGAAGAAATTTCTTCAGATCCCACGGCTGCCTGACCTGGGCCAAGGCGAGACCCTCGAGGAGGTCGTGGGGCCTCAAATGGCCCGGTACTTTGCCGGTTCGAACGAGGACCCCGTGCAGGGAAATCCCGCGGCTGCAGAAGAGATGCTGCGACAGGCCACGGGATACGCCGAGAAGCAAGTCAGACAACTGGAAACGATCAGCGATGCAGAGGTCCTTGCCGTCAGTAACTGCATGCAGGAAATCGAGGGCAGGCTATTGGGTCGGCTGAAGAAGATCCGCAGATGAACTGCCCGAGCTGGTCAAGGGTTCGACACCTCGAGACCGCGAGCGATCGGGAGATCGAGGGGCTGAGCGATGTACTCCGGGACTGCGTGGAGGGCGGCGCGTCCGTCGGCTTCATGCTACCGCTGACCCGGGGCAAGGCGGAGGCGTTCTGGCGCAGCGCCTCGGCGAGCGCGGCACGTGGCGAGCGCGTGGTGCTGGTGGCCGAGGAGCAGGCGGGTGCCATCGTAGGCACCGCTCAGGTGATCTGGGCGCAGTTCGAAAATCAGCCGCATCGAGCCGATGTCGCGAAGATGCTCGTGCATCGGCGCGCACGCCGGCAGGGCATCGGCGCAGCGCTGCTCGCTGCCGCAGAGCGCTGTGCGCTAGAGGCGGGCAAAACGCTGCTGGTTCTCGATACGGCGAGCGATGACGCCGAGCGGCTATATGTTCGACAAGGCTGGCAGCGTGTCGGCGACATCCCGGACTACGCGCTGTGGCCCGCGGGTGGATTCTGCTCTACGACGATCTTCTTCAAAGAGCTGCGCGGCACGCTCTGACTGGTCTGAGGACTTCGCATGCACCTCAAAGACAAAGTCGCCGTCGTGACCGGCGCAGCCAGCGGCATCGGCAAGGAGATCGCCCGGACGTTTGCCGACGCGGGCGCAAAGGTGGCCATCGCCGATCTCAACGCGGCGGCAGCCAATGCGGCGGCCGACGAGTTGAATAGCCCCGGACAGAGGGCCATTGCCGTTGCCATGGACGTCACGCGCGAATCGGACGTCGATTCCGGCATGGCGGCCGTCGTCTCGGCATTCGGGCGAATCGACGTTCTCGTCAGCAACGCCGGCATTCAGATCGTCGCCCCCCTGGACGAGTTCCCATTCGCCGAATGGAAACGACTGCTGGCAATCCACCTGGACGGCGCCTTCCTCACCACCCGCGCTGCGCTGCGACAGATGTACAGGCAGCGCGGTGGGACCATCATCTACATGGGGTCAGTGCATTCGAAGGAGGCCTCCGTGCTCAAGGCGCCCTATGTCACCGCCAAGCACGGCCTCATCGGGCTCGCCAAGGTCGTTGCCAAGGAAGGCGCCAGACATGGGGTTCGCGCGAATGTCATATGCCCGGGCTTCGTGCGCACGCCGCTCGTCGACAAGCAGATCCCGGAGCAGGCGCAGAAGCTCGGCATATCCGAGGAGGCCGTCGTCAAGGACATCATGCTGACCGAGACGGTGGATGGTGAATTCACCACGATCCAGGACGTCGCGCAGGTCGCTCTGTTCCTGGCCTCATTCAAGTCGAATGCACTGACCGGGCAATCGGTGGTCGTCAGTCACGGCTGGTTCATGCAATGATCGTACGACTCGCCAAAATGCCCGATAGGCCGATGCCTCGCCCTTGAATGGACCGGTGAAGCCGAAGCCCGCGGACTCGGCACCGTAGTATGACGCGGCACCCTTACCCGGAAGCGGCCACCGCCGCCCGTTTGCCGGCGCCCAGTTAGACAACATTATTGTTGACAGTCAATCAATATGGTGATATTCATACGACATGATGACTGTTCGGCATTCGCTGCGGTTGGTGGATGAGGGCGGACCGGATCCGGATTTCGCCCAGGACCGCCTGGATCGGGTCTTCTTCGCCCTGTCGGATCCGGTCCGGCGACAGATCCTCGAGAGGCTCGACGGCCAGGCACTGCTGGTCTCCGAGCTCGCTGCGCCGTTCGAGATCTCACTGCAGGCCGTGTCCCGTCACATCCAGGTATTGGTGCGGGCGGGGCTCATCCAGCAGGAGCGCACCGGACGCATCAGCCGGTGCAGCCTGGACGCGGGCCCCCTGCTCGACGCGGCCGTCTGGATGAACCGCTACAGCAAGTACTGGCAGCAGCAGTTCGACGTGCTCGCCGCCACTTTGTCGGAAATCGACGAGCGAAGAATGGAGCAGCCGACGCCCGCCGCGCGGCGCAAGCGAGCGGAGAAACGTTCGCGGCGCAAGAAGTGATTGGCGCGAAAGCCGAGCGCCGCAAGCCCGAAGCCAGACTTCCGTAGTCCCATTGGAGAGCGCCATGACCAAACATCGAATCGTGAGTCACGAGGACTGGATCGCCGCCCGCACGCGTTTTCTCGCCACGGAAAAGGAGTTCACCCGTCGTCGTGATGAGCTCAGCCGGGAGCGCCGGGACCTGCCTTGGGAGCGGGTCGAGAAGGAATACGTCTTCCAAGGCGAGAATGGCCGGGAAATGCTCGCGGATCTCTTCGGCAAGCGCAGCCAGCTCATCGTCTACCACTTCATGTACGGTCCGGACTGGGAGATCGGCTGCCGCAGCTGCTCCTTCTGGGCCGACAACTTCAACGGCATCACTCCGCATCTCAACGCCCGGGACGTCTCGCTGGTCGCCGTCTCACGCGCGCCGCTGGAGAAGCTTCAGGCCCAGGCCCGACGATTCGGCTGGACGTTCAAGTGGGTCTCCTCCTCCGGCAACGACTTCAATTTCGACTACAACGTCTCGTTCTCACCGCAGACCCTCGCCCGGGGTGAAGCGCTGTACAACTACACGATGCAAAAGATGTCCGACGATACCACCGAGCTTCCGGGAATCAGCGCGTTCTTCAAGGATGGCGATCAGATCTTCCACAGCTATTCCACCTACGCGCGCGGACTCGACATGCTGAACGCCGCATATCACTACCTCGACATCGCGCCGAAGGGACGCGACGAGGATGGTCTGCCGTTCCCGATGGACTGGGTGAGGCACCGCGTCGCCTACGAAAGCTGATTCCGCCGTAGCCGGAGAACACACCTATGAAATACGCGGATGTGAACGGAAAGCTCGCGGACTATCGCAGGCAGATCGCCACAATTCGGGAGAAGATGAGAGAGACGCTCGCCACCGTCGAGCCGCAGGAGGTCAAGGACTACGAGTTCGCCAACATCGACGGCCCGGTGCGCCTGTCGGAGCTCTTCGGTCATCACGAGGATCTCATCCTCATTCACAATATGGGTGTCTCCTGCTCGTACTGCACCCTGTGGGCCGACGGCTACAACGGCATCCATCAACACGTGGTGACCCGGGCGGCCTTCGTGGCGTCGAGCCCCGACCGGCCCACTGTCCAGAAGAAATTCGCCGAGAGCCGCGGCTGGAAATTCCCGATGGTGAGTCATGCGGGATCGACCTTCGCGGCCGATATGGGCTACGTATCCGCGAAGGGAGGATGGATGCCTGGCGTCTCCGTCTTCAGGCGCGAGGGCCATACCATCATGCGGGTTTCTGACACCGGTTTCAGTCCCAGCGACGACTTCTGCACGCTGTGGCACTTCTTCGATCTGTTGCCGGGCGGTATCGGCGAGTGGCCGATGAAGCCAACCCACGCCGGCCCCTGACTCAGGGAGGAGCGCGCCATGTGTCCGGCTTGCATCGGATCCGCCCTCCTCCTGCTGAGCGGTGCCGGCTCGGCGGGAGGGGCCGCCGCTCTCACGCTGCGATCTTTGACGAATCGCTCGCGAGATCCCGCTTCGCGCACTCAGCGGGGACCGAACCGCGACCCTTCCCGCAGAGCGCTGTGGAGGCGATCGATTAGCGCATAGATTTCGCGGCTGTGACTCTTGAGTAGGCTGTGGAACCTCTCATCGCTATCGAGCCATCCCCGCAGTGCGCGGTCTACATCGTTCGCTCGCTCGCGAATGTAGAGTGTTGCCTCCGGGGACCGACTGATCTTTCGCAGGATTACGCCGGCCGCCACCAGAGACTGCGGATCCCTGGATGGACCCTTGCTCGCAAGCTCTGCGAGCGCATCACACAAACGCTCGGTTTCCTCCAGGTCCATCGCTGCGATCCTGTAAATTCACGAGCCACGCGGCAAGCGAGACAGAGCCTGGAAGTGTCACCGGCCCCGCCTGCGCGTCACGACGACTCGATGCGCTTCTGAATATCCTCGGCCTTCTGGCTGGCCCTGAACTCGATGATGCGGAAATGAGCCAGCCCGTGCTTGCAGAAGGGATCTTCCCGGACTATGGCCTCGATCTCCTCCAGGTTCTTGCCCACCGACAGGATGATCCCGCCTTCCCGCGGTATCTTTCGCCCCGAGACGAGGAAGTTGCCGGCCGCATAATACTTGTTCAGGAAGCGGACGTGCGCCCCCATGTGTGCGTCGATGTCCTCGAGGCTGGCCTTGTAGATGAGCTCGATGACGAACACGGTCGCGAGCCTCGATCAAGGACGCCGCGCGGGTCCAGTGCCCTCGTTACGCACGGTGCCACGTTCCTTGAGCCAGTCCGTGAGCGCGCTGCGGGCCGTGGTGGAGAAGTCGGTAAAGACGCCATCGACGCCCAGGGAAAAGTAAGCGTGGTATTCGGCTTTCGGGTCGCGGTGGTACGTCCTGGTCAGATGCTGCGATTCGTCCCGGAACGTGTAGGCGTGAACGAACAGACCGGCGTTGTGCGCGTCGGCAATCAGCGAAGTGGGCGGCATGTTGGATGCCTCAGCGAGAGCAGTCACCGGATTGCCGGCCGCATCAACTCCCCGGGCGGGCAGTATGTACGGCTTCCATGGGCCAATGCCATCCGCATAGGTCTTGATCTCCGCAAGCCCCGCGGCGCTAACCATCGCCGCGAAGGTGCGCGGATCGCCGGCCTGGAGCCAGGAGAACGGCTTTGCAGTATCCGGTGATGTGTAGGTGATCGCGCCGGAGCGGTAGTCGATATCGGTACCGTCGATCAGCTGCACGACTTTGGTCTTGAGTCCAAGCTTGCGCATGAGCTTGAGGCTCGCGGGATCGAAGGATTGGACGAACACGGGCGCATCCGGGGTATTCCAGCCCTCCTTCGTGAGCATCGCGAGGAGCTTCTCTTCCAGAGGCCGACCCAGCTGACGCTGGTAGAGCGGATTCTTGGTCTCGGGGTAGACGTGGATCCGACGCCCGGAATGAGCGGCCATCGCCCGCTTGGCGAGATCGACGATTTCCTGAAATGTCGCCATCGGGTACAGGCCGTCGTACTGCTTGCTGCGCGTGGCGATGGGCTGCCTGACCCGCAGGGTCTTCAGCTCGGCGGCCGTGAAATCGCTGATGTACCAGTCGGGCCCCGTGGCGACGCCGTCGACCATGCGTGTCTTGCTGCGGGAAGCGAATTCCGGGTGTTTCGCGACATCCGTGGTATCGCTTAAATACACGTTGTGGCAGGCAAACAGCACGCCGTCGCTGGAGGACTGGAGGTCGAGTTCGAGCGCGTCGGTGCCGCCGGAAATCGCCGCCTGGTAGCCGGCGATGACTTCTTCCGGGTATAGACCCGGCAGCCCGCGATGCCCAATGATGAGCGGCGGCGCGCCGTCGAGCGTGCTCGAGATCGTGGCCGGCTGAGCGAAGCAGACGACTGGCAGCAAGCTCGCGCTACACGCCGTGATGTGCCGCCCGAGCGCCCTGGCAGTGCCCATGAATGTGCCTGCTGTTCTCGTCCGCGTCATGCCGGCCGGCTGATGGCACGTGGCAGCGACGCGCGCTTGTCGTGTTTCAGGGTGGGCACGATACAGGCGATCGCCAATACACACCCTGCGAGCAGCAGGATAAAGCCGCCATCCCATCCGAACCAGTCGACCGTGTAGCCGACCAGGGCATTGGCGGCCAGCGACCCGCCCAGATAGCCGAACATGCCCGTGAAGCCGGCGGCGCTGCCCGCCGCCTTCTTCGGCACCAGCTCGAGCGCATGCAGGCCGATCAGCATGACGGGCCCGTAGATGAGGAAACCAACGCAGACCAGAGCGGCGATGTCGACGGTCGGATTGCCCGGCGGATTGAGCCAATATACCGCTGTAGCCACGGCAACCAACACCATGAACAGAATGCCGACGATCCCACGGCGCCCCTGAAAGAAGCGGTCGGAAATCCAGCCGCACAGCAGCGTTCCGGGGATACCCGCCCACTCATATAGAAAATAGGCCCAGGAGGTCTTGTCGACCGTGAAGTGCTTGGCTTCCTTGAGGTAGGTGGGGGCCCAGTCGAGGACCCCGTAACGGAGCAGGTAGACGAATACGTTGGCCAGAGCGATCCACCACAGCAGCCTGTTCCTGAGGATGTGCTGGACGAAAATCTCCCGGGCGCTGAACTCCCGCTCGTAGCGCTCGCTGTAATCCTCAGGATAGTCGTTCTTATACTTCTCTATCGAAGGCAGCCCGACGGACTGCGGTGTGTCGCGCAACATCACAACGGCAAAGAGCGCCACGCCGATGGCCACCACCGCAGGAACGTAGAAAGCGGCGTGCCAGTCGCCGTACCAGGCGAGGCCTACCAGAAACAGCGGACCGATGAGGCCGCCGCCGACGTTGTGCGCGATGTTCCACGCCGAAACGATCCGCCCGCGTTCCCTGTGCGACCACCAGTGGACCATCAGCCGCCCGCAGGGCGGCCATCCCATTCCCTGGAACCAGCCGTTCAAGAACAGCATGATGAACATGATGGCGATGCTCGAGGTGGCCCAGCGCGTGAGGCCCAGAGTGAGGCTCACGGCGGCCGACATCACGAGGCCGAGCGGCAGGAAGAAGCGGGCATTCGATCGGTCGGACACGCTCCCCATCAGGAACTTCGACAGGCCATAGGCAATCGACACGCCCGACAGCGCGAAGCCGAGAGCGCCCCGACTGTATCCCTGATCGACCAGATAAGGCATCGCGAGATTGAAGTTCAATCTGACCAGATAAAAACCCGCGTACCCGACGAATATGCCGACAAAGATCTGCCATCGCAGCCGCCGATAGGTCGGCTCGATCTGCTCATCGGCCCTGAGCGGCAGGTGCTCGGCTGCTTTCAGGAAACCCAACATCGAACGCCCTCACCCGCCCATGAATTCATTGACTATTGGCGCGTCGGCTGCGCCGCTTGGCTTCGGTCGTCTTGCCTGACGCGGGCAAGCCGCAGAGCATTAAGAGCGTTGCAGCCACGTCGCGTGCTCGTCAGTCGCAGGAATTCCTCTAGTATCCTATACGTTATCAGATGCGCCAGCGCGGTTGCCCCTCGCTGCTGCAGCGGCCGAGGACTTCTCGCGGCACGGAGACGGACAGCTTGAACCCGCGTCGGCGCGAACTGCTTGCGGGTCTTCTGGCCGCTGGTTCGACGGGTTGGCTGCGGCCGGCCTTCTTAGAGAGGCTCCCTTGCATGAGCCTCTCAGCAGGTCAGGAGCTCGATCCGTCCACCAGCCAGCACTACCAGAGTCTTCTTGAAGTCGGTCGCGATCGATAGCTGGGGAAGGACGTACCGATACGTCCCGACATGCGACTGACCGTCCTCGTCGGCGACAACGAGCCATCGATCGAGCGCGGGTTTCAAGGGAGCGCCCTTCGCTCCTCTCGCGTGGATGCGTTCGAGCAAAGACTGGGTCCTGTCCAGGAACCCGTTCGGATCTGAATCGGGATTGTGCACGAATCCGATTACCTCCGCGGCGGCCCTCGAGCCGCCCTCCACAAAGCGTACCCGGACATGGTTTCCATGAATCCTGTACTTGACCTCCCGCTGCGCGGACCGGTGCGCAAGATGACTCCGGATTTGGTCTTCCAGCGCGGCAGCCGTCTTAGCGGCCAGCCGTATAGGGGCCGTGATGGTCACCAGCACCGTCTTGCCATCCGGCACGGACCCGTGCAGAGCAGCCTGCAAACCTCCAACAAGCCGGAGCGCCACCCTGTCGAACCGCAAGCGAGGCTTCGCGTCTCCGCGCCGGTTGCCTACTCGCTTGATAGTGACGACTTCGACCGCAACGCGCTTCGCGGCGATCGTGACATAAGCGTCGGCAGGCTCTTCGCCTCCTTCCCACGTCGCAGAGAAATGCCTGGCGACGGCTTCGATGGCGGCCTGCTTCTGCTTCCTCAACTCGCTCATGTCCGTCGACGGGCCGCCCGGGTTTCAGCTTCTGCGCCTGGGCTTCTTGCAAATCGCCATCCAATCCTCCGAGGCCCTGGGGCCGCGCGGCTATTTCTTCCGACGCGGCCTAGCGGCCCGAGCCGGTGCAAGGCGCAGCCTCAGCCTGACCACGACCGTCTACTCATCGATGTGGGCGAGCCGCTCGTGCGGTTCGCTTGACAACCATCCGCCTCTTTCCTACATTCGCGCGCCCGGAGCTCCGCCAACTTGGCTCAATGGCTCGACCCGGCTCTGCATCTACCAAACGCTGGCAAACAATCCCGCACGAATTTAGCGCACAAGAGGGGAGGAAGTATGCGCGTACCTCGACCGTCGCTCTCGGGTGTTCTGCGCTCTCCGGCTGTACTTCTTCTGCTCACTTCCATCGTACCTGTATCTGTTCTGGCGCAGGAATGCACGGCCGGAAACGCGCCCCATGGCGCCTGGCTCTATGATGTCACCGACGAGGCGCACCCAAGACTGATCTCGGAGGATCCTGCCGATCCTGCTCGTACCCGACTGAACGTCCCGGACGGGTTCAACTACACCTGGGACACCATTTCGGGGCACAGTCCGAGTCAGGATACGCACTGCGGGATCGCCAATCCCGCCCACTGCAGGGATGCCGGCGTATACCCTCCGAGCCTAACCCCGCAGGATCCGCCGCCAGACCCCAATGTCCAGTCTCCGCTGCCGAATGTTGGCAAGAACAGCTTCTGTAACCAGGGAGGGCGTTTTGGCGCCCACTCTTCCACTGAGCTGTTCTATCCGCCGTATTACGGCAAGCTGGCGATAGTCTCCTGGTTTGTAGGCGGAGTACGGGTTTTCGACATTCGCAACCCAGACGCAGCGCGTCCGATCGCCTATTTCATTCCGGCGCCCAATGATACCGGCTGTGGGCCGCGCGGCGGACCCTCTCCCGGGCCTGGCTGTACTTTCGCAAACACCGGCCGGGACAATCACATGGTGAACACCATCCATACCAACAATGTCGAACTTGACGATCGCGGCTATATCTACATCGCGGATCGGGCCGGAACCGGGATGCACATTCTGAGGCTGGCTGGCGAGGCCCGGCGGGCCGTCTCAGGGGATGCGGGTCGCGGCGAACAGGAAGCCAGTGATGATCATCCTCTACCCGATTACCCGCCCTATGGATCACATGTGCCGACGGCGCATTTCGACCACACAGTCCGGCCACAGCTGATTCCTCCACCCCCTAAAATGATGTGTCCCGTCCTGAGCGCAAGCTGCACGGATGTGAGACCGGCGCAGTCGGCCTGGAACATGGAGCTGGTGGGCTATGACACCTTGGACGGACGCTCGACCTATCAGCCGCTCGTCGTTCGCCAAGGCAATCGCTACATCGCGTACATGGCTCACCATGCTGGCACGGCCATTAACCGGTTGACTCTCGCCAGCGAGACTAACGGAACTTCCATTCTGGATGTGACCTACTCCGCTCACCCGGTTTATCTGGCGCATATCCCGGGGCCGGGTGGCTCGCTCGATGCCGCCGGTAACCAAATGGCACATGTGTGCAGTGGGGACATATTGCCGTCCAACAGCCCGGCAGAGGCGGCGCGGAAGCATGGCCACTACTACCTGCTGCGGAGCAACGGAAACTCGTCCGGATCCGCTAACCCCGGAGCTGAATCGCACCAAATCTTCGACGTCACGGATCCAGCTCACCCGGTATTGTTGACCACCGTCGCGCCACAACTCACCAACACTCACAAGAACTGGTGGGAGTGCGATACCGGCATAGCGTTTCTGGTCGCAAACGATAGCTCTCTGGCGAGCCCCCGACCTGGTCTCGCACCCGGCTGGCACCAGAGCGGTTCCAACCAGCACGTGAAGATCTACAACCTGCATGATCCCGCGAACCCGGAGTACATCCGGGATTTCGGCTTTGTCGGACAGCAACCCAACGTTGGAGACGCGGTGGAAGGACTGGTCAGCCCGCCGACGGGCATCCATGGACCCATTTCTGCCGGCCAGGAGAAAAACCGGGTCTACCTGCCCTATGGCGTGGGATCGAACGCCGTGGTCGAAATCGTGGATCGTGAAGAACTGCTGACCGGGTGCACTGCTGCCGACGCCTCAGCGCACTGTGCCACCAGCCCAACGCAACAGGAGATGCTGGCTCCGCAACGGGGGTGGTTCACCTTGCCGGGCCTGACATTGCAAGGTGGGCACACGTCCTTTCCCATCTTCGGCGAGGAGGATGGCAAGCCCCGCAACCTCCTGCTCGTGGTGTCGGAAGACTGATCCGAATCTCGAAGGTCTCGACCGACGGAATCCGGCACAGGGATTCCGTCGGTCGCTCACAGAATGGCGTTTTGCCAAGGGGTATGCGAACCATGACCTGCAGCTGGCCAATAGTGTTCCTCATGGTTGTTGCAATCGCCTGGTCCCTTGTGCTGGCTTCTGACGCTCCCGGTTCGGCGCCCGCAGTGTCTCGTGAACTTCGTACGGACTTGGTCACGAAAATCCGCATTGGTAGTGCAACGAGAGACGGGGTCGCGAAGTTGTTAGGCCGCCCCTGGCGTACCGTCCATTACGGCGACTGTAATGCTGTCGAGTATCAGGAGCTTTGGGAATACTGGGGCCATGATGTCAGTGGTAGTTTCAAGCTCACGATTGAGTTCGACGACGCAGGCATCGCTCGGGTCGTTGCGCGAACTGTCCCTACGGGTGGCATAGTGGTGTTGGCCGCGGCTCCGGCTCCCGAATCCAGTCACCAGCACTAGGGAAGAGAACCGGAATAAGGATGAAACAAACAGTCGCGATTGCGGGGGCGATTTGCGCCATCTTATATAGCGACACCGGCAGCGATCCCCCCGCCCCCCGGTGCGCCACACAGCTCTCGAGTACACAGGAGACGCCGGCCAAGGGCAAAGACAGTCTCGCACAAGACAACGCGCGGCCCCAGCCGAGAGCGATGCCATCGACCGTCGTGGTCTCATTTAAGGACGGATTGCTGTCGATCATCGCCCAGGATGTCAGATTGCGCGATGTCCTGGAGCAGGTGCGCGAGGCCACTGGAGCAGCGGTGCATGCGCCTGCGCTGAACGAACTCGTGACCGCCCATCTCGGACCGCGGGCCCCGGCACAGGTGATAGCCGCCTTGCTCAAGGGATCGCACGCGAGCTACGTGATTGTAGACGTCGCGGGATCCGGCAAAATTCAAGCTATCGAGGTCTTGCGAGAGCCCTCGCCGGAAGCGGGGCGCGGGTCCCACCAACCCACAGCCGACGCAGAGACCTCAGCCGCCTCGGAAACCGAAGCCGTGAGGGAAAAAGCGCTTCTAGTGGGACAAACGGGCGGGGATGAAGGTGTGTGGGACGACGTTTATGTAGGGACTTTGCTAAACCCAGTTGCGTCCCCGCCTGTAAGCGTATCACGCCCGGTCCAGGCCGCCCCGGCCACCTCAATCGCGACTTTCAGCCAAAAGTGAATCCGGCGTGTACCAACACCCTGTTACCACGATCAAGGTATCAGCTTACGCAGTGACCGCGTCGACAGATCGTCAATGTGCCGAAATGCCGGTGCGATCCTCTCGATCTGATGGGAAGGTACTTGGTACTCTTCGAAGTACACCTTCCATTCGCGTACGATCTTCCAGATCCTGGCGATGCTCTCGGCGGCGGCCTCCGCGGACAAGGTGAACATCTCGCGACCGGCAAAAGCGTTGTCGAGGGTTGCGATTCGTCCCTCCGGCCCGACGCCCAGGTGCAAGCGCCGCTCGGACGCCAGACTTGCTCGCGGCATGACGTCGTACAGCGGACTCAGCCGCCATCCGGGAAGGCGCGGGTCCCAAACAAAGCCGTGGTTGCGGAGATGATCGTCGTCGTTATTGACGAAGATGTTGAAGACCAGGCGCTCAAACAGCTCGCGATTGTTCTCGCGTATCACGCCCGGGTGGCAGTACCGTCGAACCGCTTGTGCCAGATCTCCATAGGACTTATTCGGTGATTCCATCTCGTCACACGCCAGCAGCGTAAGACCGCTGATAAACCCTAAACGCTTCTCTGCTGATCCGTACGCTGGAACCGTGCTGAGAAGATCTTCCGGCAGCTGGGCATCTTGACCTGCCTTGGCCCAATATCGGTCGAATCGGCGGATGAGCATTACAGTCCGGGACCCAAAATGAACCAGCCTGACTGGAGGCACGGTGAGACCCGAGGCGGCCGCCAGTCGCAGCGTCGCCGTCTCAAGAACGGGAACCAGCAGCGCATCCTTCCGGCTCGGAAATTTGGCGAGCCACAACACCCGTTCCTCATCCCGAACCGTCGCTTTCGGCCTTGCACCGCCGAGCGCGCTGCCCTCCGCGAAGATTTCCTCGAGCTGGGCGGGAACCGGTAAGCCCTCGTCGATGCGTTGGGCGGCGTCCATCAAGTACTCAAGATTGTTCCAAGTTCCAAAGCCCGGCGTGGCGGCCGAGACTCGGGAAGACCGAATATCGATCGCTCCCACACGCTGGCTACCCGCGTGAACCAGATAACTTGACTCTGGCAGGCTGTTGGCAGGTACTTTCAGGCGGGACTCGATGACCCGCCGGCCCCAGGCATCGGGCGCTGCATCGCGAATTCCGCCGAACAGGGGGAGATTGTTCGGCGGGAATAGAGCCGTACCGCGTACCAGATCCATGTCCCGAAGGCTTAGGCTTACCGGATCCACTTCGAGGGCGCCGGGACGCTGCAGATAACGCAGCCCGTACGCGAACGTTGAGGCCGACAGCTTCGCTCCGTCTTCGGACAAAGTGAGCTGGCCGCAAGGCACCCACTCCGTGTCGAGATAGGTGAAGACATACAGCTTCTGTTCCGTTGCGGTCATGGTCAGAAGTCGATCTCTTCGAGTTCGCGCTTTGACAGGTCCCGGGCCCGGCGCCGCCGTTCTTGCGCACTGAGAGCGGCTAAAGCAGGATCCGTCTCAGACAGCAGTTCAAGCAGAGTCTTGCCCGGCACAATGGCATCCAGATAGCGAAGGATTTGACCCATCGCGATTCCGGGATCGCCTTTTTCCAGCCGATACGCCGTGTTTCGTGACAGGCCAGCCCGCAGTGCCGCCTGGTCCTGTTTCATGCCGCGAGCGATCCGCAAACGCGCGAGGGCCGCCCCCAGCTTCTTCGCTTCAGCAGCTTGGCTTGAGCTCAGGAGTGCGGATTGGGTGACCTTCATACTCGTTTAACCAAGCGCTGATCGCTTAACGCTCGAGTAATCGAGCTTATCTTAAAACTG
>Ga0209689_1001748_pt1 | contig 16283 bp, 18 predicted proteins | sample GraSoiAngelo_149_FD_187119 | JGI IMG/M metagenome (GOLD analysis project Ga0209689, IMG submission 187119) | Grasslands soil microbial communities from the Angelo Coastal Reserve, California, USA - 14_1009_09_30cm (SPAdes) (version 2) | ecosystem: Environmental > Terrestrial > Soil > Grasslands ...
GTCATCCGACCCCGTTCGTATGGACCAAAGACCCGGCCGCCATCGTCACGAAGGCGGTCCGCCGTGGTCGTTAACATGACTTCCCAGACGCGACACTAGCGCGTCCCACGGCGTCGAGGCCGCCGCCGCCGGGCGGCCACGCTGCGTTTCGTCGGGCGAGTCTTCCTCGCGGCGCTTCTCCGCGCCGTTGCCGGCTTCGCGGGTATCCGGTGGCCTGCTCGCTTCCCGGTATTCGCCGGGCGAGCGGGCGGCGGGCCCGAGCCATCGGGCGCGCCGGGCGCGAGCCACTCGTGATAAACGATCAGCTCGGCGCCTCGAATCTCCCTGTGCATCAGTCGGCGGCGGCGCCCGTTGACGTCGTCGACATCCCCGATGTTGATATGCACGTATTGGACGGGGTGGCGCAGCTCGGCGGTGACGCCGTCCCGATCACACCGCCAGGCGATGTCCTTGTTCTCCAGACCGCCGACCGTGAGGGATTGCGCGACCTCCATCGCCTCGCCGCACTTCGGACACGCACGCATCGTGGGATCTCCTCCTCAGGAGGGGCGAACGACGAGCAGCCAGCCCGCTCCTTCCGGATCCGAATTCACTAAGAACGGCTGTTCTCGCAGCGCCGCGTTATGCGCGAGGACCGTGCCGCTCACCGGGGCGATGAGGTCGCTGACAACTTTTTGGGATTCGATCATGCCGAACGCGTCCCCGGCGCGGAAGTGGACGCCGACTGCGGGCAGCTCCACCTGCGTGACGTACGTCAACTGGTCCGCGGCCTCGCGCGTAATGCCCAGTCGCAGGCATCCCTCCTCGGCCCGGCGCCACCAGAAGCCGTCGGCGAACTGAAGACGCGGATACTCGAGGTCCACGTTCCGTCCCTCTACAGACAGAAGGGGGGATACGGAACGACGTATCCCCCCTGGCGTCCGCTCAGAGTGCCGAGACGGCCTGACGCGCTCGCGCCGGCCGACCGCGGCCTCTCAGCGCGCGGTGGCGGCGACCGGAATCGCCGTCGCGCGCGTCAAGCCCTCGACCATCTGCTTGCACTTCTGCGGGTCTTTGACCCAGAGCTTGTAGAAGTCGAAGGGGCACTCGGCGATCCCGTCGGGCGGAATCGCCGTGTACCCACGGTGGAGCGTGTTGAAGAGATGGTTCTCCGCCGTCCAGTTCTGGCGGGCGTCCCGAATCGCCGAGACCGAGAGGAGCGCGTACTGCACCTCGCCGGGCCCCGTGCCGCATTCGCCCAGCACTCGGCCGTCGAAATCCACGATATTCGAGTGCCCGAAGTAGGAGTAGACCAAGTCGCGGCCGGCCATGTTGGCCACGGCAAAGTAGGTCAAATTCTCCCATGCCCTGACCTGCGAGATCATCCGCTGCTGGTCCTTGGAGGGGTACATGTACCCTTGGATCCGAATCACCAGCTCCGCGCCCTTCATCACGGTGTCCCGGACGATCTCGGGGTGGTTGCCGTCGTAGCAGATGATCGCGCCAAGCTTCAACCCCTTGGGACCTTCGACGACCATCGTCTCATTCCCGGGATACCAGGGCTCCATGGGTACCCACGGCAGGATCTTGTGGTAGTTGAGAACAATCTCGCCTTTGTCGTTGAAGAGGAGGAACGAGTTGAACGGGGCGCCCTTCGGGTTGTGCTCGCCCGTGATCGAGAATACGCCCCACACCTTATTCTTTTTGCACGCCTCGGAAAAGATCGCCGTCTCCGGACCGGGGACCGTCGTCGTGAGGTCCTTCCACTTCGTCGGATGGAAGCCCTGCGTGCTGTATTCCGGGAAGATCATGAGATCCAGTCCCGGGTAGCCACGCTTGGTTCCCTCGATGTACTGGGCGATCTTCCGACAGTTGGTCAGCACCTGCTCCTTGGTCTCGACCACCGGCACTTCATAGTTGACCACCGCGACCCCTACCGTGTCCTTCGAAGACGAAATTGTTCCCGTCGGCATTTCCGCTCCCTCCTCTAGTCTACAGGCCCATGGCCCGTCTCGGAACGATGCGCATACTCCGTGTGGTAGTTAGATGGTCAGATACTCACGGATCACCTCGTCGGTCAAGCTGTGAATATTGGCCTCGCGCACGACCCGGCCCTTCACCATGATAGTAAATTCCTGGGAGACATTCCGGGCGAAGTCGAGCTTCTGCTCGACCAGAATGATCGTCAGCTTCTTCTCGTGGTGGATGCGCTTGATGATCCGCTCGATCTCCTGGACGACCGACGGCTGGATACCCTCCGTCGGCTCGTCCAGGAGAAGCAGTTCCGGATTGCCGCAGAGCGCGCGCGCGATCGCCAGTTGCTGTTGCTCGCCACCGCTGAGCAGACCACCCGTCCGGTCCACGAGCGGTTTGAGCATCGGAAAGAAGTCGAAGATCTCATCGGGGACCCGCTTCAGGCCGTCGTTCCGCGCGACGAGCCCGAGACGCAGGTTGTCCATCACGGTGATATCGGGAAAGATCTCACGGCCCTGAGGCACGTAGCCGATGCCCAGGTGGGCGCGCCGGTTCACGCGCATCCGCGTGATGTCGTCACCCTTGAAGGTGATCGTGCCGCGCCGGGGCGGGGTGAGGCCGACGATGCTCTTCAGGAGGGTCGTCTTGCCGACGCCGTTCCGCCCGAGCACGCATTCGATCTCGCCCTGCTCGACGCTCAAGGCAAGCGAGTGCAGGACATGGCTCGCGCCATAGAACGTGTCGATGTCGCGAACGTTAAGGAGCGGCACTGATCTTTTCCCTTCCGAGATAGACCTCCGCGACCTTCAGGTTGTTCTCGACCTCCCGCACCGATCCCTCGGCGAGCTTCTGGCCCTGATGGAGGACGGTGATCTTGTTCGCGATCTGGCGGACGAAGCTCATGTCGTGCTCGACCACCATGACCGAGCGCGCGCCCGCGATCTCCTTGATCAGCTTCGCGGTCGTGTTCGTCTCGTCGCGGGTCATCCCGGTGGTTGGCTCGTCGAGCAGCATGAGCCGAGGCTCCGAGGCCACCACCATCCCGATCTCGAGCCACTGCTTCTCGCCGTGGGAGAGCGTGTGCGCCTCGTCGGCAGCACGCGCGAGGAGATTGACCTGGGCCAGGATCCGCTCGATCTGGGCGGCGTGCTCAGACGTGACCCGGAAGACGAGCGACGAGAAGGCCCTCCGGTGTCCACGGAGCCCGATGGCCATGTTCTCGAAGACGGTGAGGTTCTCGTACACGGTCGGCACCTGGAACTTGCGCGAGATGCCGATTCCGTAGATTCGGTGGCGGGGCCACCCGGCGATGTTCTGGCCGCGAAATAGAATCTGCCCGGCGGTCGGCGGGAAGCGACCCGTGATGAGGTCGATCAGCGTTGTCTTGCCCGCTCCGTTGGGCCCGACGAGGACCCGGAGCTCGCCCTCCTCGATATCGAAGTCGAGGTGATCGATGATCGTGTGCCCCGACACGATGTTGACCAGGCCATGCGTTTCGAGAATCCGCGTCGTCATCACTACGTCGTCGGGGTTTCCTCGATGCGGGCGGCCTCGTAGGCGGGCATGCGCCCCGCCGCGATCGCGCGCCGCCGACGCGCGCGCCGCAGCAGCGCACCCATGATCCCGTCCGGCATGAGGACGATGATGAGGATGAACATGAACCCCACGAGGAGATCCCAGATCCACGCGAACTGCTCGCTGAGCAGCGACTGCGCTCCCTTGACGAGAATCGCCCCCACCATCGAGCCGATGAGGGTGCCGCGGCCGCCCACGGCGACCCAGATGACGCCCTCGATCGACAGGATAGGGCCGATGTCCTGGTGCGAGACGATGCCGTTCAGCGCCGCGTAGAGGCCGCCCGCCACCGCCGACATCATCGCCGCCACCGTGAACACGAAAATCTTGTAGTTCGCCACCTCGAAGCCGAAGAATTCGCTGCGCAGCTCATTCTCGCGGATCGACCTGAGGACCATCCCGAAGTGCGTCGTGGTCAGCTTTCGGGAGAGCCAGAAGAAGAACACCGTCACCGCGAGAATGACCCAGTAGAAGTGCAGGCTGCCCGAGTAGCTGTCGTAGTCGGTGATGCCGTTGAAGCCACCCGTATAGGCCTGCTTCTCGATGATGAGCTCCTCGAAGATCAGCGACTCCGCGAGCGTGATAACCGCACAATAGACCCCGTAGATATGTCGCTTGAACGTGATGACGCCGAAGACGAACGCGAGGAACCCCATCGCGAGCACTCCGGCCGGTGCCGCAAACCAGACGTTCCGGAGCGGCCGCATCCAGCGGGGGATCTCGGTCAGCCCGTTCCAGGTCATGAAGTCCGGGATGGCTCCCTCGCCGTAGCGGGTGGCGTGGGTCGCGGCATACTGGAGCTTGAGGGCGAGCCCGATGAAATAGGCGCCTCCGCCGAAGTAGATGGCGTTGCCGAGGCTCAGAATGCCGGTGAAGCCCCAGATGAGATCCAGGCTGAGCGCGAACATCACGTAGCAGAGGAAGAGGCCGAGCTGGTCCGTTCGGAAGGCACCAGCGTAGAGCGGAAAGACGAAGAAGCCGGCGATCACCGCGAGGGCGATGATCAATTGGCTGCGGGAGAGTCCGGTGAGGCCGATCACAGGTTCTCCGTGCGCCGGTGCTGAATCGTGAAGAGGCCCTGGGGAAACACACGGATGACGAGAACGATCATCGTAAACACCAGCAGTTCACCGATGACGTTGTTGAATAAGAACGCGAGCACGGTCTCTCCCTCGCCGATGACCGTCGCTCCCGCTAACGTGCCGGCCAGCCGGCCGACCCCGCCGAGCACGATGACCATGTACGAATCGACCGCGTACTTGAAGCCCATGATCGGAGAGACGGTCTTGATCGGGGCCACGACGACGCCGGCGATGCCGGCGAGTCCGGAGCCAAAGGCGAAGACCGCGCTATCGATGCGGCGGGTGTCGATGCCGAGCACCGCCGCCATGGCCCGGTTCTGGTTGACCGCCCGCACGTGCATCCCGAGGTCGGTGCGGTACAGGAGCCAGTAGGTCATCAGCAGGAGGACCAGCGCCAGCACGATGATGAACAGCCGGAAGTAGGGAAACGGAAGGTTGGAGCCGGGAACCGGGAACTCCCCGCTGAGCGCGTCCGGCGCCTTCACGTAGCGCAGCTCCGGGCCGAACGTGAGGCGGATCCCGGCCTGGAGGATGATGCTGACGCCCCACGTGGCGAGCAACGTCTCGAGCGGACGCCCATAGAGCTGTCGGATCAACCCCCACTCGACAACCACGCCGAGGAGCCCGAGGACCACGAACGCGGCGGGGACAGCCCAGAAGAGGTTGAGGTGGAGGTAATACTGGAGCACATAGGCGACGTACGCACCGATCATGATGAAGTCGCCGTGAGCCATGTTGATGACGCGCATGACGCCGAAGATGATCGCGAGCCCCAGGGAGATGATGAGCAGAATGGCGACGATGCTGAACCCGGTCAGGAACTGCGCGAAGACTGCCTCGGCCATTCAGACCTCGCCTCTACCGTACACCCGACCCCGCGCGGGGAAGGGCAGGACGAGCCCGCTCCCCCGCGCGGACGTATGCGACTGTCGACACGCGAAACTGCGTCAGGTCTTGGTCGTGATCGTTCCTGACTTCGAGCCCTTCGGCACCTTGGTGAAATCGCAGTCCTTGTCCGGGTACAGGACCTTCGTCCACGGCTGCGGCCGGATCCAGGTATTCGACGTCACCAGAATATCGAACTGGCCGTCGGCATTCGCGCGGCCGATCCGGGCCCAGAGCCAGGTGTGGTGGTTCTTTTCGTCGATCTTGACCTTCCCTTGCGGCGCCTGAAACTCCTGGCCGGGCAGGCCCTCTTGGATGAGCGCGTCGGGGTCGGTGTTGCCCTTGAGCTTTTCGATCGCCTGCGCGAGGAAGTAGGTCTGGAAGTACGCCGCTTCCATCACGGCGTTGGTGACCCGGTCTTCCCCGTACTTGGCCTTATACGCTTTGACAAACCGATCGTTCTGCGGAGTCTTCACGCTCTGGAAGTAGTTGAACGACGTGAAATGGCCGATCGCGTTCTCCGGCCCCATCGCCCGGATCTCCTCTTCCGTGGTGATCGGTGTCGCGATCGGGATGTCCTTCGCCGTGATGCCGAACTGCTTGTACTGCTTGTAGAACGCGACGATCGAATCGCCGACGAGATCAGAGAAGACCACGTTGGGCTTCGCGGCCCTGATCTTGTTGATGGTCGTGCTGAACTCGGTCGAGCCGAGTGGGGCGTATTCCTCGGCAACCGTCTGGCCGCCGTGCTTCGCGAGGAGCGCCTTCACCTCGCGGTTGGTCTCCTTGGGATAGATATAGTTAGAACCGATGAGATAGAATTTCGGCCCGACGTTCTTGATGAGCCAAGGCACGAAATCGGTGAGCTGCTGGTTCGGCACGGCGCCGGTGTAGAAGCAGTTGTAGCTGCACTCCTGGGCCTCGTAGAGCGTCGGATAGAGCAACACGCTGTTGGTCTTCTCGAAGACCGGCAGGACCGATTGGCGGCTGGCCGACGTGTAACACCCGAGCACGGCGACGACCTTGTCTCTCAGAATAAGCTTTTCGGCCTTCTCCTTGAAGAAGCGCACCTCCGATTTGGGGTCTTCAACGATCGCTTCGATCTTCTTGCCGAGGACGCCGCCTTTGGCGTTGATCTCCTCGATCGCGAGCAGCTCGGCGTTGTGTAACGACCGTTCGATGATCGCGATCGTCCCGCTCAGAGAATGCAGAATGCCCACCTTGATCGTGTTGTCCTGGGCGCTCGTCTGGGTCAAGCGCCGGACGAAGATGGACGGAGCCCGGAACGTCGCGGCACCGGCAGTCGCCGCCGCTGCTCCCTTCAATAGGTCGCGCCTCGTCAGTTCCATTGCGCCTCCTCTCGGCCAGACCGATGGCTCAGATAGCTGGTGTCGGGCACGCCCCCCTCGGAAACCCCTGCGCATTCCGGAGTCGTCACGCGGGCGAGACACGATAAGGTTCGGCCTGCAATCTGTCAAGCACAAACCCTTGATTAAATGGCGCCTCGAGGCCTTCCGGAGGCGACGTTGAGCGACGCCTTCGATCCACAAGGTTTGTGACGGCCAATGCAGCCTGCGTGCCAGCCCGACGCGCGGGCGCGTCCATCCGTCTTTGGCGCGGCACGACGAGCGCTTGCGTCTGGGGCACTGACCGCGCCGGCCGGAACCCACTGCCCACCCGCCGGGCGTCTGGGCTTCGCTGCCGCCCGCGTGAGCACCAGAATGGCCAAAGGCGGTGCGACGCCGGCCAGCGCCGGCTCGTGGGGGCGCGCCAGGCCGATCGCCGCGCGTAAGGCCTTCGAGGGCGAGCGGCCTCCCCGAGCCGGGTCGCGCGATCACTCGCCCGGCTCAGTGGTTGAGCCCCGAGGCTAAATCAGTACCCTACGACGTACGGTAGCCTCCTCGCCGTCGCCTCGATCGCCGCGCCAGCCTCGAGCAGCACCGCCGTCGAATCCCACGTCCCACCCACGAGCTGGTTGCGCGGCCCGTCGGACACGGTCGCCTTGATGATGCGGTCGCCGAAGCGCACCTCCTGCGTCTCGACGTCCACCGTCACCGGCTGCTGCGGTGCCCGCGCGATGGCCTTCTGGAGCCACTCGACGTCCGCCTGCGATGCGACCAGGCAGGGAATCCCGAGCATCACGCAGTTGCCGAAGAAGATCTCGCCGAAGGAGCCGCCAACGATGGCGCGGATGCCCCAGCGCATGAGGGCCTGCGGGGCGTGCTCGCGCGAGGAGCCGCAGCCGAAGTTCTGGCCGACGACGAGCACCGACGCGCCCTGGTAGGCCTTCTGGTTGAAGGGGTGCTCGGGGTTCTGCTTCCTCGCGTCCTCGAACGCATGCTCGCCCATGCCCTCGAAGGTGACGGCCTTCAGGAAGCGCGCGGGGATGATGCGGTCGGTGTCGATGTCGTTGCCGGGGAGGGGGATGCCGCGCCCCGACACCTGGCGGCGCTTGAAGTTGGTGCTCATCGGAGGATCTCCCGCACGTCGGTGACGACGCCGGTGATGGCGGCGGCCGCGACCATGGCTGGGCTCATCAGGAGAGTCCGCCCCGTGGGGCTCCCCTGGCGCCCGATGAAATTGCGATTGCTGGAGGACGCGCTCATCTCGCGGCCCTGGAGCTTGTCGTCGTTCATGCCGAGACACATCGAGCAGCCCGCCTTGCGCCACTGGAAGCCCGCGGCCTGGAAGATCTCGTGCAGGCCCTCGGCCTCGGCGGCCCTGGCCACCTGCTGAGAGCCGGGCACGATGAGCGCGCGCACGTGCTTGGCGACCTTGCCCTTCTTCGCCACCTCGGCGGCGATGCGCAGGTCCGACAGGCGCCCGTTCGTGCACGAGCCCACAAAGGCCACGTCGATCTTCGCCCCCTTGATGGGCTGGCCTGCCTCGAAGCCCATGTGCGCGAGCGCCTCGTGGAAGGTCGGCCGCTCGGGCTCGGGCTGAGAGTCGGGCGACGGGATCCTCTGGCTCACTCCGACGGACATGCCCGGGTTGATGCCCCACGTCACCACCGGCTCGATGGCCGCGCCGTCGAGGCGCGCGACGTCGTCGAACTTGGCGCCCGGCTCGGTCGCCATCGTCTTCCACCAGGCAGCGGCCCGGTCGAAAGCTGCGCCCGCGGGCGTGTAGGGCCGGCCGCGGAGGTACTCGATGGTCGTCGCGTCGGGGTTGACGTAGCCGCAGCGCGCCCCGCCCTCGATGGACATGTTGCAGACGGTGAGACGCTCCTCCATCGTCATGCGCTCGATGATGGGCCCGGCGTACTCGTAGGCGTAGCCCACGCCGCCCTTCACGCCGAGGGTGCCGATGATGGCGAGGATCACGTCCTTGGCGTAAACGCCCTTGGCGAGCGCGCCGTCCACCCGCACCTGCCGCAGCTTGGGCTTGGCCATGGCGAGGCACTGCGTGGCCAGCACGTCGCGCACCTGAGTGGTGCCGATCCCGAAGGCGATGGCGCCGACGGCGCCGTGGGTCGAGGTATGGCTGTCGCCGCAGGCGATGGTCATGCCCGGCTGGCTCAAGCCAAGCTCCGGCCCGATCACGTGGACGATGCCCTGGCGGCCGCTCGCCATGTCGAAGAGCGGCAGGCCGAATTCCTTCGTGTTCTTGTACATGTGCGCCGCCATGTCCTCCGCGAGGGGGTCGGCGTAGGGACGGGTCTGGTCGGCCGTCGGGATGATGTGGTCGAGCGTGCCGAACGTCCGCTCGGGCATGCGCACCGTGAGCTTCAGCTCCTTGAGCATCTGGAAGGCCTGCGGCGTCGTCACCTCGTGGATGAGGTGGAGGCCGATCAGGAGCTGGGTCTGGCCGGACGGCAGCGTCCGGACCGTGTGCGCTTCCCAGACCTTGTCGAGCAGCGTGCGTGCCATGGGACTCCTCCCGCACGTATCGTGCCCGATCGAGACCATCTAGTCCAGGGAAGCGTCCTGCGCCATACTCGCCACCGCAGGGGGCAACGCCCTGGCGACTGAACCCCACGACCTTTCGAGTGCCGCGCGCTCGGGCCCGATCGTGGCGCGGAAGAGGGAGCGCAAGCGAGGGAGACGACATGAACATCCGACCGAATCGCGTGAAACAGAAGCTCGCCGCCGGCCAGGTCGCGACGATTCTGTCCGGCACCAACGACCCAGACCTGATCGATCAGCTCGGCACGCTTGGCGCAGATGGAATCTGGCTGGAGGGCGAGCACGGCGGTGTCGACTACGCCGATCTCGGGAACCTGACGCGAGCCTGCGACCTCTGGGGAATGACCTCGGTCGTCCGGGTGATGAACAACGACTACGCCACGATCTACCGCACCCTCGATCGTGGCGCCCAGGGCATCGTGGTGCCGCATGTCAACACCCGCGCCGAGGCCGAGGCGGTCGTCGCGGCCGGCAAGTTTGCGCCCGTCGGCAAGCGCGGCATGTTCACCAGCCGCCAGGGCTTCGGCGTGGGCGACTACTTCAAGACCGCCAACGACCAGAACCTGCTGATCGTCTTGATCGAGGACATCGCCGCCGTCCGCAACCTCGATGCGATCCTCGCGGTCGATCACATCGACGTCTTCTTCGTGGCCCCGAGCGACCTGGCGACGTCGATGGGCCAGATCGGGAACATGGGACACCCGGAGATCCAGCGGACAGTCGACGGGGCATTGACGAAGATCGTCCAGGCCGGCCGCGTGGCCGGCACGCTAGTCACCGCCGCCAACGTCGAGCGCTACACCCGGCTGGGTGTGCGCGTCGTGCTGACCGGCTTCTTCCCCTGGATTCAGGCCGGCGCGAAGGACCTGATCGAGTGCGCCGCCGCGGGCGCCCGGGGCTGACGACGAGCTGGCGCAGCCGGCAACCGATTCCTCGGATCTGGAGGTCAGCATGACAACGGTGGAGACGGCGCTTGGTCCGGTTGCCGCCGCCGAGCTCGGTCCAACGCTGATGCACGAGCACATCGTCACGCGCTCCCCCGGAGTGCACGAGAACTGGCCCCACCTCTTCGATCGGGACGCCATCCTCGCAATCGCCGAGCGAAAGATGGCCGACCTCTACGGCCGGGGCATCCGCGCAATCGTCGACCTGACCACCGTCGATCTGGGCCGGGACATCGACTTGATCGTCAATGTGGCCCGCCGCTCTCGCGTCCATGTGGTCGTGGCCACCGGTGTCTGGTGGATGCCGCCGCGGTACTTCAGCGCCCACGGCGTCGATGCGGTGGCCGAGCTGTTCATCCACGACATCACCCGGGGTATCGGCTCGAGCGGCGTCAAGGCGGCCATCATCAAGTGCGCCACCGATACCGCCGGCGTGACCTCGGTGATCGAGAACATTCTGAGAGCGTCGGCGCGGGCCCAGAAGGCGACCGGGGTGCCGATCTCGACGCACACCTGGGCCGCGGGCCGATCCGGCGAGGCGCAGCAGGCGATCTTCGCGCAGGAGGGCGTCGACCTCGGCCGCGTCATCATCGGCCACAGTGGCGATAGTGACGACCTGGGCTACCTGCGCGGGCTGATGGAGCGGGGGAGCACGATCGGGATGGATCGCTTCGGCCTCGAACACTTCTTGCCCACCGCGAAACGGGTCGAGGTTCTCGCCCGGCTCTGCGCCGAAGGCTATGCCGGCCAGATGGTCCTCTCGCACGACGCCAATTGCTGGACCGACATGCTCTCCGAGGACGACAAGCGCCGGACCCGTCCGCACTGGCACTACACCCACATCTCCGACGACATCCTCCCCGCGCTCCGGGCGGCCGGCGTCACCGAGGGTCAGGTCGAGCAGATGCTCGTGCGCAACCCCCGGGCGATCTTCGAGGCGCAGAAGAGCGGGGGCGCGTGATGCCGGTTATCCTGGGCACGGGCGGCTATCGCTACGAGGTCGTCGACCGGTGGGCGAAGTTGCCGCCGGGGCGGGAATTCAACGCCGATGTTGCCGCGGTCGGGGTCGACACACAGGACCGGGTGTACGCGTTCAACCGGGGCCAGCACCCGATGGTCGTGTTCGACCGTGACGGCAATTTCCTGCGTTCGTGGGGCGAAGGGGTGTTTCGCCGCGCGCACGGCGTCCACATGGCGCCCGATGACACCGTCTGGCTGACCGATGACGGCGACCACAGCGTCAGACACTGCACGCTCGACGGCACGGTGCTGCTGACGATCGGTACCCCCGGGGCGCCAAAACCCGCCATGAGCGGCGAGCCGTTTCACCGCTGCACGCACACGGCGCTGTCGCCGCAGGGCGATCTCTACGTCTCCGACGGCTACGGCAATTCGCGCGTCCACAAGTTCGCGCCGAACGGCACGCTGCTCCTCTCGTGGGGCGAGCCCGGCACCGATCCGGGCCAGTTCAACCTTCCGCACAATATCTGCTGTGACCCCGACGGCTGGGTCTACGTCGCCGACCGCGAGAACCATCGCATCCAGGTGTTCGACGGCAACGGCAAGTACGAGGCGCAGTGGAACAACATGCACCGCCCGTCGGGCCTGTTCATGGAGCGCGGCCCGCACAGGCACTTCTATGTCGGTGAGATCGGCGGCGGCATGGCCGTCAACTACGACATGCCCAACATCGGGCCACGGATCAGCATCTACAGTGACAAGGGTGAGATGCTGGCGCGACTGGGCCACCGCCCGGCCGGGCTCGAGCCGGGCCAGTTCATGTCGCCGCACGGGCTCGCCGTCGATTCGCGCGGCGACATCTACGTCGGCGAAGTGTCGTTCACCAACTGGAGCAATCGCCACCAGGGCCAGCCCGTCCCGCCTGGGCTGCGCAGCCTGCAAAAGCTCGTCAAGGTGCGCTGAAGACAGGAGGCGTCATGACCCAGCCAGTGACGATGAGGATCTTCTCCGACTACGTCTGACCATGGTGCTATCTCAGTACCGTGCGTATTGAGCGGCTCAAGGCGGAGCACAACGTGAAGGTCGAGTGGGTGCACTTTCCCCTGCACCCGGACACCCCGGCGGAAGGCCGCGCGCTGGCCGATCTGTTCGCCGGGCGCAACGTGGACGCGCAAGCCATGCAGGCGCAAATGAAGGCGCGCATGGCAGCCGAAGGTCTCCCCTACGGCGAGCGCGCTATGACCTACAACAGCCGCCTTGCCCAGGAGCTGGGGAAGTGGGCGGACACGCAGCCGGGCGGGGAGGCCATCCACGATGCGCTGTTCCGCGCCTACTTCGTGGAAGCGCGCGACATTTCCCAGCCCGCGGTGCTCGTGGACATCGCGCAGCGTGTGGGCCTGTCGGCCGACGGCGCGCGCGAGGTGCTGGAGAAGCGGACGTTCAAAGATGCCGTCGAAGCGGACTGGAAGCTCTCGCGCCGCTACGGGGTCACGGGTGTGCCGACGTTCGTCGTCGGCCGCTACGGCGTCGTCGGCGCGCAGCCCTACGAGGCGCTGGAGCAGCTCGTGCGGAAGGCAGCGTCCGATTGACCAGCCCGTTCGTTGCCGGCCCGTCAGTCCGGATCGCCGGTGCACCCGGCAGTCCGATCGCCGGCGCGACGTTCGCCGCCAAGGATCTGTTCGACGGCGCCGGGCATCCGACCCGGCGGGGGAAACCCGGACTGAGTGCGGCAGCATCCGGTTCCGACCCGCCAGGCTTGGGCGGTGCAGCGCCATGAAGCTCTCGGACCAGAACACACCGAGCCTCTACCGGCGTTACCGGATCGTGGATGAGACTGACCTCCGGGAGGCCCTGGCGAAGACGGAGGCCGCAGTGGCGGCCGACCGAGCGCGGATGGTATCCTTGCCGTCGGCTCGGGAGTCCGGGCGGTGAAGTCCCGCACAGTGTCGAGGGCGGTTACCGACGGCAAAGGAGCCGCAACTGGTCGGAAACGTTACGTGCCGAAGTGGCGGAATTGGCAGACGCGCTAGATTCAGGGTCTAGTGCCCGCAAGGGTGTCGGGGTTCGAGTCCCCGCTTCGGCACCAACTACGACAAGGACTTCCGAGACACCTCCAGAAGCTCGACCCACTCACTGATCTCTTGCGTTGAAGCTTGGCGTCCTGAGCGTCAGGACCTCGAGACGATCCTGGAATCCGCGTGCGCGGCTCGGCGCCGCTGATCAGCGCGCAAAAGCCACGCAGAGCACGCCCGCCAGGATGACGGAGGCGGCGGCGAGCCGCGGTCCGAGGCGTCCCTCGCCGAGCCAGAGGCTCCCGATGACCGCCGAGAAGGGGATCGAGAGCTCGCGCGAGGCCACGACGTACGCGGCCTTCGAAAGCTGGAAGGCGAAGAGCACGAGCAGGTAGGCGAGCGCGCTCATCGCGCCGACGGCGACGATCGAGTGGGGCCGCGCACGCCACTCGCGGTCGAGCGCTCCCACGCGGCGCCGCGCCGCCGGCTGCAAGCACACGGCGGTGCCGGCCTCCATCAGCGCAATGTACGGCACCGGATGGATCCGCGCTACGCCCGCCTTGTCGACGAGCGAATACCCCGCGATGACGACGCTCGTCGCCGCCGCCCAGCCAAGACCAGCCGCGAGCGCGGACGGCGGCGCGCCGGTGGCGAATTGGACGGCGACGATGCCGCCCGCCACCAGCCCGATGCCGAGAGCGCCGACGGACGAGACGCGCTCGTCGAGAGCCGCGAAAGCGATGACGGGCACGAGGGCCACGCCGAGCCCTCGCGCGACGGGATAGACGGCGGAATAGGCGCCAGAGCCGTACGAGCGGGCGAGCCCGTAGAAGTAGAGCGCGTGCAGCGCGACCGTCGCGACGATGAACGGCGCCCCCGCGGCGCGGAGGCCGTCGCGCGCGATGATCCACGCCGCCGGGGCCGCGAGGACGAGGGCGGCGACGGCGCTCGTCAGACAGAAGAAGGCGACCAAGTCGCCGCTCCGCCTGGCGAGCGCATTCCACAAGGCGTGGAGCCCCGCGGCTGCGACGACGAGCGCGAGCGCCGGCCCCGTCACGCGCGTCCGGCCCGCTACCCGCGCGCCGGACGGCGGGTGGCCAGCTCGTCGAGCGAAGCGTCGAAAGCGGCGACGACGCCGGTCATGTCGCGCGGCGTGAGCGTGCCAATGTTCGCCATGCGGAAGGCGTACGTGCGGATTTCGCCCTGCCTCGCATAGTTGATGTCGCGGCGGCGCTTCATTGCGTCGTGCAGGACCTCGTACGAGACGCTCCGGGCCGTCGGCTGCATGCCGAAGTGATGCGAAGCAATCGACGGCGTCATTGACTACATGTCGGATTTGACATAGGATAGTCGCCGTGAGCCGGAGCGACAAGCCGCTCGTCTGGCTTCACGGAGAGATCAAGACCCCGCCCCTTTCCCGGGCGGCCAGGATGGAGGCCGGTTATCTGCTGCGCCTGTTGCAGAAAGGGCAGGCGGTGGGCATGCCGCAGTCGAGGCCGCTGCCGGTTGTGGGTCCCCGTTGTCATGAACTGCGAGTGCGCGACGCGGAGGCGGACTGGAGAATTGTGTACCGCCTGGACTCCGACGCCGTGGTAATTCTGGAGGTCTTCGCCAAGAAGACACGCACCACGCCGAAGACCGTCATTGACGCGTGCACTCGCAGGCTGAGGGAGTATGACCATGCGTGATGCGAAGCGACGACGCTTGGAAGCGAAGGGCTGGAAGTTTGGGAATGCCCAGGAATTTCTGCGACTAAGCGCCGAAGAAGCAGCATATATCGACCTCAAGGCGCGATTGGCCATAGGCCTGCGTGAACGGCGCCGGCGGCGGAGTCTCACGCAGGCAGACCTCGCCAATCGCCTCCAATCGAGCCAGTCGCGCATTGCGAAGATGGAGGCCGGGGATCCCTCGGTGTCCTTGGATCTGCTGGTCAGGTCGCTGCTGATCCTTGGCACCTCGCGCCGAGAGCTGTCGCGGATCATTTCCGCTCGCTCACCCGTCCCTGCCGCATAACGGCGCGTCTAAGCCGCGGCCGGCGCTGCGCCTACGTGCTCGAACTCGTCGCTTCGCGCCGGCCGTCGGCTGCAGACGCTGGTTCGACTGCGAACGGTGTCCGATCGCCCTACCGGATCGCGTAGTCCCCAGCATGGGGACGCGGACGCCGTTGACCTCGTCCGCTCTTGCAGCGGAGGATGCGGATCAAGTCTTTCAACAGCGCATCGACCGCGAGGGCAGCCTTTGAGTCGTTTGAACAACGTCGCACCCGGCGGGGACGTTCATCGCGTAGACATCGTCAGATACGCTGTAGTACAACGCGAACCGCGGGCCCCATCTGTGGGGACGAGCAGGTGTCGGGCGACGTCATCGAGATCCGCCGTTCGCCGCCGCAGTTCGCGAATTTGTGCAGGTGTCAACTCGTCGTCGATTGAATCGCACTGGGCCGTACCACAGTAGCGCCGACTGGATCGGTCGGCAACGACCGGCACACTTATCGGGCGCGAAGCTTGGCGATTGCCGCGGCGAGGTCGGGAAACCGCGCAGTGGGATCCGCGCTCTGGAGGCTTGCGCTATCTTGCGCTGAACGACTCACCAAACGGTAAGATTTCGAGTACGCGTGCGTCGGCTGAGTACGCCTGTGACGCGGCCGATCAACACAAGAAGCGCCCGGAGGATCGAGAGGTTACGCGGAAGTGAGCGAGAATGCTGAGGACCGGCTCATCACCGGCCCTCAGCTTCAGGGTCTAGTGCCCGCAAGGGTGTCGGGGTTCGAGTCCCCGCTTCGGCACCAACTACGACAAGGACTTCCGAGACACCTCCAGAAGCTCGACCCGCTCGCTGACCTCTTGCGTTGAGCTCTCAGCCGGCTGCGCTGGCAGTAACGGCCGCTCCGTCTTGACGACCTCGCTCCGCAGGTGCTCAGGAGCGAGGTGCGCGTAGCGCATCGTCATCGCCAAGATGACGACAGCG
>Ga0209689_1001749_pt1 | contig 16279 bp, 17 predicted proteins | sample GraSoiAngelo_149_FD_187119 | JGI IMG/M metagenome (GOLD analysis project Ga0209689, IMG submission 187119) | Grasslands soil microbial communities from the Angelo Coastal Reserve, California, USA - 14_1009_09_30cm (SPAdes) (version 2) | ecosystem: Environmental > Terrestrial > Soil > Grasslands ...
GCGACGAAGGCGTTGGCGTCGACGGGTTGGCCCTGATGGACGGCGACGATCAGATAGACGTAGCCCGCCCAGGCCCGCTCCGTGTCGAAACGCGACGCCTGGGCGGGATGGTCCGGGTGGCTGTGGTAGTAGCCGACGATGTCGAGGCCCGCGGCGTCGGCCTCACGCTGGATGCGAATGTGGTCGCGCGGATCGATCTCGTAGCGGTCGCGTGCGCGGTCGACCACGATGTTGCGCGCCCGCTTGACCGCGGTGACCTCGCCATCGCCGCGAGGGCCGATCATGATGCCGCAGATCTCGTGCGGGTAGCCCTCGGCGCCATGGGAACGGATGGCATCCATCGCGTCTCGCCGGATTTTCAATGCGAAACTCCTCCCCATTCATGGGGAGGTGCCGGGCGAAGCCCGGCGGAGGGGCTGCGGCGGATCTTCACTGCTTCCGACCGTAGAGGCCGGTCGAGAGATAGCGATCGCCCGAGTCCGGAAACACGGTCACGACCACGCCTTCCCGAATCGTCCCCGCCAGCCTGCGCACCGCCCACAGCGCGGCGCCGCTTGAATGGCCGACCAGCAAGCCTTCCGTCCGCGCCACCTCGCGCGCAAGATCGTAAGCGGGCTCGGTGGGACAGCCCCACACCTCATCCGCGACCGATGCATCCCAGATCTTCGGTACGATCGCGGTTGGAAGATGCTTCAGGCCTTCCAGCCCATGAAACGAATCGTCGGGTTGGACGGCGATGGTACGAATCGAAGCGTCGTGCTCCTTCAGCCGGCGCGAGGTGCCGACCAGGGTGCCGGTCGTGCCCAACCCCGCGACGAAATGCGTGATGCGTCCGGCGGTCTGCTCGAGGATCTCGACCGCGGTGCCTTCGTAGTGAGCGCGCGGGTTGGCGGGGTTCGAGTACTGGTCGGGATAGAAATACCGCTCAGGGTCCCTCTCCACGATCTCGCGCACCATGACGATGGCGCCGTCCGAACCCTCGCCCGCGTCGCTGTAGACGATCTCGGCACCGAAGGCGGTGACCAGCGCCTTGCGCTCGGCGCTGACGTTGCCGGGCATCACGAGGCTCACGCGATATCCCTTGGCAGCGCCGACCAGCGCGTAGGCGATTCCCGTGTTGCCGGAGGTCGAGTCGATGATCGTTTTGTCGCGCGTCAACGCGCCGCTGCGCTCCCCGTCCTCGATCATCGCCAGCGCCGCGCGGTCCTTGACCGAGCCGCCGGGATTGAACCATTCGGCCTTCGCATAGACCTCGACGTTCGGGAACTCGCGCTCGAAGAGCCGTACACGCAGCAGGGGCGTATTCCCGATCAGCCGTGTGATGCCAGGGGTGCCTGTGCCGCGCATGTGTCAGAAAAGGATAGGAACCAGCGTCAGCCGGCGAAGTGGTAGACGATCGTGCCCCCCAGCACGAAGACCGCCGCGACACCGTAGCCGATCAGGGAGCGGCGGTAGACCGAGCCGCCCTCCGGCCACAGGATGTTGAGGATCGCCTTCCCGATCAGAAAGCCCGCGCCCAGGAGCGTCACCGGCCCCGAGTGGGTCAGTACGCCGATGAGCACGACGATGCTCGCCACAGCGACCTCCAGCAGCTGCAGCAGGGTATAGGCGGCCACTAGACGGCGAGCGCTTGGGCGAAGTCAGCGACGATATCGGACGAGTCCTCGATTCCGACCGACACGCGGACCGTGCCGGGGCCGACACCCAGCTCCGCGCGCTCCTGCGGACTGAGCCCGCGATGCGATGTGATCTCGGGGTAGGAGATCGTCGTCTCGACACCTCCGAGGCTCGCGGCAAACGTCGCGAGCTTGAGCCGCTGGACCATGCGCTGCACCTCGCTTCGGCCGCCGTCCAGGTCGAACGCCATCATGCCGCCCGAGCCGTGCGGCAGCAGTCGTCGCGCCACGCCAAACGAGGGCGAGTCTTCCAGGAGCGGATGATGCACGCGCGCGACGCCAGGCATCGACTGCATCGCGCGCGCCAGGGCAAGCGAGTTCTCGCTGTGCCGGCTGATGCGGACGTCGAGCGTGCGCAGCCCGCGCAGGGCCAGCCATGCGTCGAATGGGCCGAGTGGCGTCCCGGTGCGGGCCGATCGAGCCCTCGCCACGCCCATGGTCCTGGCGTCTCCGACGATGACGCCCGCCACGAGGTCCGAGTGTCCGCCCAGATATTTCGTCGCGCTGTGCATGACGGCGGTCGCGCCCAGATCGAGTGGCCGCGCGAGGAGCGGCGTGGCAAAGGTGTTGTCGACGAGAAAGGGCACGCCGCGTTCGCGCGCTGCGGCGCCGATCGCCTCGATGTCCGGCACGCCGCACAGGGGGTTCGTGATGGTCTCGGCGATGACGAGCCCGGCGCCTGACAAGGCGCGGCGAACCGCGTCGAGGTCCAGCAGGTCGATGAAGCGAATTTCGTACCCGGCCGGTTCGAAGTCCTGACGCAGCATCGCGGCGGTCCCGCCGTACAGCTCGCGGGTGGCGACGATGGCCGCGGGCTTTGGCGCCAGAGCGAGGATCGCGCCGTGCAGCGCCGCCATGCCGGAGGCCGTCGCCACGCCGGCTTCGGCGCCTTCCAATTCCGCGACCGCCCTCTCGAGCATCTCGCGGTTGCTATTCGAGTTTCGGCCGTAGTAATAGCCGGGCCGCTCCCCGCGTGCGACGGCGTCGTAATCGTCAAGGTCGGTGAAGACGTGGACCGCGGCGGTGCTCAGGTCGGGCGCCAGCGGACTGCGCGCTCCCAGGTCGCGGCCCGCGTGGACCGCACGCGACGCCGGCTTCATTGGGTGGCTCGGGCCACCTACCCCCTCAACCGGGTGCGGCCCGCGTAAGCCGCCGCCTCGCCGAGCTCAGCCTCGATCTGGAGCAGGCGGTTGTACTTCGCGACGCGCTCCGACCGGGCGGGCGCACCGGTCTTGATCATCCCGGCGCCCGTCGCCACCACCAGGTCCGCGATGGTCGTGTCCTCGGTCTCGCCGGAGCGGTGCGAGATCACCGCGCTGTAGCCCGCCTTGCTCGCCATGTCGATCGCCTCCAGGGTCTCGGTCAGGGTGCCGATCTGGTTGACCTTGATCAGGATCGAGTTGGCGACGCCGCGCTCGATGCCCTGCTTCAGGCGCGATACGTTGGTCACGAACAGGTCGTCGCCGACGAGCTGCACTTTGTCGCCGATGGCATCGGTCAGACGCTTCCAGCCCTCCCAATCGTCCTCCGCCATCCCGTCCTCGATGGAGACGATCGGATAGCGGCCGGCCCATTCCTGATAGAGGTTCGCGAGCGCTTTGGCGTCGAGGGTCCGCCCTTCGCCCTTCAGGTTGTACTTGCCGTCTTTGTAGAACTCGCTCGAGGCCGGGTCGAGCGCGATGGCGACGTCTTTGCCGGGCTCGTAGCCGGCCTTCTCGATCGCGTCGACGATGAGTCGCAATGCGTCCTCGTTGGAACGCAGCTGCGGCGCAAAGCCGCCCTCATCCCCCACCCCGGTGGCCAGGCCCTGCGCTTTGAGCACGCCCTTCAGTGCGTGATAGACCTCGGCGGTCGCGCGCATCGCCTCGCCGAAGGTCGGGGAGCCGACCGCGCAGACCATGAACTCCTGCAGGTCGACGGACGTGTCGGCGTGGGCGCCGCCGTTGAGGATGTTGGCCATCGGCAGCGGAAGCAGCGACGCGCCGTCACCCCCGAGATGGCGGTAAAGCGGGACGCCCCTGGCCGCCGCGGCGGCGTGGGCGGTCGCGAGCGACACACCGAGAATCGCATTCGCGCCCAGGCGCGACTTGTTCGGGGTGCCGTCGAGCTCGATCATCGCCTCGTCGATCCCTTTTTGGTCCGTGACGTCGAAGTCCTTCAGGCGACGCGCGATCTCGCCTTCGACGTTGGCGACGGCGCGCGTCACCCCCTTGCCGCCGTAGCGCTTCGGGTCGCCGTCGCGCAGCTCGACTGCCTCGTGCACGCCGGTCGACGCGCCGGAAGGAACGATGGCGCGAGCGCTGCCTCGGTCGGTGTGCGCGGTGACGGCGACGGTCGGGTTGCCGCGCGAGTCGAGGACCTCGAGGGCGGTGAGCCCTGTGAGTCGAGCCACGAATCGAGAGTCTAGCTAGGCCGCAAGTGGCCCGAAGCCGCGCGACGGGTGCACGCTGAAACCGTAGTTCAGCAACACGGCCGCGTCTTCGGTCGAGTGCAGGGTCGCGTTGAGGACCACCGCGATGAGGTGGCGATCACCGCGTGTCGCGGTCGCGAGCATGCAGCCGCCGGCGTTGTCCGTCAGTCCGGTTTTCAGCCCCGTCGCTCCTGGATAGCTCCACAGCAGCCGGTTCAGGTTGTGCGGGTAAAACGCCTTGTGCGTCGCGGTGGAAGGAATCGCGACGTCTTTCGTCGCGGCGATCGCGGCGAGATCCGGATAGTAGGTGTCGAGATAAGCCGCGGCGTGAGCCAGGTCATGGGCCGACATCGCGTGGCCAGGCGCGTCGAGCCCGCTCGGCGTGGCGAAGTGGCTGGCGGCCAGGCCGATGCTTTTCGCCTTCTGGTTCATCTGCCTGAGGAAGCGGTCGCGCGGCACGATGCCATCCGCGAGAGCCTCCGCAGCGTCGTTCCCGGAATCGAGGAACAGGCCGTATAGAAGGTCGCGTACTGTGACCCGCTCGCCAGGCGTCAGGCCCATGACGCTCGGGACGACCTGGGTTGCCTCTTTCGTCACCTGGACCGTCCGGTCGAGCGAACCTGCGTCATCCATCGCAACCATCGCGGTCACAAGCTTGGTCAGGCTCGCCGGAGCGCGTGCGGTCTCGGGGTCGCGCTGCCACAGCACCTGGCGCGCGTCCAGATCGACAAGGTATGCCGCTTGACCGTGGATCGCGAGGTTGGGCTGGCCGTGCGTGGCGAGCCAGTAGGTCGAGAAGTCGAAGTGGTCGAACGACTTCGGCGCGGGTGCGGTGGCGCTCTCCAGGTTGAACACGAACGGCACGGTGCGGGTACGTGCCACGAAGACTGTGGTCGCGATCGCGGCGGCAATCACGAGCAGCGATACCAGAAATGTGAAGAGCTCGCGCCTCCGCCGGCGGCGGCCCCGCGTCCGGGATATTCCTGGTTCCGAAACGTAGGCTGGGACGGTGGATACCCCCTGGTGATTTGTCGCCGGGATTGTAGCGGGCCGGGTCAGCTAAGCGGGTGCGTGCTCCGGTGCGTAGACGGGCGCGGGCGGCATCGCGGGAATGGGCGATGTCGTCGGCTCGTGCAGCCTCGTCGCGAGCTGGTCGCTGGCCGCCTCCATCGTCTGCAGCGCGGTCGCGGAGTCCTTCGCATTCATGAACACCGGCTGACCGTAGTCGTAGATGCGGTAGGCCTTCCATGTCGCCCCGACCAGCTGCTTGCCGTTGAAGGTGTAGGTCCCGATCACGCCTTCGCGCGTCTCCTCCGACCACATCTGGTCGAACACGAAGTTGCCGTGCGCGTAGGTGATGAGCTTGCCGTGGTAGATCTCGATTCCCTGGTACCAGTGCGGGTGGTTGCCGATCACGATGTCAGCGCCCCAGTCGATCGCGTCATGCCCGATCGCGACGGGGTCATCGGGCGTCGGCACGTGCGGATCGGCCATCGGCTGGCGCTCGTACTCCTTGCCCCAGTGAAACTGCGCCACGACGATGTCGGCCTGCTCGCGGGCACGCGCGATCCCTTGACGTACTGCTTCTTTGTCGATCGCGCGACCCACGCCGTTGAAGCCGACGAACCCGAACTTGATCCCGCGCACGTCGATCACCGCGACCGGGCCGAGGCCCGATGTCTTGATGCCGTGGCCCTGCAGCAGCTTGTCCGTGGCCGTGATCCCCTCCGCCCCGAAGTTGGACAGATGGTTGTTGGCGAGGTTGGCCACCTTCGCGCCCATCAGCGTCAGGCCGTCGATGAACCGCGCGTCGCCGCAGAAAGTGAAGGTCGCGGTCGCCACCACGGGACAACCCGCGAACAGTGGCGTCTCCAGATTGATGTACGTGATGTCCGCGTTCTTCGTGTAGTCCGCGGTCGGGCGGAACGGCCACAAGAAGTCGTGACGGTTGGTGGCGTAGTAGTTGACGCCCCGTGCCGGAATCACGTCGCCGGTGACGAGCAGGGTCCGGATACGGCTCGGGTCCGCCGGCACCAAATAGCTTGGATGGAACAGGCTCTGCAGGCTCAGAACGGGAAGCCTGCCGGTGCGGTTGGAGAACGACGGCTGGTCGGTGAAGTCGGGGGCGGCGACCAGGACTCGGGAGCCGGACGCGATCGTGGTTGAGGCCACCGGCACGGCGGAGCTGTTGCAGGCAACCACGAGCAAAAGGGCACCGACGACGGCGGGTCTCACCTGACGGGCAATTGTGCCAGCAGATCCTCGATCGCGAACAGCCTTGCCACGTACGAGCGGACCGGCTCGCCCAGCTCGCCGGCGGCGCGAAAGACACGCTCGTTGCCTTCGTTGCGACGCGTCTCGACCATCGTGGCCAGGTTGCGGTCGAGATAGCCCCCGCGCAGGGCGACCTCGACGACGCTGCCGATCCATGACGCGTAGAGCGCCACCTCCTGCTCGCGGGGGTCGCCGCCTCCGACGGGAGATGGCGAATGGATGTGAGCATTCCAGAGCCGGCGGAGCCTGAGGACCTCTTCGGTCGCCGGCTTCAAACTGCCGCTTTCAGCTGCGCGATGACCGCGTCGGCAACCTGGCTTGTCCCCACCGCCGTGGGATCGTCGCGCTTCTCCTTCAGGTCATACGTGACGTTCTCGCCCAGCGCGATGACGTTGGCGATCGCCTTCTCCATCGCGTCGGCGGCTGCCGTCTCCTCCAGGTAGCGAAGCATCATCACGCCCGAGAGCATCACCGCCATCGGGTTCACCCTGTTCTGGCCGGTGTACTTCGGCGCGCTGCCGTGGGTGGCCTCGAACACCGCGCCGTTGGTGCCGATGTTCGCTCCGGGGGCCAACCCCAGCCCGCCGATCATGCCCGCCCCGAGGTCCGAGATGATGTCGCCGTAGAGGTTCGGACAGCACAACACGTCGTACTCCTTCGGCCTGAGGACGAGCTGCATGCACATGTTGTCGACGATGCGGTCCTCGAACTCGATGTCGGTGTTCTGCGCGGCGACCTGGCGCGCGACAAAAAGGAACAGGCCGTCGGTGTGCTTCATGATGTTCGCCTTGTGCACCGCCGTGACCTTGTGCCGGCCATTCTTCCGCGCGTAGTCGAACGCGAACTGGACTATCCGCTCCGAGCCGCTGACCGAGATCGGCTTGATCGAAAGCCCGCTGTCGGGGCGGATCTTTTTCTTAAGCAGACCTGAAATTTCTTCGATGAGGTGCTGCGCTTCAGGGGTGCCCTTCTCGAACTCGAGTCCCGCGTAGATGTCCTCGGTGTTTTCGCGGACGATGATGAAATCGAGATCGTCGCGCAGGTTGCGCGCACCCTTGTAAGCCCTGACCGGCCGCACGAGCGCGTAGAGGTCGAGCGCCTGGCGCAGAGCGACGTTGACGCTCCGAAATCCGCTCCCCACAGGGGTGGTGATGGGGCCTTTGAGCGCGACCCTGTTCTTGCGAATCGATTCGAGCACGTGGTCGGGCAGCGGAGTCCCGAACTCGGCGATCGCCGCCTGGCCGGCCTGCTGGACGTCCCATTCGAACTCGACTCCCGTGGCTTCCAGCACGCGAACGGACGCCTCGCAGATCTCAGGGCCGACGCCGTCTCCAGGAACGAGCGTTACTGCGTGTCTAGCCAATCCGTTGAGACAGCAGTGCGCTTACCGGTTTTTGAAGTAGTCGGCGTTGATCTGGATGAAGTTGCGCCACTGCTCAGGCACTTCATCCTCAGGAAAGATGGCGTCGACCGGACACGGGTCGACGCATGCGCCGCAGTCGATGCACTCGTCAGGATCGATGAAATACATGTTCGCCGCGTCGTCTGTATGGATGCAATCGACCGGACAAACCTCGACGCACGAGGCATCTTTGACGTCTATGCAGGGCTGGACGATGACGTATGCCACGTGCCGCAAGGGTACCATGCACCGATAAATGCCCGAATCTGAGCCGAAGCCCAAGCTCATTGAACTCGTAGGACCTGGAGCAGGCCAGGGCTGGAAGGCCGTCTTGAGGAATGGGAAGCCTGCCGTGGTGCACGAAATCCCCGTGCCGCCGGCCGAGGCAACCGCCGCCGTACCCCGTCTCCAGCGCCTCTACGAACACCGTCACCCGGCCCTCTCGCCCGTATTGGCGTGGGGCACCGATCAGAGCGGCGTCTGGGTCGCGGTGGAGCCGAACGAAGGCACGCCCCTCGGCTCGATCCTTTCGCGTGGACCGTTGACGCCGCCCGCGGCAGCCGCCATCGGAGCTGCCGTCCTCTCCGGTGTGGCCGCCCTGCACGAGGCGGGCATCGCCCTGGGCGGGTTTGGCGCGACGGCGGTGAGAGTCACCACCAACGGCGACATCAGGCTGGCCGGCCATCCCGCGGCCGCGGTGCGCGCGGCGCCCTCACAGAGCGACCTGCGCGCGGACGTCCGATCATGCGGCATGGCCGTCTGCGCGGCCTTCGGTGTGGACCCCGCGGGCGCCCCAGCGCCGCCCAACATCTCTCCCGGCCTGGTGGTCACCATGCGGTCGATGGCGAGCGGCGCGATGGGCCCCTCCGCCGACCGGGCGCAGGCCGCCCTCCGAGAGATGGCCGCCGCGCTGCTTTCACCCGACCGCGAGATGGCGGCACAATCCGAGCTCGCCACGCGGGCAGGCGGCCGCGAGCTGCCGGCGATCACGCCGTTCTTGCCTGAGGGCACGGTCGCACCCAAACCGACCGCGCCTACCCCGGCGCCCTACATCGCGCCGACTCCGCGCCAAGAGACTCCCGTCCGCTCGCCCGTGTCGTACGACGCGCCCGATCGGCCCCTCCAGACCTATCCCTCGATGCCCGCGATCACGTTCCCGCCGACACCGGTCCCGGCTCCCGCACCTCCACCGCCGGCGCCCGCCGCACCGGCGACGCCTGCTCCCTCCGTCCCGACGTGGTCGGACGCACCGCCACGCCCCTCCGCTCCCGTGGAGCCGGCGGCGAGGGCGACCAACCCGCCCGCGCCACCAACCTGGACACCGATCGAAGCTCCGCAGCCGGCTCCAGCCGAACTGTCCAAGGCAGCGGAGCCCGAAGCCCCCAAACCCGCACCGACTTTCGAGACGGCCGCGCCGGCTTCGCCCTTTGCCACGTTCCCCCCCGCCGCGCCACCACCGTCAGAGGCTCCCGCCCCGTCTGCGCCGCCGGCGCAGCAGACCTGGACGCCCGTCGAGGCCCCCGTTTGGAAGCCGGGCGAGACAGTCCCGGCGGAGCCTCTTGGCACGGGTGTGGCCGTGGTCGAGACCCCGCCCAAAGCTCCGACTCCGGCGCCCATCCCGCGCGCACCCATCGCGGCGCCCGCGCGCAGGCCGTCTGTGGCGCGCCCGCCATCCAGAAGAGGTCCGCTGTCTGAACGGCCGCCCTGGCTCCTCCCGGCCGCGGTTGCGGTCGCAATCGTCATCCTCCTGGGGATCTTCGGCGTGATCGTGCTCGCCAACCGAGGCCAAGGCGGAGGCCAGGTCACCGGCGGTGTGCACACGACCCCGACAGCCCACGCGTCGACCTCACCCGCAGCTTCGCCCAGCCCGTCTGCGACCACGAAGGGGCCGCTGGCCGTGCCGAACTTCGGACCCACCAGCGCTGATCCGATCACGAAGGTGCAGATCTGCACCACGGCCTCGCCATGCAATATTCCCGGCGGCTCTCCGGAAACCGGGACGGCGTGCGACCTCAGCTCATGCAAGGTCGAGGTGGCGATCTACTTCTCGTCTGTGCAGAAATCGGCCCAGGTTTCCTACACCATCAAGTTCTTCGACCGCTGCACCGGCCAGACGACCGACCTTCCTGGTCCGAGCGCGTCCACACCCGCCAGCGGCTACATCGTTTCGATCCCGACGGATCACTGGACGGTGAGCATTCCCAACGGGGTGAAGTCGGGCGCGATCGTGGCGGTGGCCCAGAAGCCCGCGGTTGCCCGCTCGGCACCGCTCCTCCTCGGTGCGGAGACCTGCTAGAGCTTCTTCATCCCGTAGCGCAGGAACAGGAAGTCGCCGTGGCGCCGCGCGCTGAGCAAGCGGGTCCAGAGGCCTTTAGAAGGTAGGAACTCGGCGCCCGCCACCATGCCCAGTCGCGGCTCGCGGTCGCGGCCGGCGACCACCGGCGAGATGGTGAGAAAGGCCTCGTCGAGCAGGTCGCGCTGGATGAGGTCGCCCATCACGTGTGGGCCGCCTTCGGTGAGGATCGCATCGTGACCGCGATCGCGCAGCTCATCGACCGCTCGACGTAGGTCGACGGGCCCCCTCTCCCCGATCTCGATCACATCGCAGGAGTCCGGCAGGCGGTCCTTCAATGCAGTCGCGCCGGACGCGGTGGTGACGATGGTCGCACCGCCTACGACGGCAGGGTGCGACACCATGATGTCGCCACGGGACGTCAGCAGCACCAGCCTGGGTCTCGGCTTCCGGCCGAGATCGCTCCGCAGCTGGTCGAAGCTGGAGGCGAGGTCGGGGTAGATGTGCTCCGGCGTCCAATGATGTCCGGGTGTTGCACGCAGCGTCCCCGCGCCGAGCAGCACGGCGTCGGCGAACGCGCGCAGCAAACCCATGAGGAAACGGTCCGCCTGGTTGCGGCCGCTGATCACCGAACCGGCAGACGTGGTCGGGCCCAACGTCACAACGCCATCGACCGACGACACGAAGTTCGAGTAGATGATGCGTTTGGGGAAACCGAGGCGCCCATAGATGCGCTCGAGCTCGAGAGGCATGTCGAAGCCCGGCAGGTCGGTCTCGTAGAGAAGGTCGAACGGCTCGATCAGTGTTCGATGCGGGGATTGACCGACTGCAAGAATTCTGTCCGCAGCTGCGGGTCGCTCTCGTAGTTGCCGCGCCAGAACGACGTCCACGTCCTGGAGTGCCCCTCGCGCACGCCGCGCATCTGCGTGCACAGGTGGGTCGCGTTGAGGTGCACCGCCACGCCGTGCGGCTTGAGCACGCGGACCAGCTCGTCCGCGATTTCTACACCCACGCGCTCTTGGACCGTGAAACGCCTTGCAAAGACCCTCACCAGTCGTGACAGTTTCGAAATTCCGATGATCTCCTCGTGCGCGATGTAGCCGATGTAAGCGTGACCGTGGAACGGGAGCACGTGGTGTTCGCACAGCGCGTAGAACTCAATCGGTCCTTCGATGACCTGGCTGATGCTGCAGTCGGGCCCGCCATGGCACTCGGTCGGGAAGGCAGTCAAGAGTTTGGGGTCCCCTTCGTAGCCTGCCGTCGATTCGAAAAGCGCGTGCAGGTAGCGGCTGGGAGTGGCGCGCGTGCCCGCTGTGTCGAGGTCCATGCCGAATGCCTGCAAGATCTCCGCGGCGTAGGCCTCGAATTTCTTCCACTGGGCGGGGCTTATCTCGCGCGGGCGGACCTTCTCCCAATGCGTGGTCTCTTCGGGATCGAACGCTAGCGTTGACATGTGCTCTCCTTCACCTGGGCGGTCGGGTTAAGAAAACAGTACGGCTCCGTGTTACCCGCCATTCCAGCGGGCGACTAGCCCGAGATGTCCCGGTTGGCGCGATTCATCAGCGGATGGTTGCTGGCCAACTCGTGCTGACGCCGGCGGTGGTAATCGTCGGGCGTCGCCACACCGAACAATCCTTGCCGAGACGCGAGTCGGAGCCTGGCCAGGGCACCCAGCGCCTTCACGCCATCCACCCAGGTGAGCTTCTTTCCTTCCTCTCGGCCTCGGGCGTAATAGGAGATCGGGACCTCGTGGATCCGGTATCCGAGGCGCAGCACGCGAGCCGTGATTTCGGGCTCGATGTCAAATCTCTTGCCTTGCAGGTTCAACCGCTTCCAAAGCTCGGATCGCAACACCTTGTAGCCGGTTTCCATGTCCGATATGTAGCAGTCGAACAAGACGTTGGTCGCAAACGTCACGAACTTGTTGCCCATCACGAACCAGAAGCTGAATGCCGTCTGACCCGCAAAGCCACGCACGCCATACACGGCGTCGGCTCGACCTTCCACCAATGGCTTGAGCAGCTCCCCGTAATCGCGCGGGTCGTACTCGAGGTCGGCGTCCTGGACCAGAGCGAATGGACGTTGCAGCTCCTGCACCGCACGGCGTAACGCAGCGCCCTTGCCCTGGTTGTGCTCCTGCCGCAGTGCGCGGACGCGGGCGTCGGTGGCGGCGACGCGCTGCAGGATTTCCCAGGTACGGTCTCGCGAACCGTCGTCGACGACGATGACCTCCCCCACCTCGGGCCTTTGCAGCACGTGTCCGAGGATGGCCTCGATCGTCCTCTCCTCGTTGTACGCGGGCATCATCACCGCGAGCTGGCCGTGCGTGCCGTTCATTTCCGACGGCACTTTATCGCCCGGCGGTGCCCGCGAATGTCTGCTGATACCAGCGGATGGTTTGCTGCAGTCCTCCGCGAAGGTTGGTGGACGACCGGAATCCGAACTCCCGCCATGCCCTTTCTACGTTCAGCTTGCGACGTGGCTGGCCGTCTGGCTTGGACTTGTCCCATTTGATCCGGCCCTTGAACTCGGTGAGCTCCGCGATCAGCTCGATGAGATCCTTGATCGAGATTTCCTCGGAGCTGCCCAGGTTGACCGGATCAGCCTTGTTGTAGCGCTCCGCCGCGATGACGATCGCACGCGCGGCGTCATCGACATACAGGAATTCGCGCGTGGGCGAACCCGTGCCCCAGACCTCGATCGAGTCGCTGCTCGATTCGCGAGCCTCTACGCATTTGCGGATGATCGCCGGGATCACGTGGGAGTTCCGCAAGTCGAAGTTGTCATTGGGCCCATAGAGGTTCACCGGCAGCAGGTAGATGGCGTTGAAACCGTACTGAGCGCGATATGCCTGGGCCTGGACCAGGAGCATCTTCTTGGCCAGGCCGTAGGGCGCGTTGGTCTCCTCCGGATAGCCGTTCCAGAGGTCGTCTTCGGAAAACGGCACTGGGGTGAACTTCGGGTAGGCGCAGATGGTCCCGATCTGGACGAATTTGCTCAAACCCAGCCGGCGGGCTTGCTCCATGAGCTCGATGCCCATGATCGCGTTGTCGTAAAAGAACTTCCCCGGGTTGTCGAGGTTGGCGCCGATGCCACCCACCCTGGCCGCGAGATGGATCACGAGCTCCGGCCGGAAGTCGGAGTACATGCGCGCGACGTCGGCCTGTCGCGTGAGGTCATACTCGCTGCTCGAGAATGTCGACACCTGCGCACCCGCCTCTTCGACCAAACGCACAACGGGACGGCCCAGGAAACCGCGGCCTCCGGTCACCGTGACCCTTTTGCCTTTCCAGAATTTCGGGTCGCCTGAAGTCACCCGTTCATCTTAGATTGCAGTCGTGACGTCAACCTCCCGCCGCCTGAATCATCCGATCGTCCGAAGCGCGAAAGGCTTGATCAAGCAGCTCGCGCTGCGCGGCGGGGTGCTGGTTCGCAAGCTGCCGCAGGGCCGGCAGGGCGATGCGTATGCGGACCAGGCCGCATTGCTCAGCGGGCGAAAAGTCGAGCACATCCTGGACGTCGGCGCGTACGTCGGCGAGGCGGCGCTCCGCTACCGGCGCATCTTCCCGGAAGCGACGATCCATTGCTTCGAGCCGGTGCCGGCCTCTTTCGAACAGCTGGAGGCCAACGTCGGAGGCGATCCGCTCATCCGGACCAACAACGTGGCGGTTGGCGCCGGAACGGAGCCAGTCGTGATGCACGTCAACCGCGCGGCGATGACGAGCTCGACCCTGAGGCCCGCATCCGAGGTCGATCAGTACCTGAGCGCGGACTACTTCGAGGAAGTCGTCGCCCACGAGGCTAAGTCGACCACCGTCGACCGGTACTGCGCCGAGCATAAGGTCGATCGCGTGGACATCCTGAAGCTCGACATCCAAGGTGGAGAGCTGAAAGCCCTGCAAGGCAGCACGGAGATGATGTCGCGCGGAGCCATCTCGCTGATCTACCTCGAGCTGCTTCTGGCACCCATGTATGAGGGCCAGTCGGGCGTCGGCGAGCTGTTGTCTTTTTGCGAGAGCAAGAAGTACCGGGTCTATGGCCTCTACAACTTCGAGTACGGCGCCGACACCCGGTTGTTTCAAGTGGACGCGATCCTCAACCGGTAGTCCGAAGACCCCTGGCTATACTCCTGCTGCATGTCGCGGTCGCTCGCTTCAGTGCTCCGCGCGGTCGCCAAGAGTGACAGCCCGGCGGCGCAGGTTGCCAGGCGTTTGGCAACGCCAGTCTTCCAGCGGATGGATTTGGTGGTTCCCGCCCGCCTTGCGGGCGGTGGCGTTCTTTACGTGGAGCTTGCCAACGAAGTCGGTCGCACGATCTGGCTGCGTGGTGAGTACCGATCGGAGAAGCCGATCAAAGACCTCATCGTTTCAATCCTTCGTCCGGGCGATGTCTTTTTCGACGTCGGCGCCAACGTCGGCTTCTTTAGTCTGGTGGGCGCGCAAGCTGTAGGTGAGAAAGGCGCCGTCCACGCATTCGAGCCCCTGCCCCACCTCGCGGCCTTGATCCGTCGAACCGTCGCTCGCAACAAGCTGGCCAACGTCCGCGTGCTTGAGATGGCGGTTTCCGCGAGCACTCGTGCGGTGCAGATGGCCGCGATGAAGGACTCCGCCTACTCGCACATTCTCGAGGGAGCCTCCAAAGTCGACGCCGGCCGTGGTGGCTGGCGCGAGATGTCTGTCCAAACCACAAGCCTCGACGAATACCTGGCCGGTCAACGATCGAAGGCGCCGCGGTTGATCAAGATGGACATCGAAGGCGCGGAGATGGCTGCCCTTGCCGGTGCGCGCGACCTGCTGAGCAACCCTGCGGGCCCGGACGTGATCTGCGAGGTTGGTCAGGCACAGCTCTCGCGTTACGGACACAGCCCGCAAGATGTTTTTGACCGCTTCCAAGCATTCGGCTACGCGGCGCTAGATCCTGAAACCTTGAAGCCAATGAGCGTCGCTGACCTGTCCGAGGTTCGGTACAACGTCTTTTTCAAGAAACTCAATCGATAGCCCAGCCCCAGCGGCCATCACCGAGAAGCTGTCGGTCGCGCTCGTCTACGGCGACTATCCCCCCGGGCCGGAGGGGAAGGCCGACGGCGGAGCTGAGTTCGTGCGCAACCTGGGTGAGGGATTGGTGCGTCGAGGTATCGACGTGACCGCGATCGTGTCGCGGCGCGAAGATCGCACGCAGCCATACGTCGATGCCGGTGTCAAGGTCGAACCGATCGTCGAGTCCTGGGGGCTGAAGGCCGCCGTCCGGGGCGAGGCGTCTCGCATACGGGAGCTGATCAAGTCCAAGCAGGTGGACGTCGTCCACACCATCTATCCCGATCCCTACCTTCGCTACGGGTCTGACTCTTATCACCTTCCCTTTCTCCTCAAGTGGTCGAAAGCTCCGCTGGTGGTCACGTTTTTCGGATTTGGCGTCACGGGCGCGAGCCCAATCACCAAGGCAGGGCTCCTCAGCCTGTTTGCGACGGCAGACGAGATCGTGATCACCGACTCCGACCTGCTGCACCTGTTTCGCAAGCGATTTCCTTTCTGGCGCCGAAAAGCGAGCGGCGGCCTGGTGGGCAGCATCGCCACCACGACGAGCGCCCGCTGGTCACAGCAAGACCTGGAGGCCCGACAGCAGCAGATTGGCCTGCCCGGTGGCATTCGCTACGTCGGATTCTTTGGCTTTTGGGGCCCGGGCAAAGGCCTCGAGGAGCTGGTCGAGGCGATCGCGACCCTGCGCAATCTCGGCACGCCTGTCCAGCTCGTGCTCATCGGCGGTCGCGAACCTGAGCACAGGACCGATTACGAGCGCGGCATCATCGACCAGATCCAGAGCGCGGGGATCAGCGATGCGGTCATCCAAACCGGATTCGTCGAAGCCGAATCCGTGGCGACGTATCTCTCGGCCATGGACCTGTGCGTGCTGCCGATCAAGGTCAACCCGCTCGGGCGGAGCAGCCTGGCGATGGCGGTGACGGTCGGGGTGCCGACAGTGGTGACCCGACCGGCCACAGGCGCCGAATTGCTGACCGGCGTCAGCCTGCTCGACGTGCCGGATGCCGTCCACATCGCCGCCGCAATCCAGGCCATACTTCGCGATCGAACCATCCAGCAGGAAGGCTCGGACGCCGCGCGCGCAGCGTCATCACATTGGTCATGGGAGTCGATCGTCGATCAGTACGCCACGATTTATCGCCGCTTGAAGGGTCGCCTTGATCGCGTCAGCTAAAGCTCCGCGGG
>Ga0209689_1001752_pt1 | contig 16272 bp, 15 predicted proteins | sample GraSoiAngelo_149_FD_187119 | JGI IMG/M metagenome (GOLD analysis project Ga0209689, IMG submission 187119) | Grasslands soil microbial communities from the Angelo Coastal Reserve, California, USA - 14_1009_09_30cm (SPAdes) (version 2) | ecosystem: Environmental > Terrestrial > Soil > Grasslands ...
TTCAGTTTGAACAAATTACGCAGCGTGAATTTGCTTGGCGACGCCGATGGGGCGGGGGCGGGACTTGCTGTCGGGCTGGCTGCTACCTCAGTCTTCGCTTTTTTGCGACTGCGCTTTTCCGCTGGTGAAGCCGAGGCAGCTGCTGTGCTCTCCTCCGCCGCCGGTGAGGCAGCTGCGGTAGCTTCAGCCTTGTTCTGTGCACGACGTTTCCCCGGGGACGGCGATGCCGCCGGCGACTCCGCAGTTGAAGGCGACGCAGTCTCCTCAGTCGGCGAGGCGGTCGCTTCAGCCGGCGACTCGGGGGTTGAAGGCGACGCAGCCTCCTCAGCCGGGGAGGGTGTCGCTTCGGCTTTTTTGTGTGCGCGGTGTTTCGTCAATGAAGGCGATGCATCTGGCGATCCGCCCGGGACGAGCAATTGAGCTTGCACAAGACAGATGCTGGCAAGGCCGATTACAGAAATGAGCGCAAGAAATTTGGTAGTCATAATTGCGAGCCTAGAAGCGACAGGATTGTAGTCAACGCATTTCCCTTACGAACGCGGAAAGAAGAATGGAGCGACTGGGAGAAGTGATCCGGCAGCCGCCGGACTGTGAAGGTAACAGCGAGCGATACCGGGAGTGAGCGAGTTTCAATTAAAAAGGAAGAATTAAGAATTATCCTTCATCCCTCTGCCTTTCCTTTGCCGAAGGTCGGGCGTATCGAGCGGTAATCTTGTCCTTGGGGGGACCGAATGGGTGCGATTGCACGAAGTATCTTTAGGCGATCTATGCCGCGTAAAAGGCGTTTGCCTCACGCGGCCGGGGAAAATTACAAGAAGGGCCCGAATAGATCGCGCACATTCAACGACTAAAAACATTAATATGAAAAAGTTTACGAGCTTACTAATAGGCTGTTCGCTGGCGCTGGCTGGAGCCGCGTTGGCGCAACAGCCAAACGAACAACCGACACCAAAGAACAAGCAGGGCGCGGGAAAAACGCATACGACCCAACCGCCGCCCGGGGCAAACGCGGCGAAGCCTGAGGCCACGGCCGCAAAGCAGCACGGAGCGAGGAACGAGCAGGCCACGCCAAAGGGGCACAAGGGCGAGGCGCCGCCGAAACCTGCCACCTCCACCGGTGCAGAGCGGAACGTTTCCGGTCAACCGGCTGCCAGTGCAACGCCCGGCGCGAAGCAGCAGCTGGGACAGCACAGAAAAGGGCGAAACGCTCCTGGCGCAAACGCGAAAGCGTCGCCGAGTGCTAGCCCGGCAACCGCGGCTAAGACGAGTGCGACTCCGGCAACGGCGGCGGCATCGGCAAGTGCAGCTCCGTCAGTTTCCGCAGCCGGCCAGCAGAACGCGCAGGCTAAAGGGACTGGCGCGGCGAAGAAGCCGGACCCGCAGCAGGTGCAGCAGATCAAATCGCAGCACGCGAACTTCCGTGCGCAGCCAAAGCCGCAGCAGGTTCCGCCGGTTACCTTCAACCAGAATTATCGTATTCAAGGAAGCGATCGCTGGCAGGGTTCGCAATACGAAGTATTCCGCTCGTATCGTCCGGAACGGCACGATCAGGGCTGGTATCGGTCGCGTTACAACCGCGTGGAGCTGATCGGTGGCGGTTACTACTACTGGAACAACGGTTACTGGTATCCGGCATGGGGTTACAATCCTTCGGCCGAATATTATGCCTACGACGCACCGATCTATGTGGGTCACCGCGCTGAGCCGCCGGATAAGGTGATCGCGGACGTGCAGGCCGTGCTGCAACAGATGGGCTACTACAAGGGTGAGGTGGATGGATTGCTCGGGCCGATGACCCGAGAGGCGCTCACCGCCTACCAGTCCGAACAGGGGCTCACCACGACGGCGGTGATCGACGAGCCGACACTCGATTCCCTCGGGATGGGATAAGGGCAAGCTATCGACGACAAGCCGCCGGGGCGCACGAATGCCTCGGCGGCTTTTCTTTTTTAGGCGCCAGGAGGCGCGGGGCGTGTGTTGGCGCGCTCGATCGTCACCATGCGTCATCGACGTATTGGAGCTGGAGCAATTATCCCAAATGCCGAGGTACGCGAGTGATCTGATTATTCCTCGATTGCGCCGCTTATTTTTCGCAGGTGTTCCCGAAACGTATAACTCGAATCTGCTGCTCGCTTCTCCAGATACCGTGCAAACTCCAACTGTTCCCGCAGCGAGCGCCCGCTTTTGATCGCCTCCGCCTGATGCCGTTCCCGTTGCCGGATTTCGTGTGCAACGCGAAGCAGTTCGTCGGTACGCTCCGCAGCGGCAAAAAGACAGCCGTCGTCGTCGGCGAATACGAGATCGCCGGCTTCGACCAGGAAGTTACCAAAGCGTGCTGAGCGCAACGCCGAGGAATCACGAGGGTCGAGCCGTTGCGGGCCGGAAGGACACACTCCATAGCTGAAAATGGGCAGACGAATCTGCTGGAGCTCTGGCGTATCGCGATGCGCGCCCCAGACTGTAATTCCAGCCAACCCGCGATGTTCAGCCTCCAGCGCGACTAAGTCGCCGATGCAGCCTTCATCCAAGCGGCCGCCGTTATCGATTACCAGAACCTCGCCGGGTTGCGCGCCCTGCATTGCTTCCAGAAAAACATCGACGCTTCCAAAATGTCTGACCGGCAGCGCCGGGCCCGCGAGGCGTTGATTGGGCGTCACCGGCCGAATGCCAGGCGGACTGATTTGGAGCGGAACCTTCAAGCGGAGAGCCGCATCGGCGATGAGCGGAGTAGAAAGTTCGGCAAAAGCGCGAGATAGCGATTCCGCTTCCATGCCTCGATCTTGCTCGCATTCGGCTGGCTTTGCAAAAGGGGAAGAAGATTGCTGAAGGGAGACGGAACAAAGATGAAGGAGAAAGCATTGTATCTCAGCTGCTCCCGCAGCGCTCGACCGCTACCTCGCGGCTTTACCGGCCATGTCGCTCATCCTGTTCGCTCCATTGCGGAATGCGGACTGACTCGCGATCTCCGAGTCGCTCGATCGCATCCATCATAAGCGGCTTATGATCCATGACTACGGGCTCGGAAGTTTAACGAGTGTGCGCAATGCGCTCTCAGGACCGAAGCCGAGACTTTTAGTGTTGCGTTCGACTTTTCAACCTGCGTCGGTATCACGCTGATCGATGTCGGTCCGACGCAGTAGATAGTCGAGTCCGCCGACCCTGTACCATCTGTAACCATAGCCTTCCAGCATAATGCGGTGTTTGCCGGATTCGTTAGCCCGACTGTGGTCCTCAGCAAGAAGATTAACCAGCAGCTTGCCCTGTGCGCTACTCACGCCCGGATCCAGGAGAATTTCACGCGGCTGTTCGTGAAGATTGTGTAAAAACAGCACCGAATTATTGCGCCAGTCATACCGAAGAGCGAGAACCGCGGGATCGCGGACATTCAGCACTGTAAAATCTCCCCATCCAATCTCGGGAACTTCCTTGCGCATTCGAATGATGCGCTCGGTCCAGTTCAGCATTGACTCTGGATCGCGCCGCTGCACCGCGGCGTTAATGTGTTGATAACCGTATGGTCCTTTATCTATCACCGGAGTGTGCGGTTTTGGGTTTTTGGTAAATCCACCGTGCGGTTCGTCCGACCATTGCATCGCAGTCCGCGCGCAAGCTCGTTCCGGTAGCGTGAGATCGTCGCCCATGCCGAGTTCATCGCCGTAGCGAATCACCGGCGTTCCCGGTAGTGTGAACATTAAACTATAGGCCAGCTCGAGCCGGCGCTGATCGCCGCCGAGCATCGGGGCAAGACGGCGTCTGATCCCACGATCGTAAAGCTGCATGTGTTCGTCCGGCCCAAACGCCTCAAACACGGTTTGCCGCTCCTTCTCTTGCAGACGGCCCAGGTCAAGTTCGTCGTGATTTCGCAGAAAAATTCCCCACTGTGCCGTCGCCGGCCGCGGTTTAGTCGCTTTCAACGCTTTGACCAACGGACGCGTGTCGGTGGCGGCCAATGCATAGAATAGGTTTTGGTTGACCTGGAAGTTGAACATCATATGCATGCGGTCGCCGTCTTCGCCAAAGTAATCCATGTCGGTTTCAGGCAGGACATTGGCTTCCGCCAACACAATGCAATCGCCCTGCCGCCACTGGAGGAACTCGCGAAACATGCGCAGCATATCGAACTGCTCTTTTGGTTTTCGCACGTTTGGTCCCTTGGTCCCAATGATGAAAGGCACCGCGTCCATACGAAATCCGGAAACGCCCGACTGGATCCAAAAGCCCATGATTTTGAGTATCTCAGCCTGCACTTCCGGATTTGAGGTATTGAGATCAGGCTGGAAGTCATAAAATCGGTGGAAGTACCACGCTTTGGCTTCGCGATCGTAGCTCCACGTTGTTTTTTGTACGCCGGGAAACACCATCCCTTTATTTGAGTGCGGCGGCTTCTTCTTCGACCAAACGTACCAGTTCCGATATTTCGAATTTGGATCGGAGCGCGCGTGCTTGAACCATGGGTGCTGGTCCGAGGTGTGGTTCACTACCAGGTCGATCAAAACACGAATGCCGCGTTGTTTTGCGCCGTGGGTAAACTCGATGAAATCGCCGAGCGTACCGTGCCGCGAATCGACATTGTAATAGTCGGCGACGTCGTAACCATCGTCCCGGCAAGGCGAAGTCTGAAACGGCATCAGCCAAATCGCGGTCACGCCCAGTCCATGCAGATAATCGAGGCGGCGCATCAGTCCAGCGAAATCACCGGTCCCATCGCCATTAGCGTCCATGTAAGTACCGACCGACAGGCAGTAGATGACCGCGTTCTTGTACCAAAGATCGTTGATCATATGCGGTCAGAGGCCGGTGACTTTGAAAAGTTTGTAAGGCTCGGTGCGGGTGCTTTTGCCGTTATTGAAGCGCGGCATGTTTTCGATTTGTGAGGCGGTGACGTAAAGCTCGCCGCCGGGTCCCCAACTCAATCTGTCGGGCCAGAGCAGGCGTTTGTCCGCGATGATCTTGTCGATCTTGTTGGTCGCGACGTTCCAGCGCACGATGGCGCTGTCTTCGAGGTCGGTGAGATAAATACTGCCGTCTGGCGCTTCGAGCATGCCATCGGGCGCCGGTGTTTGCGCAATGGTTTCGACTTTCGATTCGAGGTCGCTCTTCGAGAGGTTCTTGTCGATCAGGTAGCTTGTCTTTATCCGATATAGGGTGTGACCGGTAAGGGCGTGATAATAAAGGTAGCCGTTCTTCGCGTCGAGCGCGATACCGTCGGAAGCGATCTTTGGCGGTTTTTGCGTCCGCTGCTCGATCAACTGTTTGCCGTCCACGACGAGCTTCACGTCTTTCTCCGGCTGCGTGGATTTGTGGCCGTCGAGCAGCCGGCGCGCTTTACCACTCTGAAGATCGACAACAATGATGGCGCCTTTGCCAGACTCAGTGATTAACGCGGTGTTAGTAGCGGTATCGATGCGAACGTCGTTCAAATAACTCTTGGCTGGCGCGACATCTTCATCGAACGGAATCGTCTGCGCGACGTTGTTAGTCGTTAGGTCAACTTTAACCAGTTTCGGGCCGCCTTTGACAATTTCCTGCTGCTTGGGCGCCGCTGGATCGAGAATCCAAAGATTGTCCTGGTCGTCGACGACCACACTCTGGACACAGATGAAATGCGAACCGGCTGCCCCGGGCTTGTTCCATTCCTCATTGGGGAATGCTTTCGGCTGGCCGTTGACGATTTCAGCGACGGAAAGTGAATGGTCATCAGACCAATACGGGAAGTTAACGAAGATGCGGCCGGATTTCATTGAGACACCAACGCCGGTGATCTGCTGGTTCGCGAAACTGGCGACTTCCTGCAACTGCGCGGCGCTTGCGAGCGATTCGATGAGAAGAAAGACGAAACCGGTGGTGACGATATGATTGTGCATACAACCGATTCGAGGCGTTCGCGACGAACGGACTGGATGAAAGACACCGGACAGGCGGGAAATTTTGTTGGCGAAGGGCGAGAGATCGGAGGGTCGTCAGTAGACGAAGGGCGATAATCGCCAACGGGTGCGCTGTTGATAGGCGCGATAGTGCTCGCCGAATTCGCGCAAGAGAAATTCTTCTTCGGCGCGGATCCGCGCTATGATGGGCACGCACATCGCTGCGGTTAAGAGCAGACCGATGATGCTCCGAAAGACAAGCGCCCAACCCGCCATCGCCAGTAACGCTCCGAAATAGCTCGGGTGCCGGACGAAACCGTAAAAGCCGTCGGTCTTGAGGCGGTGATCAGGTTGCAGCGCGACAAAGATGCTAAAGCGGTGGCCGAGCTCAAAGACGGTGGCGACGCGGACGAATCCGCCGATGGCGGTGATGATCAGCCCCAGGTAGCGGACAGTGTCGCCGTCGATCGACCAACGGTCGAGACGATCGAGATGCGGCGGCAGCCAGGCGAACACGATGGCGATGATAATCAACGGAATGAAAATCCAGCGGCTAGAGGGATCTTCGCGCCGGCCGATTCCGAGACCGCTGCTGCCGGAAAAGGCGTAAGCGGTTGCGCCGGCCAAGGCCAAAATGATTACCCCTGCACGCGCGGGATTGGAAAAGAAAGTTGTCCAATCGCCCCAGCCCCAAATCGTGAGCGCAATAAAAGGCAGCGTGCCACCGATTCCAAAAGCGAGGTTCTTGATGGTGTGATTCAAAATTAAGAATGAAGAATGAGAATTCCGCCTTCCCTGGCGACCTTTGGCATTTGCGGCCATCAACGCACCGTATTCCGTGAACGCGTAGGGAGATATTTAACGTTCTGACCTTGCTTCAAGGTCAGAATTTGTGACCTTGAAACCCGAACTGCCTTCGGCTTCTTCTTTGGTGAGTCGAAACATAAAGTCTTCCGGAAAGCGAGCGGCATTGCGTTTCACAGCTTGGTTGAACACTTTGGTCGGAACACCGTAGATCTGCGCAAGATCCCGATCCAGCATCACACGCGTGCCTCGGATCGTGCGGATCATCGTGTCGATCTGCTCGACTGCGGCAGCGCTGTGGTTTTCTTCGGCATGAGGCGAGAAAGATTATTCAAAAATTCCACCGATAAGAAGCCTCCTTTGCGATAGTATCGCCCCTGCCATGAACGAGCGGCATCAAGAGATCGCGTCCACAATGCCGGTGGAATTGGATTCGCTGCCGCGGCTCCGCGGATTTCGTCTGCGTGGCTTGGAGATGACGCGACTGGAAACCTTCATCGACGCAGCCTTTGCATTCGCAATTACGATGCTGGTGATCGCCGCGCAACAAATTCCAGACGATATCGAAACCCTCCTGGCCGCTTTCAAGAATGTGCCCGCCTTTGTCGCGAGCGTCATCGTGCTTGGAATCTTTTGGCGAGGGCATTGGTTATGGAGCCGGCGTTATGGCCTCGAAGATGGCATCTCGATCTTCATTAGCTGGGCGATGATTGTCACAATTCTGATCTATATGTATCCGTTAAAAGCGATTTTTAGCTCTATGTGGTTTCTGCTCAGCGGCGGTCGAGTGGGCCACACACTCGGGCCTCATTCCGAATCGCAAGTGCGCGCACTTTTTGCCGTTTTTGCGCTCGGCTTTACTGCCATCGCAGTAGAGGTGGTGCTGTTGAATCTGCGTGCCTGGCAATTGCGGGAGCCATTACGGCTGAATGTGAAGGAGAGGTTGATCACGCTCTATGAGGTAACGGGGTGGAGCATCCCAGTTGGCATTGGAATCGTTTCCCTCGTCCTCGCTCTCACTCTACCGAGGGAGCAGATCGAATGGAGCGGGTGGGTTTATTTTTCGATGGTAATTCTGGTGCCCCTGCATTCAGCCTGCCGCAAACAAAGGATGGAATAGAAGAAACAAGGCGGAAGGCAGCCGCTTTTGTTGATGTTCGAGAAAACAGCGGCGAGGATCGATGCGAGAACAGACCATCAAGGCAAGCAAAAGGGATTGCTGCGGGCGGCGTTACGCATAATCTGCCGTAGCGCAGCATGAAGATCGGTTTTGCTCAAATTAATCCGACCGTCGGGGATTTGAGGGGCAATTGCGAACTAATCATCGGCGCTTACGAGCGGCTCGCCGCGGCCGGTGCAGAGTTGGTTCTCACACCGGAACTGGCCATCACGGGATACCCACCCCAGGATCTGGTTTTCAAATCGCGTTTCGTCCCTGAGAATCTTGCTGTTCTCGAAAAACTTCACTCTTGCGTGGGAGAGGCGGCGTTGCTGGTCGGTTTCGTTGACCGGAACGAGGGGCGCGGCAAACCGTTTCGTAATGCCGCCGCTTTGCTCGAACGCGGCAAACCGATCCGTAAAGCGCATAAGTCGCTCCTTCCGACCTATGATGTTTTCGACGAGGACCGTTATTTCGAGCCGGCCAGCCGCGTCGAGCCGTTTACTGTGCAAGGCAAAAAAATCGGTGTGACCATTTGCGAGGATATTTGGACCGAACATTATCTGCCGCGGCCGCTTTATGATGTCGAACCGGTGCGGGGTTTGGTGGAGCAAGGCGCGGAGATCATCGTCAATCTAAGCTCCTCACCGTTTACTTTGCACAAGCCGGCGATCCGTTACAAGATGGTAGGCGCGCTGGCGCGAGCCTATCAACGGCCAATCTGTTATTGCAATGTCGTAGGCGGCAATGATCAGCTTGTGTTCGATGGCAATTCGATCGCCGTAAATCCGGCGGGCAGGTTGATCGCACAACTGGCCGCATTCCGCGAAGATGAGGCGGTCGTCGATACCGAATCGAGTTCCACAATTGAATTCCACGAAGGCAAGACGCCGGAAGTCCTCTTCGCCGCTCTTTCTCTAGGGGTTCGTGATTATTTCGGCAAATGCAATTTTCGTTCTGCGGTGATCGGCCTGAGCGGCGGAGTCGATTCTGCGGTCACCGCGGTCATCGCGGTAGATGCGCTGGGGGCGGAGAATGTGACTGGCGTTTCCATGCCCAGCCCGTACTCCTCGCGCGGCAGTATCGACGACGCTCGCGCGCTCGCCCGCAATCTCGGGATCAAATTTCTCGAGATTCCGATCACCGACGCGTTCAGGGATTTCAAAGCGCAGTTCAAAGAAGTTTTCAAGGGACTGCCTGAAAACGAGACCGAGGAAAATATGCAGCCGCGTTTGCGCGCGATGACATTGATGGCACTCTCGAACAAATTCGGACATCTGTTGGTGACCACTGGAAACAAGAGCGAACTGGCAGTCGGCTATTGTACGCTCTACGGAGATATGGCGGGCGGGCTGGCTGTGATCAGCGATGTGCCGAAGACCATGGTTTACGAGCTGGCGCGCTGGATCAATTCCGACTACGCGCTACAGAGTGGTTGCAAAGACGAAATCATTCCAAGATCGACAATCGAAAAACCGCCCAGCGCGGAATTGAAACCAAATCAAAAGGACCAAGACTTCCTGCCCCCGTACGAGATTCTCGACGAAATCCTGCGGCTTTATGTCGAGGAAAACTTAAGTGCGCGAGACATCATCGCCCGCGGATTCGATGAGAAGACCGTGCGCTGGGTACAGCGACGTATCGATCTCAACGAGTATAAACGCGAGCAGGCCGCGCCGGGACTAAAGATAACCAGCCGCGCTTTTGGTATCGGCCGTCGCATGCCGATTGCGCAAAAATACGTCGATTAAGCCGGAGATCTTGCACCGTGCAGGACTTGAACCTGCAACCCAGTGATTAAGAGTCACTTGCTCTGCCAATTGAGCTAACGGTGCTATTTACCTGCGAAAATAAGGCGAACTCAAATCAACTTCGGCCGTTTTATATACCGGTTTCAATGGAGCGGCAATCGGAGGATACGCTTCCAGCCTGTCCCGGCCGACAAGCATCTTGCATGTCGAGCCTCTCGCTTTGTTCGCCAGACTGGAAGTCCGGCGGCCGAGTCAGACAGGATGTCTAACTTCCGGGCGCTTCACGCCTGCGTGTGACGGGCGTAGTGAAGCTCAACGCCTTTCGGGAGCAAACGCTTGCGGCCGCGTTGTCGCCGGCGCGCCAGCGTGGCACGGCCCGCTTTTGTTTTCATGCGTGCACGAAAACCGTGCTGACGTTTGCGTGTTCGCTTGGATGGCTGGTAAGTCCGTTTCATAGAACCGAGAAATAGCTTCGGGCCGATTTAAGAGCGCTTACACTAAGAGTGTGTATAGCGTTGTCAATGTTGCCAAAGCCGCCGAAAATAAACCGCTAATCCCGCGACCGCGGGACCAATGCACCCGAATAACGGCAGGTGAACCGTGAATCGTGATTCGATGTAACGATGTGACGATTTACTTTGAACGCTTGAACGCTTGAACGCTTCAACGCTTGGTGTCCATTCGCGGTTGACTGGCGGTATTCATTTACAGGATTGCCAGCGCCGCCAATATTTGAAATAAGCAGTACGAACAATGAGCGCAAATGTCATAATCGAGCCAGCAACCGAGGCCGACCTGGACGAATTGTCCGAAATGCTCGGCGAGTTATTTACCCAGGAAAGCGACTTTCGCCCGGACAAAGAGAAACAGCTTCGCGGTTTGCGTTTGATTTTCGAACAACCCAGCCGCGGCCGGGTTTTCGTGCTCCGGCGCGACGGCGCCATTGTTGGAATGATCAACTTGCTTTTTACGATCAGCACGGCCGAAGGCGGTTTCGTCATGGTGCTCGAGGATCTGGTGGTCCACAAAGAGTACCAGAGCAAGGGTTACGGCTCAAAACTTCTCCAACACGCAATTGATTTCGCGAAACAGAAAAATTTCCTTCGCATCACGCTGCTGACCGACCGGCCCGAAAACCTGGCGCAGGAGTTTTTCCGGCGGCACGGCTTCGTCGAGTCATCCATGATCCCGATGCGGCTGTGGATCACACCGCCGAACGACCAGACGGAATAGGACGTGTAGGGAGGCACCGCTGAGGGCTGTAGCGACAGCCGTAGGGGTAACCTTATTGCAGGCGAGACGCTTGCCTTTACAGTTTCTTACCGGCAGGCAATGACGCGCTCTTATCGTCGCGACTTTTTTTATCGATCCAGGCGCTCAATTGAGGCGTGAGACGTTTTTTGAATTCCGATCGGAACTGAATTTCATCGACGGCTTTTGCAACTTCCGGCGCACTTGCCGGGGGCAAATTAGTCTTTGCGTACGCCTTTAGCTCAGTCGCCCGCGAATCTTCTGAGAAGAAGGTGAACAGACTGGGCGCGTACCTGTTGGCGCCGAGCGCATCGGTCTTAGCGACCAACGGTTTCATATTCGTCCTCGCAAAATCCCACGCAATATCCGCATGATCACTTTCGCGTGCGACCATCGAAACGAGAAATACCGCACGGCTCGTTGGCAGCTCATCCGTGAGCGAAATGGGAAGCGTTTTCTTCACCAGCCTGGAATCGATCGCACCAGCCAGCGCGTTGTAATAATTTTGCTTTTCTTCGACGCTCGTCGTCTTCAAACCGAGCTCGTGGAGCTGGTTCCAAGTTTTCTCGTCGCCATAACGACCAACGACCGCAAAAACCGGCGAACGCAGGTCGGGCGCGAGGGACGCTGGATCGGTGAGATATTTTTCGAAACGTTCGCGACAGCCCGCGATAATTTCCGGATCGTTTAAATCTCCCAGCGCAGCGATCAAGCTCGCACGCAAGTTTCCGGCGGCAGGCGCTTCGCTCGCTTTCGGCTCCCAGCCGAGCCTCTCAAACGTGGGCCGCAAGAGGGAGCGTGCGTAACGCTGAAACTTTTCCCGCTCCGGACTGCCGACGAAGAGCCGGTTGAGAAAACCCAGCACGTTGATGAGCTGCTCACGCTCGGCGAGCTCGATCGAAGCGGGCAATTTTTCCACCAATCCAAAATAGAGTGAAACCGGCGCGCGATCGGCCTGGACCAGTGCCCACGCGTCGCTCAGGAGGTTGACACGATCTTCAACGCCCAAATTCGGCAGAGCCTGGAGCAATAAATTCCATGAGGGCTCGTCGTATTCGACACGATAATTTCCAGCGCCGTTTACATTCAATTTGAGGGCCCGATCTGCGGGAATGTTTTGCAAATTGTCGGTCTTACCGGTCATCAGCAAAGTCGCAGGGGCTTCTCCGACCACCGCATAAGTTAGCGGGATTTCCCATTCCAGCGGCGGAGCCTTCTTAAAATTAATGGTGAAGCGCTCCTGCGTCAGCGATACCTTGTCGCCTTCTTCTCGCTTGACCTCGACGACCGGAAATCCCGGTTGTTGCGTCCAGACGGCTGCGATTTTCCCGACTGGTTTCTTCGAAGCTTCCGAGAGCGCATTCCACAAGTCGGCGGTCGTGGAGTTCGAATATTTGTGCCTGGCGATATACTGACGAATTCCCTCGCGGAAAATATCTTCGCCAAGAAAACTCTCCAGCATTCGCAAAAACGACTGGCCCTTTTTGTAAGTGATATCGTCGAAGGCGCTGCTGGCCTCGGCCTCAGTGGCGATGGGCTGCTGAATTGGATGTGTTGTCGATCTTGCGTCACCTTCCATCGCCTGTTCCCTGGCGATACCAACGCGCCGCGTGGGATCGCGCGGCAGATTTCTTCGCAGCCAAACCTCCCATTGCGGATTGAAATACGCGGTGCATTTCGTGCCCATCCAGGAGGCGAACCCTTCGTTGAGCCACAGATTGTCCCACCAGGCCATCGTCACAAGATCGCCGAACCATTGATGCGCCATCTCGTGCGCGAGCACTTCGTAGATGTTTTGCTTCGTCTCCGCAGAGGAATTTTTCGGATCAAATAGAAGCGCAGACTCGTAATACGTAATGCCGCCCCAGTTTTCCATCGCGCCGCCAAAACCGCCGGGCAGAGCGATTTGATCGAGCTTCGGCAACGGATAAGGCACACCGAAATAATTGTTGTAATATTTCAGAATCTGCGCTGTGGCTTCGAGCGCGTAACGACCCACTTCCGCTTTGCCCTTTGTCGCGATCACACGAAGCTGCGTAGGGCCACTTCGCGATTCGATGAGATCGAGTTCGCCCGCGACGAAAACATTCAGATAACTCGACATCGACGGAGTCGCGGCAAAGCGCACCTCTTTTCCGCCGGCGATTTTTTTCTCACTCTCGATCGGCATGTTCGACACTCCGAGCCAGTTTTCCGGCACGACCGCCGTCAATTGAAAACGCGCGCGAAAAACCGGCTCGTCCCAACAAGGAAAAAATCGGCGAGCGTCGGTGGCTTCAAATTGCGTTCCGAGCATGATCTTTTTCGTCCCGCTGCCTTGCTCCTGGTAGCGCATGTAGAAAAGTCCCTGGCCTTGCTGATTGATCTTGCCGGTAAAGCTAAGCGCGAGTGTGTGGTCGCCAGGTGCAAGGTCTGATGGCAGCCTCAGGGCGAGCAGTTCGTTCTTCTCGTCGATCCTAATTGCAGAGTCGGGCAACGCCTTGCCATCGAGAGACGCGTCTGTGATTTTGAGCTCGAGCGCATTCAGCACAAGCTGACGAATCGGGCTGCGAACGCTCAGCTTAACGGTTTCCATCCCGGTGAACGTAAACTTGTCGATGTTCGGGACGATCCGAACAGAATATTCTAGCGGGACGACTTCTTTTGGCAGTTTTCCCGGTGTACTCTCGAAGTTGAAAGGTTTTTCTGCGTGCACGCCAGGGCGGAATATAATGAAAAATAGACCAATGAAAAAAAGAAGCGGAATGCGCATTTCCCGCATTAAACAACGTGTGGCGACGTTTGCATCTCCAAACGCGAATTCTGTGGTGGCAGCCGTGTCGGCTGCAACGTTTGTGAAGCAGGCGACACGCCCGCCTCTACAGATCCACCTACTGCACAACCAGTATCAACAGTAATTGCCCACTTCCCACCTGCGGACCTTTGATCACGAGTGGACTGCGTTTGCTCAATTTGGCATCCGTCTCGAGCAGGAGCTCTTTCTCTTTATAAAGCTTGAGGTTCAAAACATAACCGGCTTCGCTTTCGCCCCGCGCATCCACGTGCAGGCCGAAGAATTTGCTTGTCGCGAGCCAATCTTCCTGGCCGGTTGTCAGCAACTTGCGCGACTGGCCGATGACCTGAAATTGGTTGTAGCCGAAAAGTTTCTTCAGGGACCCCTCGATCCGAGTCAACTCCAACGGAATCGGTTGCGGCTGCGCGACATTCTCCGCGATAACGAGTCCGCTCCAAACTGTCTCTGCGCCCTGCAACTTTGGCGATGCGCTCATAATCAGCGCGGTAAAAGCGGCGACGAGCGCGAGCGAACGACCCATGAACGGTTGGTTATTTGGCTGCGTAATCGGACGGCAACGATTGTAATCCCTCAGTCCAGAGAACCGTTACGCGACCCTCTTTTGCCTCGAACATCGAGATGGTCGCATTTGGGCTTACCACCGGATCAACGCGCGCGTTAAGAATTTGCGTGAGGTATTGTGACTGCTCAGCGGGATTCTTGTCGCGCATGACGAAAATCGCAAAAACCAAAAAGACAGCGAGCGACGCGGTCCCCGTCCACAGCAGCCGGCGAATCGTCCACCAGGTGGAAACCTCGATCCGGCGGCCGCCGGACTCCCGAGATGACCCAGCAGTTTCTCGTGCGATTCTTTCGCGCAGCTGATGGCTGAAAAATTCTTCATTCATCAGCGTCTGCGCGCCGATTTCGCGTTTCAAAAGAACGCCGAGTTTTTTCGCCTCCGCTTTTTCCGCTTCAGCAGCGGCCTTGTCCGGCAGCGAGGCTTCAAATTCAGTTAGTTCCCTGCCGCTGAGCTGGCCGTCCAGCCATGCGGTCCACTTTTCTTCAAATGTTTTCATAAACGTCCTTCAGCAAATTTTGCAATTTCTTGCGCGCATAAAAGAGGCGCGACATCACCGTGCCAATCGAGCAACCGAGCGTTTCTGCAATTTCGTGATACTGCATCTCTTCAATTTCCTTCATTAAAATTACCGCTCGATGCTCAGGCGAGAGCTGGGCAATTGCGCTCTCGATCCGCGCCCGGATCTCGCTCCGTTCCATTGTTTGATACGGCAATGCGGCCGCTTTCGGTACCGTTTTGGACGCCGGATCGATTTCCTTTAGTTCGATCGCATCGTCGAATTCGGGGCCTCCACCCTTCACCTTTTTCTTCCGCAGCCAATCGATCGTCACGTTCATGACGATCCGATAAATCCAGGTATAAAACGACGAATGCCCACGAAAGCGTTTGATCGACTTCCACGCTTTCACGAAGGTGTCCTGAGCCAGATCCCAGGCGTCCTGCTCACTATGGACCATGTTGTAAATCATGCCGAATACTCGTGTTCGGTAACGTGTTACCAGCTCGTCGAATGCTTCGGTGTCGCCAGCCTGGCATCGTTTCACCAGGTCCAGTTCCGACACATCGGCCTGAGCCGGAGTCGTTTCCGTTTGCATGATTGGACGGAACCGGCCCTGTTTCATTCAACTCCGAAAGCCTTCGGAGCCGAACCGGCGACGCCACTCGCCGCGATATTCACCCATTAGGGTGATAATGCCATCGCGTACCTGAAAGAGTCGCTGTTGCAACACTGAATACTGCGCCCGCGTAATCAGCTTTTCGGATAAGAGTTGCGCCGCCGCGTCCATCGAAATCGTGATCGCCTTCAAGGCTCGCTTCAGGTACGCAATCGTCATCCCGATTTCATCGATAGTGTCGCCGCTCAAGGCCGCGGCCAGCTTGGCGCTCGCTAGTGCAGAGTGTGTAGCCAGTTTCACCGCCGTCGGCTCGTTTTGAAGCGACTCGGCTTGATCGAACAGTTGATCGATCCAAATCGTTAGGGCAAAGGCGGCGCGATAGAGGTTGTGCTCCTCAAACGTTTCGGCTGATCTCGCTGCTTTATCCATGCCGAACTCGTCCTCTTCGTTCGCGTCTTCGTCGAGCAGCGCGTCCACCTCCGCGCTCCAATCCTTCGCGTCGAGCAATTGGGTCCAGCCCATCTCACGGGCAATGATTTCATCGCGTTGCGGATCATCAAGGTATGTTTCCAGCAATTGCATGTACTTCTCGGTCTTGTGATCCTGCTGCTGGAGAAAACGCTCCCAGTCGTACTCATCCCACATCGGTTCGGACTCGCCCTCGTAAGCGGCCATGCTCGACTAAACGTCAGCTTCCGTTTCTGCGCAAAAGATTTCGCATCGAGCGACGTCATTTCGTGTGGCGTCGCGATCCCTTTGACCGAATCGCAGATGTGCGCGTAAGGTGAGCCGTGCCTACGCGGCACTCACGCAACAGGTCTCATGACGGACGAGAGCAATGATGAGCAATTTTATCGCGATACCGAAAGCACTGCCTTTCCGAAACTCGACGATCGCCAGCTCGCGCTGCTTGAGCCTTTGGGAAAGCGGCGCACGTTGCAGCGCGGAGAGTTTATCTTCAAAGCAGGGCAA
>Ga0209689_1001754_pt1 | contig 16266 bp, 19 predicted proteins | sample GraSoiAngelo_149_FD_187119 | JGI IMG/M metagenome (GOLD analysis project Ga0209689, IMG submission 187119) | Grasslands soil microbial communities from the Angelo Coastal Reserve, California, USA - 14_1009_09_30cm (SPAdes) (version 2) | ecosystem: Environmental > Terrestrial > Soil > Grasslands ...
AGAACTTCAACGACATCGTAGCAATGCATAATGGTGGCGAAGGCTGGGGAAAGATTGCACACGACAACGGCCTAAACCTTGGCAGGATCGTTAGCGACGCGCATCGGTCAAGTCAGTCAGCGTCGCATGCTCAGAATACTGCGACCGTCCATGGCAAAAGCAGCAGCATCCATGGCAAGAGCGCCAGTGTTCACGGCAAAAGCAGCAGCCTGCACAACAAGAGCGGCACTAGCATTGGCAAGGGCCACACGAGCACGATGAAAGGGATTGGTCGTGGGACGATTGCTAAATCCGGCAGAGGATCCGTTCATGGCATGGGCGGTGGTATGAGTCACGGCCATGGCGGCCATTAAAACAGCTAAGGGAAAAGAGCGCCTCTGAAGACGTGATTACTTAAGCGTAATCTCGCGCATGGTTCTGGTGCCGAGGATTTCGCGGATGTCGAGGCGCTTCATCGCAGTGGCGCGGCGTTGATCTTCGGAGCCGATGACCTTCACGACGATAGGATCCATCTTGTCGCGCAAATTATCGAACGCAGCCCAGTTTGGACATTCAACCAGTATGAGAATGAAGCCAAAATAAATTTCGCTACCATTCGGAATCTGATTTATTAGGTGCTCCTGTGAAAATAAAATTCTGTCTTGCGTTTGTGGTGACGGCGCTTGGGCTCACGCTAACTGGGCAGACGGAAAATCCTCCCGGCGATGTGACTTCAAATAAGCCAGAGTTCAAAAACCTTGCAGACCTGAAATGGGAGAAGATTCTTCCCGATCTGGGAGCAGATTCTCCGGAAATATGCTTTCTACATGTTGATCCAATGACGCATGCGACCAGCTTGCTGATTCGAACACCTAAGGCAATTCACGTTCGCAAGCATTGGCACACCGCGAACGAGTCACACACGATGATCACTGGCACAGCCACGCTCGCGTGCGACGGTAAAAAGTTTGAGCTCAGCCCGGGCGGGTTCAATTTCATGCCTGCGAAGATGATTCACGAAGCATGGCTCCCCGCAAACTCGCTCACATTCATCACGGTTGACGGTGCTTGGGACATTAATTGGGTGGAAGGTCCGCCGACTGAGACGGATCTCATTAGTAACCGCGATCGCTAGGCGCTACAGCTTCGAAAAGAATTTCAGACGTTCGTTTCTCCTAGACATCCGTCATCGTCCAGAATTTACGGAACGCGCTTGGCCAGCTGAGGTCGGTGACACTTTTTCGAGCGGAGATGCCCATGCGTTCCCGCAGTGCGGGATCGGTAACCAGTGTCCGAACGGCGCGCGTGAAGTCATCAACATCACGCGACTTGGTGATGAGGCCATTGGCTTTGTCTTCTACCAACTCCTTAGGCCCGCCGGAATCGGAGACGACTACCGGCACCCCGGAAGCCTGCGCTTCGATGATCACGTTGCCGAACGTGTCGGTGGTGCTGGGAAAAACAAAAATGTCGGCTGATGCGTACGCCGTGGCCAACTCTTTGCCAGTGAGATAGCCGGTGAAAAATGCCTCGGGCAACGATTCGGCAAATGCCTCGGCGTACGGGCCGTGACCGACGACGAAGAGTTGCACCGGAAGATCTTCAGCGCGTAATCGCCGGTAGGCATCTGCCAGAACATCGAGATCTTTTTCTCGCGATATCCGGCCGACGTAAAGCAGCCGCACCTGGCCGTTACTCGCGCCAAATTTTTCCCAAAAGGCCTGCTCACGTCGCGCTGGAGTGAACAGCTCGGTATCGAGACCACGCGGGAAAATTTTCAGCTTCGCGGGATCGAAGCCGCGCTTAACCCAGCTTTGCCGATATTCGTCCGAGTTGACAAAGACGACGTCGAGTTGGCCATAAAACCAGTGCATGTAGCGCCACGCAACGCTCTCGAGGAAGCTGTCCTCGGTGAGAATGCGGATGTACTGCGGAAAATCGGTGTGATAAATGCCGCTCGTTTGGAGGTTAAGCATCTTGGCCGCTAGCAGCCCAGTTAATCCGACCGGCCCGGGTGTGCTGATAATAATCTCGGTAAATTTTTCGCGCTGAATGTAATCAAGGATTCGGAGGATCGGCGGGAAGCTCAGCTTCTGCAGCTCGTATTCGGGCAACTCGAATTCGCCGATCGGCTTGAAATTCTTGATTGGGATGTTGTTGATGTTCAGCTCGCCGCGCGAAACGACCACGACTAATTCCCTTCCAACGGCTGCGCCAGCCGCGGTCATTTTGCGAATCGTAGTCGCCACGCCGTTTACATCGTCCAGTGTGTCAGTGAACCACGCGCGTTTGCAATTTTGCAGCGCGACGGGAATTTCACCGGTCAACTCTTTGAAAATGCCGCGGAGCCATTTTCGGGAAGGCGCTTGGCTGTGAAAACCGTAGATGTACGGCGTGAGAATCACCAGGATCGGCGCAATTGCGCTGACAGCCTGCATGCTTTCAACCATGTTGCCGCTGCTGATTTGTTGAACGAACTTTTGGAAAAATCGAAAGACAAGTCGCTCGGCCACCATGTTGGCCATGAGAAATGTGCGGCGCTCAGGTTCACTGACTGCATCCAATTGCTCGGCGAGTTTCGCCTTTACTTCAGGTCGCGCGAAATACCCGGAAAGCTCTTTCCAGAGCGACACGTTTGCCGGCTTGAGTAGTTCGAAAATTTTTCCGGATAAGACAGCTTGTCCAGCCAGGCTCGCTTTTTCCGCGAGCGTGAATTCCGTCGGATCGCGTCCTTCCATAAAACGCGAAAACATTTTTTCCAACAGCGCTGCGCCTGGCCCGAGTTTTTCCTGGAAATGGTCCTCGATGAAACGGACGACTGTATTGTAGAAGCCGTGCGACAGGGCGAGGGGAGTCCCACCGTAACCTCGCGCGCTGCAATTGCCGTTGCGGATGTATTCGAGGAATTTTGTCACGGACTCTGCCGCTGGCGTTTCCGTGTACGCTGAAGCGGCAAATTGTCCGCCGTGATCATCTGAGCCGCCGACGAAAATCTTTTTCCACGGCTCGGCGTGCGTGGGCGCCAGATTATGGCGGTTTGCTAACACATCAATCTTGTCCGGCGTCAGTTGCTTGAAAAGAGTTTGGGCAAGATCGCTTAGAAGGGCGTCACGCAGACCGTTGATTCCCTCGAAATGCTTGAAAAGAAGGATGAGCCGTTCGAGATGACTCGCGTCCAATTGGCCGTTAACGCTGTAAAGGGGATGCGCAACCGCGTGCGCGATTTGCGCCGTTTGGAGATAGTGTTGCAGCTCAAGAATATTATCCCGGACACCTTCGATCTCGCCGTGCTGCTCTTGTGAAATCCCCCAAACGAGGATGTGTAGCTTGCACGGATCGTGCGGAAAATAAGTCGTAACTTGTTCGCTAATAAAACTATGAGGCAGATCTATAATTTGCACACAGCCGTCGATTGTATCGTGATCGGTGATCGTCACATAATCCATGCCGCGCTCCAGCAATTGCCGGTGCAGCTCCTTCGGAGCAGAGTAGCTGTCGGGAAAATCAAAACGACGAAACAGCCATTCCTCCGAGCGCGCGCTGTAGCGCGAGTGAATGTGAAGGTCGCACTTACTCATGTCTAGACTCCGCGTCTTAGTCTTTGTTCGGCGATCCAGTCCTGGTAGGTTGTCGCTGTCCGCGACCCGCTCGTCGCGTCGATAAGATCGACAATCTGTCGCCAAATGGCCGGATGAGAATAGTCGGGCGGATGAATGCTTATCCGCAAGAGCGGATTGCCCTTTAAAAGCCGGAAGAGCGTCGCGTTCCACGCACGGCTGATTGCGCGTCGCCATCTGCTTCGAACGCTGTAACCAATTGATCTAACAGGAAATTCCTCGCCTGAGCGGAGGTCGCGCAAAGTTCGTAGCCGAGTTGTATATTCCAACTCGGCATCCCGCGCGGCGCGCTCGGCTTCCGCGCTGAGCAACCAGGCTGGCGCGACAAAACCTCGCGGCTTCAAACCGCTGGCGCGAAATTCATCGCGCGCCGCTGTGATTCGGCGGAGTGCCTCGTCGTAATCGAGATCGTAAAACTCGCCCTCGTCTGCGGTGTAGAGGCGAGTAAAAAACTTATCGCGTACCGTTTCGTTCGCGCGGCGTGCCCGTTCATGAAAATAGCCGTGGATGACAATTTCATAACCGGCCGATTGCAAATCTCGCAACCAGGAAACGAATTGTCGATCTTTAGTGGCCAGACCCTGATGGCGATAATCGGGCACAACGAGAAGAGAACAGGTGGGCACGCCGTGATGAGCGAGTTCTATTATCATCTTTTCCGTGACGTCTCGGCTGTGGGGGGCAACATCGTGCACGGAGACAACGATCGAATCCGTCGTGGCAGCCGCCGTTGCGACCAGCGGCAGGAATTGATTGGCAACCACCGAAGTCATGTCCGCAAATTTTCAATCGCGCTCGTCATGTGAACAAGCGCAAAGCGCTAGCGCCTGCGCTATCTTCCCATCAACACAATCGCACGAAAATCGGTGGCGGCCATTGGCATAACGGAGAGCCGCGATTGCCGCACGAGCTGAATCCGTTTGAGGCGCGGATCGCTTTTGATTTGGCGCAGCGTCACTGGCCGGCGCAGAGGTTTGATTGGCGCAAGATTGACAGCGCTCCAGTCACCCCCGGTTGCCGTGGGATCGGGGTAGGCTGGACGCGTAACCTTGGCCATGCCGACTACCGCTTTTTCCTCACCGCTGTGATAGAAAAGAAGCTCATCTCCCTTGCGCATTTTGCGGAGATTATTTCGCGCGGTGTAGTTGCGGACGCCCGTCCAGCTTGTCTGGCCCTCCGCGACAAAATCCGACCACGAATAAGAGGAGGGCTCCTGTTTCACCAGCCAGAAATTTTTCATGCCTCATAGTAGCATAGGCTTCCCAGCCTGTGCGGCCAGCGGGCATCCTGCCTGCTGAATCCACGGCTGGCAGGCGAGACGCCCGCAGGCCCCACAGCCAAGATGGCTGTGCCACGCTCGTTATTCGACATTTGAGCTGCTTTATTTCACAATCGAACTGATGCAGCGGCTGCCATTCATCACATTCGAAGGATCTGAAGGATGCGGAAAATCCACGCAAGTAAAAAAACTGGCGACGCGGCTTCAGCAGATGGGTGTGCCTTGTCTAATTACGCGCGAGCCGGGTGGCACGCCCATCGGCGAAACCATTCGTGAGCTTCTACAATTTGCGCCGCACAACTCCGGTATGACACCGGAGACCGAGCTGCTGTTGTTTGAGGCGAGCCGAAGTCAGCTCGTGCGCGAGACAATCAAACCGGCGCTCGAACGCGGTGTTTGCGTGATCGCGGATCGTTTCTTTGATTCCACCACTGTTTACCAAGGGGCGGCGCGAAGATTAGACCGACAAATTGTCCAACGGCTAAACACATTCGCGGTCGGCGATTGCGTCCCGGATATTACTTTCGTGCTTGATATCGACGCAGGGACCGCCCGTTCAAGAATGCAAGGACCGCGTAGAACGGATCGGATGGAACGACAACCTGCCGAGTTCTATGAGCGAGTTCGCGAAGCGTACCGAGAACTGGCCGCGCGCGAATCAAATCGCGTTGTGCTGCTCGACGGCTCGCGCGATGCGGATGGGATCGAGAAGGAAATTTGGGAAACAGTTTCTTCGCGTTTCCCGAGATTTGCTTCAAAGGCAAAATCGAAAATTTGAAATGGCCTTTCCCCGCACAGCAGCTTTCAGATATTTGCGGCGCGCTAATGAACAAAACAGGCTCGCGCACGCCTATTTAATTTGGGGGTCACCGGGCAGCGGAAAGCAGCTGCTCGCGGCGGAGCTAGCCAGCCTCGTCAACGGAACAAAGGTGAGCGACGTTTTCTCTGCCAAAGCTCGGGATATTTTCGTTGCCCAACCCGAATCGAAATCCCGGCGCATTGTTATTGAGCAGATCCGTGATCTTGAGCATGCCCTGCAAATGCGTGCATCAAATGGCCGACGCAAGGTGGCGATTATCGTCGATGCCGATCGGCTCCAACCGCAGGCTGCGAACGCGTTTCTTAAGACATTGGAAGAACCGCCGAAGGATTCCTTGCTGCTCCTTCTGAGCGCGTTACCCGAAGCTCTACCGGAGACGATTCTTTCACGATGCATCGCAATTCCACTTGCGCCAAACGGCCAACCTCAAAATAAAGTGGAAGAGGAAAAGCTCGTGAAATTGCTGCAACAGGCTGCCCGCGAACAGAGCTGGAGTATTCAGTATGCGTATCGATTGGCTCAGGAATTTCAGCGTCTGCTACGCCTAGTTCGGGAGCAAATTAAAAGCCAAACAGATCAGGCATTAAAACAGGAGGAGTCGCGCTACAAGGATTCGACTGATGGTGCCTGGCTCGAAGAGCGGGAACAATACTACAAGGCGCTCGCAGAAAGCCTCTACCTGCAACGGCGCGCCGCACTGATCGAGACATTATTCGCTTGGTGGTCTGATGTTCTTCGATCGCGCAATGGTGTAGAACACTGTAGTTTGTCCAACGCGGGAAAAGAAACGGCCGCGCTCGCGAAGCGTTTCAGCACCGCCGAAATTTTGAGACGCGTTCGCTGTCTCGAGGAATTGCGCTATCATCTTAGTCGCAATATTCAGGAAGCGCTGGCCATCGAAGTCGCTTTCCTCGCCATCTTTACGATATGATCCGTCTGTGGTGGCAGTCCATATGAATTAAGATGCACACGCCAATAATTGCCGGCATACTGCGCGCAAGGCGGATGATCTCGCGTTGGAAACTTAAAAACGGGCCGTTCGCATTTCTGAAAACGCGTCGATCCGTCTGGGAAAATCATGAGATTTGAGAACCAGGTCGCTGTCGTAACAGGAGCAGGGCGGGGGATCGGACATGCGATTGCGGTGCGGTTGGCGAGCGAAGGAGCGCGCGTCGCGTGCGTCAGCCGGACGGAGGCGAACGCAAAGAAGACTGCGAATGAAATTAAGGCGACGCGACCGGATGCAGCAAAGGCTTACGCAGTCGACGTCGCGGATCATGCAGCAGTGCAAAAAGTCGGTGCCCGGATTCTCGAAGACTTTGGCAAGATCGACATTCTAGTTAACAACGCTGGTGTGAAGCGCGACGGGCTGAGCATGCGGATGCCGATCGAGGATTGGGACATGGTCATCAACACGAACCTCAGAGGAGCGTTCAACTTCGTGCAGGCCACAGAGCGCGCGATGATCAAAGAGCGCAGCGGGCGCATCATTAACATCACCTCGGTGATCGGCCTCATGGGCAATGCCGGGCAAACAAACTACGCTGCAAGCAAAGCAGGCTTGATCGGTTTCACCAAATCGCTCGCGCGTGAACTGGCGAGTCGTAACATCACTGTGAACGCCGTGGCGCCGGGATTCATTACGACGGACATGACCACCGGACTTTCGGATGAGATCAAGAATACGATTCAGTCCAAAATTCCGCTGGGCAAAACAGGGCAATCTGAAGATGTCGCCAGTGCCGTGGCTTTTCTAGCGTCCGCGGATGCGAGCTACATCACTGGACAGGTGCTGTGCGTGGACGGCGGAATCGTGATGTGATGCTTCTCGTCCGCAGCCGACACGGCTGCCACCACAGAGCTGTAGCGGCAGGCGTGTCGCCTGCGAACTCTAGAAGTTGAATCCTGGATGTTAGATGCCGCCTAGCTCCAAGGAGCGTCACGCGCGCAGCATGATGGTAATACGTCCATCAGCTAAAAGAACACCGCCGGCTGAAACGCGACATTCATAAACCGTATTAGTGGTGTCTCCGAACAGGCGCCTCGCAGAAATCTGGAGTGGGGAACCGATGTCATCTAGGCGCATCGCATACAAGCGTGCATCTCGCAGCGCCGCCAGGTAGCCCGGTGGCGCTGTCGCGCCTGCCGACCGGGCGCGCAATCCGCCGTGCACTGCCGCGGCTTGTGCGCCGTACTCGAAAGCATGCAAAGCCGATAACCGTCCGCCCCGACGCAATGGATTAGCCGGATCACGATGCGTATTACTGATGCACACAATCGATCGATCGTCCCACTCGGTTACAGTATCCAACACACACATCAGACCGGAGTGGGGGATGAGCGTGCGAATTTCCGTTTTGTTAATCGACGTTTCGCCAGCGGTCTTGAGACCTTTCACGCAAGTGGCCGTTAATTCCCAAAACGGATAGAAGTTAAACCAGTTGTAAGGTGCAAGGCGCGCGTAGTGCTCCAAGCGTTGGACGTAACGCTGCATCCAAAGCTGGATGTCTTCGGCGCGACGATCGCGAGCCAAAATGATTTCGTCGGCAAAATGTTCGAAGTGAATTTCGTAGCGGTTTCCGCCGCGGTAGAGGCCAAAAAACAAGATCACAGGACAACGCATCATGGCAGCAAGCAGGATCGGGCCGGCTGGGAACGCAGCGGGCGCACCGAGGAATTGACACTGCGTGGTCCTGTCGCCGCTCGCGACGCGGTCACCCAACATGCCAATGAAGAAGCCCGCGTCCAAACTTTCCTTTACTCTTAGCAATGTATCCGGCCGATCCAGCGCGATTACCGTGTTGGCGATCTTTGGGTTAAGCGCATCAAAAAAGCGTGTGACGTTTTGGTTGTGCGCGGTGTCCATCAACACCTTGAGCGGAAAGCTTCGCTGCATTACTCCCAAGGCACGCAACACCTCGAAGCTGCCCAAATGCGAACCCAAGAGGATGCTGCCTTTGCCGCTTTCGATTTCGCGGTGCAAGATTTCCTTCCGATGAAGCGTCACGCCAAAGCGCTCGAACTCACCGCGCAGCAGGTAAAGGCGATCTAGAATTGTCGCGGCAAAGCAATGAAAATGGCGGAAAACATGCCACCAACGGGCTGAATGGCCGCGCACACGCTTCAAATATTCGTAGGACGTTTGCCGGCTCGCATGCGCCGTGATTACAAAATAAGATGTGATCGGGTACAGGATCAGCCTTGCCGTCCAGCGCCCGACGTGCACCGCGATCCAGGCGATCACTCGCAGCAAGGCGGGTGTGCCGCGCTCCGGCAAGGCCGTCCAACGATCCGCCTCCGAGGTTTTAGTCGCGAGAACTTTCGGGGTCATTTGCAGTTACGGTGTTTTGTCCGCAAATGGCGCCGGTGAAAAAATGCGGATAGACCTCGCGAATGCGATCGATGTCCGGTGCCGCTTCGGCGCCCCGAAAGCCTGCGCGCGAAAATGCGCGGCGCCAGTGCTCTGCAGTTAGAAAGCCTGGATTCGGGCGAATTTCTGGATCTGTCCGGACGCTGGTAAAACTGTCCAGAATCTGGAACATTAGCTCCGGATAGATCGGTTGATTGACGAAGGGCCGCAGGCATTCGCCGATTACGAGCCAGCCATCGGTTGCCAGAGCCGAGCGCGCCTCCGTCAAGCTAAACAAAAGATCCTTGGAGATGTGCATTACATTAACGGCATATACGAGATCGAACTCGCCCGGGGCGATGCCTTGAGTGTTCCACGGCAAATCGAGATCAAGCGCGGCCCATTGCAGCGCCAATTTGGGATACTGTCCTGCCAGTTTGCGTTGGCCGCATCGCCGGAAGTACGCGTTCGGCTCTGTAATGAGATAGCGTTCCATTCGTGGCAAAAGCCCGCGTTCGGCAAGCAAATGCAGCAAAATTTCGCTGGCGCTGCCGGGGCCGGCGCCAACTTCCAAAATCCGGATCGTACGCCGGGTGGAAAGGCGATCAGCGGCTAGTACCGCGCCCACCCAATTGTTCACCGCGTAAGTTAAATTATCGTTGTGAAAATAATTCAGCCACAGCGGTATTCCTCCCGGTCCCAGCAGATTGTGATCGCCGCTTTGCTCGCCACTGGCAACGGCCGGATAGAGGCTTGCAGCGTGATCTAATAAATCGAGGGTCGCCGCGTTGGCTGGATCAATATTCAGACCTACTGCGTGCAAGCGTTTGAGATCGGGTTGCCACGGCGCGTGTCGCAGATGATACGAGCGGATCTTCCCGTCGGTCCGTGCCTCCGTGCAACCGGTCTCGACCAGACGTTCCAAAATCCAACATAAGGCGAATTTGAAACGCGGCTGAAAAGAAAGCAGGTGGCAAAGCTCATCGGCTGATCGCCACTCGCCGAGTTGATCAACCAGATTCAACCGGCGCGATAGATCAACAGCCAGTTCGATGCTGTAACGCTCCATCAGTTCGATGCTTTGATATAACCGTTCACTGAATACGGCCGGTGGATATTCCTCGAGCCACTGCGCCAGGCGCGGATCGCTCGGCCGGCTTTCAAACGTATGCGCGTCAGATAATGGCGCGTTCACCAAGTCACTTTGTCCCGGAACAGACTTCAAGTCGACCTTCAACTATTACGCGGTCTTCCATACGACAGCAAAAATTAACGTCGCCCCCGCCCTCTTTACTAACCGAAAAACAGATGCTAAACGGCTGCTCAGGCTTCAATGGAACTAGAAACTTGACCGCGCGTATGGCGGTAAGGCGAGAATCTTCGCGCCACTCGGTCAAAGCTGCGACGATTTCGTCCAGGATCACTACACCCGGCACAACAGGCGCGCCGGGGAAATGCCCGAGCAAGCTGGGGTGATCAGCGTCGATCGTACGGTGAACTTCAAAGTTCATCTGATGACTTTTCGCTCATCCCGCCAGATCCAGCAACTCGGCGAGCCAGCCGCCTAACGACTGCCGCACGAGTAGGTGCATCGTTCAGGTTCCTTGTGTGACCTTGGGGTGATGTAAGGCGGTCTGCAGCTGCTGGGAAAATCGGCGCAGCAATCCGCGGTGCTACTTTAAAACGAGCGTTTTCGCGCGGTGGCTTGGTCTGCCAACCGCCTGCGCAGATAAATCGAAGCGTTCGCAATAGGCCGCAAATGCTTCTGCTCCCTCGGCTGGGTCGAGGCAAAACTGCGAGAGATCGTAGCGATGCAACCCAGATTGTTCGTGCGCCTGGCTCGCAACTACGAGGCGCATTCGTTGCTCTGCTTTCTGCGAGAGCAACCAGCCAAAATGCTCATAAATGCGCCGGACGGCAGCGATCGGGTCGCGACGGATCTCAATATAGTTCAGGTCGCAAATGCGGTTGGCTGCCAATCGATCGCGCTCTTGCAAAAATCTATCCAACGTTTCCGACCAGTAACCGATCGCCTCTTGGCAAACTATGAGTGGATCGACCGCATCGCTAAACACGCGGCGAAGGATCGTTATGAGACTCGATACCGAAGCCATCGCATCGAGAGGTGCCCGGTGGGTTTGGACGAAGAGCGCATCGGGATAAACGGAAAGGAGCGCTGGCAAGGCAAACATGTGCGTAGGCGCTTTCAGTACCCAACGGCGCGCGCTCTGTCGGAATTGCAGATGCTGAAGGAAACAGCGGTGATACTCGTATGCCGGCAGCAAATCCTGAAGAAAGAACCAGGCTCGATACGATGGGACATAATACATCGTATCAAACTGATCGCTCAGAAATGTGGGCGTCATCAGGCCGACACATTCTTGCGGGAGTTCCGCACCCACGGCGTGCACGTGGCGGAATGTGGGTGCCAGCCAATTAAGGCAGTTACAACTTTGCGTTGCGCGCTGAATTCGCCGTTTCTCATTCTCGCGAGTAGGCGGAGATGGCGTCATGACTTCCCAAGTGAGGGGAGCTCGATGTTCCGGATCCGCTGCGAGCAACGTATGCAAAAGCGTAGTACCGCTGCGGGGCAGGCCGACGATAAACAGCGGTTCGCGAATTTCCTGCCGTGCAATGCCCGGATAGAGCTGCCGGTCGCGATGCATGAACAAACGGGAACACAATGTGCGCATAAGATCGGTCCGAAGAGCGATCTTCCCTATCAGGTTAAGGCGAGACTCGCGGTGGCAGGAATCGAGCAATCGCGAGAGACCCTCGAAAAAATCTCCTCCACCAAAATTATCGAGACCGCAACGGCGCTTCGATGTTTCGATCAAATCCACTGCACGAAGCGGCGCGCGCGGAATTCGGGTTTTCTCCAGCAATGCGCCGCAGCCATTGAGAAGCCGCACCGGCAGGACTGGGCGAGTCTGGTCGAGAGTCGTGGCGAAAGAATTCATTTGAGGAAAAATGTTTAGCTGACGTTCTGCCAGATTTGGCATCAGCTGGCTACTAGGACTTTAGGTCAATACCAAAGTCACCACCAGCAACTGTCAAGTAATGGAACTGCAACGTGAGGACGGTTGCACCCTGCGCACAATCGTTCCATCATGTCGCAATGAAAACGGACAAAGCTACCTTTGGTGCAGGTTGTTTTTGGGGCGTGGAAGAAACTTTTCGAAATTTGAAAGGTGTGATCTCGACGGGCGTCGGCTACGCGGGCGGAACGAAAGACAGCCCGAGCTACGAAGATGTGTGCACGGACAAAACCGGCCATGCCGAAGTCGTGGAAGTAGAGTTCGATCCATCGCAGATCGCCTACGACGACCTGCTCGATGTTTTCTGGTCGAACCACAATCCGACGACCTTGAACCGGCAGGGTCCTGATGTTGGAGCGCAATATCGCTCGGTGATTTTTTATCATTCGTCCGAGCAAAAGTCAGCGGCGGAAGCGTCCAGGAAAAAGATTGATATGAGCGGCCGTTTTCGTCGACCGGTGGTAACGCAAATCGAACCGACGCCGACGTTCTGGCGGGCGGAAGAATATCATCAGCGCTATCTACAAAAGCGCGGCCAGTCACACTGCACGATTTGATGCTCGCCCTTTCCGCAGTCTGCATGATTCCGCCTCTTCCCCATTTGCGGGGAGAGGATTGAGGTGAGGCGTGCGCACGGTGCAATGCTGAACCCTCACCTACCGTCTCCCTTCGAAACGGAGAGGCGAATCAATCGGCCGACTAAGCCCCCGGCTAGCGTAAATAAGTAGCGTATTTCACCCATGAAAGCGGAGCCTCAAGTTATTCGAACGAAGAATTTCGCCGACGACGCTGCGGACTTCATTCTTGACCAGGCGCACAAGGCTCTTGGCGAACGCAACGAGTTCCGGATTGCGCTCTCGGGCGGGAATACTCCGGTCCCGGTTTACACCCGGCTTGCCGCGATTGCGCACGATCTGCCGTGGGAGTTGACTCGAATCACGTTCGGAGACGAGCGTTGCGTACCGCCGGATGATCGAGAGAGCAACTTCAGGATGGCGCGTGAAACTCTTTTGGCGCCCGCCGCGGTTCCTGAAAAATCGATTATGCGTATGCGCGGTGAAATCGATCCGCAAATCGCGGCGCAGGAATACCAGGACAATCTCGATCTTTTGGCGACACAGTGCGGTGAACCGACTTACCAGCACGACCTGATTCTGCTGGGCCTGGGCGACGATGGTCACACCGCGTCGCTTTTTCCTGGAACTGTTGCATTAGAGGAAACAATACGGTGCGTAGTCGCAAATTTCGTTCCCAAGTTGAACGCCTGGCGATTGACATTCACATTTCCGCTCATCAATCGGGCACGGCACATATGTTTCCTGGTGGGCGCGACGAAAAACGCAGGGTTGATCCAGCGCGTGCTGAAAGGTGATCCACATTTTCCAGCTTCGCGAGTGAACCCAAGTACTGGAAATGTGACATGGATGATCGGCTAGCACGCGCGTCTCGCGTCCTGGTTTCGTCTTCGCGCTGAAACAGTCTTTACAACGCTCATCATCTTCTAGGCAACGCGGAGCACAGGAAAAGTCGTGGTCGCCAGGACGCGATCACGCGGGGCGCGCGCTGCCCGACGCGCTTCAACGCTCTCAGTACTCTTCGCCCTCATCTTCTCTCGGCGCCACGACGCGATCATCAACTGCGTAGGCATGAAGCATGACCGCGATGAGGTAAAAGAAAAAGAGACCGATCCCGAATCCCGCGGACGCGATGGCGGCCAGAAACACGAAAATTCCTACGGGAATGGCGCCAGCCATCCACAAAAAGCCTGCCAGCTTGTGTCCCTTGTAAATGTGTCCCAACCCGGGAATCACACTTAGGATAACCGCTACCGCGTCGCTCGCTTTGCCTTCCGCAGTTTCAGTCGTGCCACTACGCGTCCAATCACAGCGGTCGCAGCTTTCGGCATCTTTCGGCAAGGGGTGTCCGCAATATGGACACGGCATTTTATCTCCGGCGCTCGCTTCAGGGCGAGTGGCAGGTGCATCCGTGTACTCCACGCTCATTTCAATCATTGAAGGTCACAAGGCGCGCGGAATTCGTCAAGCAAACTTGTTTATGACACGCCTTCGGGAGAGCGTTGATTGATCGTCAGTTAGGTGTTGAGACGGAGGATACGCCGTTGCATGCATGGTCGCCTCTCCCTTCGGAAGGGGGAGGGGGAGGGGGAGGGGGAGGGTTCGTTTAAGCCGCTGGCGACGGTTGGGCTGGAACCCCTCACCTCAATCCTCTCCCCTCAGCAAGGGGAGAGGCGAAACACACCGTGGAGCGTGGCACGGACTCGCGAACGGTTTCGCAGTGAATTGCTTCCGTTTCAGGGGCATGCACACGGAAAAGATCACTTCGGTGTTCCTGTGAAAAACTGGAGGTTTCATTGCAGTAAGCAAAAGCTGGGTTTACCTCGACAACGAACACTTGAAACGCGCGCTTCTTCTTTTCCTAGGATTCTCTGCGCAAGCCTTTGGCGCGGGACTGAGTCCTTATGCGCACCTGGTTGTCAGTGATTCTGCCGCAAGTTCGCGCGACGGGGTGCGCGTGACTTATCTCGGCACAAACGGCTATCAATTCGAATTCAAGGGCCACGCCCTGCTTGTCGATCCTTATTTCTCGCGGGTGAACCTTTTGAACGTCACGCTCGGGTCGCGCATTCAACCGGACATCTCTCGCGTTGCTGAAGGAATGCGACATCTGGCGCCGAAGCCGGACGCGATCCTGGTCACGCACGGGCATTTTGACCATTTGATCGATGTTCCAATTCTAATGTCGAAAACGCAGGCCCGTCTCATTGCTTCGGCTTCGGCTGTTGATCTTGCGAAACGTGCGGGCGCTTCATTCGGCGAGGCCGTGACAGCAGGAGACGTGCGGCGGATTGGGCCATGGAAAATCCGCGTGTTGCCAGCTACGCACGATCGGCTTTTTGGCAAAGTGCCGTTTGATCAACATGAAATGCGCGGCCTTGGCCCGCCACAACGTGCCGCCGATTGGATTTGCGGTGAACCGCTTGCTTTTCTCATCGAAGTCGGTGAACAGCGTATTTATATCGATTCTGGTGGAACACCTGCGCAGTTGCCGCCCCATGAGCGGGTCGATCTTGCAATTCTGGGCGTGGCATTGCCAGATTCACGTGCACGACTGCCTGGCGCGCTCGAACGTTTGGAGCCACGCTACATTTTGCCAAGTCACCAAGACAATTTTTTTCGGCCGTTGGACGCCGGATTTCAATTTGGGCCGCTCACCGATTTTCCTTTTGTGCAACGCGAGTCTGCGCGGCAGAATCGCAGTCGCTTAATCCTCCTGGATTATTTTCGGCCATGGACACTGCCGATGGCGGTAAGTCCCAAACACCAAGAACCAAATCCCAAACAAGGATCGAATACTAACTCTCACGGAAGGGAAGGCGAAATCACGAAGATCCACTGAGACCGGTGATGTTGAGGCGATGAAAACGATGCGAAGACGCATCGCCCTCCCAAGGCACTTCGTGCGAAATGCAAGGGAGCGGCTTGCTCCGTTTCGTCCGGCAGCTGCCGGACTTTCGGAGTGCGCACGCGGCGTCGCGTCGCTTTTGCTTTTTTCGATTTTGAGCATTGAGATTTACCTGGGATTTGGGAATTGGAATTTGGAATTTCCCGATAGAGTGAAATGAAAATCAAAGGAAGTCGGTTCCGTGGCTATTCCAAGTGAAATGACTCCGGCGCGCGAACGTTACGGCCTTCTACTCACAGCGCTCGCGCCAGTGGTTCCGCAAATTATCGGGAGCGCGTTCAATATCTGGTATAACACCACGGTTATACAGCCGTTACTTGTTTCTCCCTCCTTGAAGCAACGTTTTTTCGACACGGTCGTGGTTTATAATAGCGTGGTCTATCCAGTCGGCGTTTTGCTGTGGCTCAGACGAATTTTCTCGTTTCGTGGATTGTTCCATCGTCTTTGCGCGGCATCAGCTATCGATTCTGCGTCACTCGCAAGAGCGCGCCGCCGACTGATTCACCTGCCATGGTTTGCAGCTGCGATTTGCGGTGTTGCCTGGTTTTTGTGCATTCCTGTCTTTATTGGCGCGCTTCTGCAAGTTCAAAATCCACTTGATTCGCGGTTGCTCTGGCATTTGCCGATTTCATTCTGCGTTTCCGGTTTCATCGCAGTCACACATTCATTTTTTCTGGTCGAACTGGCCAGTCACTGGGGAC
>Ga0209689_1001755_pt1 | contig 16259 bp, 7 predicted proteins | sample GraSoiAngelo_149_FD_187119 | JGI IMG/M metagenome (GOLD analysis project Ga0209689, IMG submission 187119) | Grasslands soil microbial communities from the Angelo Coastal Reserve, California, USA - 14_1009_09_30cm (SPAdes) (version 2) | ecosystem: Environmental > Terrestrial > Soil > Grasslands ...
ACAACCTCGACATTTTTGGCCTTCAGCGGTGCTTGGAGTTCGAGCGAACTCCAGCGATAACGAAGCTTGAGGATTGCAACCTGAGCCGCTAGTCGAGCCCTCGAGACACCCCTGGCCAAGAGCGTGTCCAGGCGCGACTTGGTTGCAACGAATGCAGCCTCTTGTCGCTCGTGTTTCGCGCGTTCTTGATCAGCATGTGACTTTGGATGTTTGCCGCGCAGGCGGTCAAAGCCGGCGCGCACCTTCTGGCCAGCTCGGCGCAAGCCTGAGCCGACGGCTTTGACGCCCGCGACGATGCGGCCACCAATGGCTCGGAGTCGCTCGCCAATGCGCCTCGCCAGCGCGCGCAGGCGGTTGCTGACAGAGCTCGCGGCGCCCTTGAGGCGGGTCAGCAAGAAGTTCGAGACGAATTCGACGGCTGCGATTGCGCCGGCCGCGACCGCCTTGGCGAACAGAGGACCTGCCGAGCCCAGCTTTACGCGCTTCAGGAAATTGAAGAACGCGTCGAAGGCTTGGAGAATCCGTCCAAGTGAAGCCCATCCTGCCTGGATGGCCTGGATGATCGTGAGGATCGCGCCCACCGCCGGGACGATGAGCGACATGAGCTTCTCAATCAGGAGGGCGATGAGAATGCCGGGAATGGCGGTCTTGAGCCCTTCCCATGCCATTCCCGCGACCTCGGCGATCGATATCCCGCCGCGCTGTAGCAAGTGCCAGATCGCCTCGCCGACACCAACGACCTCCTGGACCTTGTCGTGAAACCAGCCCTGCACCGCCGTCTTGATCTCGACCCACAGGTAGTTTTGAATTCCGTCCTTGACGGCGGCGGCCAGGTTCGCAATCCAGCGGCCCGGATTGGCCGCGATGTCCTTCACAAGCACTGCGAAGGTGCCGAAGGCGGCTAGGGCGCCACGCGCGAAGTCGAGCGCCCCGTGGACAACGGCGCGGACTCCGTCGAGCGCAGCCTGCATGCCCTGGTGCAGCAAGCCGATCGCAGCCGATAGCGCGGTCCCCAGCAGGTTCAGCGAAGTCTGAACCGCCTGCTTGAGCGCATTGGCCAGCCTGTTGACGGTGGCTTCAGCGGCGGCGATCCGGTCCTGGATCGCCTTACGAAACCGGTCGCGTAACGTGGGGAAGGCGACAAGGACGCGGTCGCCAATCGCTGCGAGGACCGACCCGGCCATCCGAATCGCGCCAACGATGGCCGAGCGGGCGCGTTCCATGACGGCCATCGCCAATTGCTGGGCACGCTCGATCGCGCTCCGGACCAGTTGCCGTGCCCGGTCGAAGACCGACTGGACGGCTTGCTTGGCTTTGTCGAACAGGGACTGCGCTGCGGATCCGATGGCGCCGAGCAGCCCACCCTGGTTTTGACTCTGCCCCTTCTGACGCTCGGCGGCCGCTTGCTGTTCGGCCTCGTGCCGCGCCCGCTGGGCCTCTTGCTGCCCTTGCTCGTAGTGGGCCGTGGCCTGCGCCTGCGCCGTGTCCCGCTCCTGGGCGACGGTCTGCAGGGTCTCCGTGGTTTTCGCAGCCGCCTCGCCTTGTGCGCCGGCGACCAATTCCGCTTGGGCGGTCGTCCACTGGCCGCGGAGGCCGGCCACCTCGCGCCTCGCGGCGACGCGTTCACTTGACTGCTCCTGAGTATTCGCGTGCTCGAGCTGGGACATTTCCGCCTCGGCCTTCGCGCGTTCACCGGCGGTACGCTGCGCATACTCCTCACGCTGATCGGCGAGCGAAGTCAGCCCAATTCCCACCGCGCTCTGGATTTCGGCGCCTTTCTCTTGCTGGGCGACAATCGACGCCGCCTCGTCATCTTCGGCCGGCTTCGGTGCGGTAGCAGCGTTGCCCGCGCTGGTCAGCGCCTCGCCGATCGATCCGCGCAATGTCTCCGCCGATGCGGTTGGGAAGATTTCATCTTCCCCGAGCGGTCGCGTGGCTTCCTGACGGCCGCTGACGTGCTCGCGTTCCACGCTGCCCAGCACGCGCTCGTGCTGCTGATGAATGAGTGCGGGATCGGCGTTGCCTACGAGCGGAAGACGGGGGAGGGTACCGGCGGGAGGGCTAAGGACTTCCACGTTGCGGCCTTCCGGCATCGCCGGCACACCGCTGGGAGCCGGTCTGTCCGCAGGTGCAAGACGGGTCGCGGCTGGTGATTCGACCGTTGACGGCGCGCCTGGATGGCGTGGTCGCTGCGGGGCGTTGGCCGCGAGCCGCTCGTGCTCGTTGGCGGCCTGCCGGTCAACCGCAGCCGAGACTCCCCCGAGCGAGCTCAGCAACAGTCCTGGAGGCAGGCTGGCGACTTGCGCCAGACCTGCTGCAGGATCAGCCGCGCTGACGTCGGGCGGCACCCGAGCGGGGCGTTCCTCAATCGGCGAGCCGGGGTCAGCGGCTCCCACCCCGCCCTCCCCCGCGAGCGGGGGAGGGGACGTTGCGTCGTTTTCCGCTAGATCGGGGGTTTGCTCCGGATGCTCCGGGCCGCTTTTGTCGGCTTCGGCGTCAAGGGCAGCGAGCTCGTCATCGGTTTCGCCCGCACGCGGAGTGGCGACGGCCTCGTCGGCGGGTGGGCCTTCCGCCGTTTCTGGAATAGATGCCCCATCGTCCCCCACCCTGTCCTCCCCCGGAGGGGGAGGCGAAGTTATCGTGGGCCTGCGCGTCTCAATCAGATCGGCGACGGCGGCGTTACCCGCCGTCCCCTGCAGCCCGAGAAGCATTCGGGCATGCAACGGCAACGCAGCATCGCGGCGCTGAGCGTTGGCTGCGCGCGGCGGTGCCTTCTCGTCGGTGTCGTGCTCGAGTGACGTCGTGCGCACGACGCCCCCTGACCCGATAGAAGCCCTAGATCAGTCCTTGCCTCAGCGCGTAGGCGACCGCCTGGGTGCGGTTGCGCAGGTTCAGGCGGCTGGTGACGTCGTGAACGATGTTCTTGACCGTGCGCTCTGAATAGAACAGGCGCCGGCCAACTTCCGCGGTGTCCAATCCGTCCGCGAGCAGCTTGAGGACCTTGATTTCCCGGTCCGTCAGCACGGCGAAGCTCAACCCGCGCGGATTCAACACCTGGCGTTGCAGGCGTCCGACCTGGTCGAGCAGGCGGCCCAGTAGGTCTGGTGAGAGCGCTCCTTCACCGCCGGCGGCGGCACGGATGGCCTCGAACAGGTTCTCGGGTGTCGCCTGGTTGCGGCGGAGCACGCCACGGGCCCCGGCTTCCAGCGCGCTGAGCAGCCCTGTGTCGTCGACGCGGGTCACGATCAAGACGACGCGCTCGACACCGCGGCGCTTCAGTGCCCGAATGGCCTGTGCGGTCTCCTCGTCCATCTGGTCGGCGACGACGAGCGCGACGACTTCGGCATCGACCTGGCGCTCTTCGACCATGTCGAGTCCGTGATGGGACCGAAGCTGACTGGCGATACCCGCCCGCGAAACGGGGTCGGCGGCGGCGACATAGACGCGGGTGCGGTCGGTTAAGACGGCTGGGCGGGTGGCGATCACGGTTTCCTCCTCCTGGTGCCGGCGACGGGTCCTGCTGCCTGTTCGCCGCTGACGCCATTCTGGTGACCTCGACTTTCCGGGCACTCAACGTGGACTTAACGGGCAGCCCGCGATGCCTGCACGTCTTCCTCTCCGGCTATGGCCGCGCTACGGAGCGCTACCTATGATTCGAGCGCCATGGCTGCTACCGCCACGCTTGCCAGCAAGGCTGTCACTGTCACGCCGGGTGGCGAGGCGGTCTCAGAGGTGCGCATCCGCAACTCCGGGACAGTCGTCGACCAGTTCACCCTCGAGGTCCTCGGCGACGCGTCGGCCTGGGCCATCGTCGAACCGGATGTCATTCCGCTCTTTCCCGGCGCCGAGGCGGTTGCGCGCATCCGGTTCAAGCCACCGAAATCGTCCAGCGTGCCGGCGCGCGCCGTCCCCTTTGCCGTCCGGGTCAAGTCGCGGGAAGACGCTCGCGCCTCGCTCGTCGAGGAGGGCGTCGTCGAGGTCGAGCCGTTCAACGATACCTTTGCCGAGCTCATCCCCCGGACCGCGAAAGGCCGGTCCCGCGCCCGCGCCCGCCTGGCGCTCGACAACCGGGGCAATGTCCGCATCAGCGCCCGGCTGACGGCCGCCGATCCCGATCGCAAGCTCAACTTCACCATCACCCCGCCGGCCCTCAGCTCGGAGCCCGGCACCGCCAGCTTTGCCTCGGTCCGGATGGCGCCAAGACAGCGCTTCCTCACCGGGCCACCGAAGACCAATCCCTACAAGGTGCTCGTCCACCAGGACGGCCTGCCGACGATCACCGTCGACGGGACGATGCAGCAGGAAGGACTGATCCCACCGTGGCTGCTTCCCGCGTTGATCGGGCTGGCGGCGCTGGCCCTGGTGCTAGCCGTCTTGTGGTTCTTCCTGCTCAAGCCGAGCATCCAGAGCGCCGCAACGCAGCAGGTCGCGGCCCAGACATCGGCGCTGCAATCGCAGGTCAACACCCTGAAGGCGCAGACCCCCGCAACGCCCACCGGTGGCGGCGGCGGGGCGACCGGCGCCAATCCCTTTGGCGGCAATGCCTTCGCGGCGCGCCTCAGCGGCGGCGGCAACCTCACCATCCCTGCCGACGGTGGACTCTCGGTTACCGACCTTGTGTTCGAGAATCCCAATGGCTACAGCGGCGACCTGACGCTTTCACGCTTCAATGCGGACAAGAAAACGGAGCAGGTGCTGCTCACATTGAAACTCGACAACTTCCGCGATCTCGACTTTCACTTCATCACCCCGTTGACGTTCCAAAAGAACGACCGGATGGATCTCTCCTGCATCCAGCCTGACAAATCGTCCTGCGACGCCTCCGTTTACTACAGCGGGTACTTCAAGAACCCGCCGCAGTAATGCGCAGCCTCCGCTTGGCGGCGGCCGCGATCCTCGCTGGTTGCGTGGTGGTAGCCGTGCTCGCAGGGTCGGCTCTGGCTGCACCCGCCAACCTGGCGGCGGGCTTCCCGGCGACGCGAATCAAGCTGGATGGTCCGTCGACGGCGGTCAACATGCCGGGCCCGATCACGCTGACCGCCACGGTCGTCAATTGGCGCGGCGCGCCACTGGCCAACGTGCCGGTTTCGTTCGCGAACATGACCGATCCGCAAAAGCCGACCCAGCTGGGTAAGGGAACAACCGACAAAGGCGGGCACGCGACCTTTGCCTACTCGAATGGCAAAGAGCCGCGCATCGACGTGGTTCAGGCAACCTTCACCGATGGCCTCGAAGTCCACAAGAGCAACCGGTCGTTCATCGCCTGGCAGAGCGGGACGCCGGCCACCGCCATCGCGTCGCCCGCCGCGATCACGGTCACGCCCGGCTGCTTTCAGCCGGCGACCGCGGTGACGCTGGCCTCCGATAGCTTCAAGCCGGGTTCACCGCGTGCCACCCCGAGGCCCTCGGCGAGGGCCACGCCCACGCCGGCGCCGCCACCCGTGACCTACACGATCAATGTCGACGGCGTCAACTTCAATCCCTACAGCGCAGTCCTCGTCACGTTTGATGCGGGCCCCGGCGGGACCCCGGAAAGCTTCGAGCGGACGACCGACGTTTTCGGTCACTTCAACGTCGACATCCAGGTGCGCAGTCGGTCCGAGGGCGTCCACCTGGTCCGGGCCGACGATTTCCGGCAGCGCGAAGCCGACGCGACCTACAAAATCCCGTGCTTCCAGCCGTCGGTCGCACTCAACCCGCCGATCGGCCCCCCCGGCTTCGTAACGAGCGTCGTCGGCACCGGCTTCCCTCCCAATGCGTCGATCGTCCTGCTCAACTGGGGTCGTCCGGCCCTGCGCTCGCCCTTGCCGGCCCACATCAAGACCGACGCCAACGGCGCCTTTCAATATCCGGTCCTGGTGCTCTATCACGACCTGCTGGGTCCGCGGATGTTGCAGGCGATCGTCGCCAACCCATTCGGTGAGCGAGCCGGCTCGGCGATCGAGGCGGACGCACCCTTCCTGGTAACACCCGGCCGGGCGCAGCCTAACGACCTGGTCCTTCGGCGGTGAAGCGGCTGAGTTCGAGGTATGATGCAGCAGGGGTCGGCGACGTACGGGGGATTCGTATGAAGGGACCGGGCCGCGTGGGGATCCGGTGGTGGCGCGCCATCGGTCCGGCCGCCCTCCTTGTTAGTCTCGCCGTCCCCCAGGTGGCTGTCACTTCACCGCTCGTGGTCGCGGCCGCGGCGCCGGTTCCGGGTCGCCCTGACCTCTCGACCTATGCAGGCGCACCCGCTGCCGGGAAGCCGTCCGAGGTCGCCCAACAGCCGTTCGGCCTCGCGGTTTTTGGCCGCTACACCTTCGTCGCCGACCCGGCGAACCACGTCGTTCGGCTGCTGATCGATAACACCGAGGTCGCCTTTGCCGGCGCCGGGAGCCTGGCCGTGGCCGGCGACGGCCCGGACCCGGCAAAAGCGCAGCTGGCCGGACCCTATGCGGTCGCGATCGGGGATGTCAGCAAGAACGGTTTCCAGGTGACCGGCTTCGACGTCTACATCGCGGACACCTTCGGCCACCAGGTGCGCAAGGCGAAGGTCAGCATCCCATCGATCGATAATCCCACCGGTGTCCAGACCGCGGTGATGAGCACCATCGCGGGCGACGGCACCTTCGGCTACGCCGGCGATCAGGGTTCGGCGGCGACGGCGAAGCTCAACTCCCCCTACGGGATCGCCTGGGACCCGAAGCGGAAGTTCATCTACGTCGCCGACACCCTCAACAACCGGGTGCGCTGGATCGACGGCGGCGGCATCATCCGGACGCTGATCGCCGCGCCCCTCAGCCAACCGCGTGGGCTGGCCGTCAACGGCGATGGGCTCTACATCGCCGATACCTATAACAATGTGGTCCGCCGCTTCGACCTGAACACTGGTTCGTTGACCACCGTGGCTGGCACGGGGCGTGCGGGCTACACCGACGGCGTTCCAGGCTCAGCCGCGCTGCTGCGCCAGCCATCGGGGCTCGCCTTCGACGAGAAGGCGAACCTCTACATCGCCGACACCGGCAACAATGCCGTTCGAGAGCTATCGGGAACCTCCGATCACTCGCTGCGAACCGTCGCCGGCACCGGGAAGGCCGGCGAGTTCGGCGACGGCGGCCCGGCGATCCTGGCGCAGCTGAGCGCACCGACGGCGGTCGCGGTGCGACCCAATGGCGACGTCGTGATCGCGGACACCGGCAACAATCTCGTGCGGGTGCTGGAAGGCTCGATCTCCACGACGCCCGGGCACAACATCCACGTCGAAGCCGGCAACGGAACGGCGAGCTTTGCTGGAGACCACCAGAAGCCAGGCCGCGCGCAATTTGCGGCGCCGGCGGCGGTCCTCTCGAAGATTGTCCCTGGGGATCAACTGAACGCCGCGGTGCCGGCCGTGACCGGCCAGCGCTACGTCATCGACACCTTCAATCACGCGGTGCGGACCTTTGGAACGAACAGCGATGTCAGCACGCTGGCCGGAATCGGTGGCGCGCGCGGCCCGGGGCTCACCTCGAGCCAGCCGGCGAGCACACGGTTCGCGTACCCCATGGGTGGGGCGCTCGACAGCGCGCGCAACGTGCTCTATGTCGCCGATACCTTCAACAATCTCGTCCGCGCGATCGACCTCGCGCACCAGACGATGGCGACCGTCGCCGGCACAGGAACCGCGGGCTATGCCAGTAGCGATGAGGGCAAACGCGCGACGCAGGCCGCCCTCAGTTACCCGACGGGACTCGCGGTCGACGCGGCCGGCAACCTCTTCATCGCCGATACCTACAACAGTCGAGTCCGCGAAGTCGTCGGCGGGCTACGGTTCGATGGCAACGGCGCGGTGTTGTCCGTCGGCTCGATCTTCACGGTCGCCGGCACGGGCCGGCTCGGGTTCAGCGGTGAGAATGGCGACGCGCGCCAGGCCGATCTCTACTTCCCCTACGGCGTCGCGGTCGACGCTGCCGCGTCCCCGAATCTCTACATCACCGACAGCTTCAACCACAGGATCCGGCGGGTCAGCGCGGTTAGCACGAACCCCAAGGCCCCCGACGTGATCCAGACGGTCGCCGGGGATGGGGCGCCGGGCTATGGCGACGGCGCCGTGGCGCAAACCCATTTCAACCGACCCTGGAGTGCGACGGTCGACCAGGGCAGCCTCTATGTCGCCGATTACCTGAATCACCGCGTCCGCCGCGTCGACGTTACGGGCCAGGCCGTCACGACCGTGGGCGGGGTCGGCACCACCGGACTCAAAGGCGACGCCGGCCCGGCCGATGCAGCCGAAGTCGACGGGCCACGTGGTGTCAGCATGCTCGGCGACTCTGGTGCGATGCTCGTCGCCGATAGCTTCAACAGCCGCGTCCGCTGGCTCGGCGTCACGCAGGCCGGAATCCAGCGGACCCAGGTGAACTTCGATCCAACAAATCTCGCCGGGCGCAGCCAACCGCAGAGTGTGACCGTGACCAGCACCGGAAGCGGGCTGCTGGTCATGGGGGCGGTCGATCTCGGCGCGGACCGGAACAACTTCTACCTCGATCCCCTGAAGAACACCTGCGCCCAGGCGCGACTCGAGCCGGGCACGACCTGTTCCTTCGAGGTCGCCTTCCAACCGCGCGCCACGCTCGGCACCCACATCGGCAGCGTCGTGATTCCCAATGATGCCGTCGGGGGCCAGCAGCTGATCACGCTGCGGGGTGAAGCCACGGCTGCCCTTGTGACCCTCAGTCCGCCGGCGGTCGTGATCAATCAACCGATCAATGGTCCCGCGACGCCCGCCACCGTGACGCTCACGAACAACGGCGCTGGCCTGCTGCACATCACCTCGATCTCGCTCGATAACGGCACCGATCCGGATTTCGCCCAGAGCAATAACTGTCCGAGCGTGCTCGCGGGTCATGCCAGCTGCCTGATCACCATCACGCTGAGCCAGATCGGCGCGGACGACAAGAAGACGCGCAGCGGCACGCTGACCGTCAAGGATGATGCGGGCGGTAACGGAACGTCGAGTGGTGCCTCGCAATCGGTGCCGCTCACCGGAAGCCTGGCGCAGCCGGCCGCGACCTTCACGAGCCAGTCACTGATCTTCACCCAGAACCTGGGCAGCAGCAGTGGCTCAGAAACGATTCGGCTCGTCAACACCGGGCAGGCACCCATGCACCTGAGCGCGATTCGTGAAGACGGCGACTTCACCCAGAGCAACAACTGCCCGCTGGTCCTCGCACCGGGCGCGGGCTGCCTCATCACGATCACCTTCATTCCGAGCACGCTCGGCGAGCGTGACGGATACATCGTCGTGGCTGACGACTCCGCCGACAGCCCACAACGGATCCAGGTGTTGGGTGTGGCGACCATGGCGCTGGCGCATCTCGGTCCCGACCGGCTCAACTTCAGCCAGAACGTCGGCGCCAGCAGCGCACCCCAAACCGTGACGCTGGCGAACCGCGGCGACGGGCCGCTCAGCATTGCGGCGATCGCCGCGACCGGCGATTTCAAGGCGAGCCCGCATTGCCCGCCGCTCTTGCTTCCCGGTCTCTCCTGCGCAATCAGCGTCAGCTTTACGCCGACGGCGGCGGGGGCGCGCACCGGCAGCCTGATCGTGACGGATGATGGCAACGCCGCTCCCGGCTCCACCGACACCGTTCGGCTCACCGGGTTCGCCTATCTGCCGGTGGCGACCTTGAGCGCCACCGTGCTCTCGCCGGGGGCGAACCTGGGTGGCACAGCGGCACCGCAGATCGTAACCGTCACGAACACGGGCGACGGCGCGCTGACGATCCGCGCCATCGGGATCAGCGGGGCGGCGGCGGGCGACTACACGCAATCCAACACCTGCCTGCGGGCGATCGCCCCCGGGGCCTCCTGCTCGATCACCGTCAACTTCGCGCCTCGTGGCTACGGTGTGCGCGCGGCCGCCCTGACCCTCTACGACGACGGGCTAGGAGGCACTCAGTCCGTCAGCCTTCGCGGGACCGGGACCGCCGCGAGAGCGTTGGTCAGCAGCGGATTCCTGACCTTCGGTGGTGCAGCGGTAGGGAGCCGGACACTACCGCAAAGCGTGGTCCTCTTCAACGCCGGCAACGGCCTGCTGTCGATCGGCAGCATCAACCTCAGCGGCGATGACTTCACCATGAGCACCAGCTGCGGCAGCACGCTCGCCGCCGGGGCGAGCTGCACGATCAGCGTGACCTTCCTCCCGCAAGCCGGCGGCGCCCGCTCCGGCATGGTCACGGTCATCGATAACGCCGGCATCCAGCGGATCACCCTGAGCGGCGTCGGGACCTAAGCCGCCCCCGCAGGCGCAGGGCGCGAGCACCCCCTGCGGTGTGAGAGTCTAATGAGAGGCCCAACGGCGCCCGGGCCATAGGAGGACCGATGGCGAAGAATCCCTTGTTCGAGCTCTATGAGGCAGGTACCAGCGTCTGGCTCGACTACATTCGCCGCAGCTTGATGACGTCTGGTGAGCTGAAGCGAATGATCGAGGAGGATGCCGTGGTCGGCATGACCTCCAACCCCACGATCTTCGAGAAGGCGATCGGCGGCAGCAGTGACTACGACGACGCCCTCCGCGACCTGGTCCACGCCGGCATCGCGGACGAGGAGATCATGCTCGGCCTCATCGTCGAGGACATCAAGCTGGCGGCCGACGTGCTCAAGCCCATCTACGAGCGGACCAAGCACAAGGACGGTTACGTCAGCATCGAGGTCTTGCCTCGCGTCGCCGACGATACGCAAGGCACGATCGCGATGGCACACGACCTCTTCGACCGCGTCGGGCGGCCGAACATCTTCGTCAAGATCCCGGCGACCGATGCCGGACTCCCGGCGATCGAGCAATGTATCGCCGACGGCCTGAACATCAACATCACACTGATGTTCTCGGTCAAGGTCTATGAGGACGTCGCCCGCGCCTTCATCCGTGGCTTGCAACGGCGCCTGAAGCAAGGGCACCCGGTGGACGTCGCCTCGGTGGCCAGCTTCTTCGTGAGTCGGGTGGACACGGCGGTCGACAAGCTGCTCGAGCAGAAGATCGCCGCGGCCAGCGACCCGGCGGAGCGCGCGCGCCTGCAGCGGCTGATGGGAAAGGCCGCGGTCGCCAACGCAAAGATGGCCTACCAGGCCTTCCTTCGGATCTTCAATGGCCCCGACTTCGCCGACCTCCGAGCGGCGGGGGCGGCGGTGCAACGCTGTCTCTGGGCCAGCACGGGAACCAAGAATCCTGCCTATAGCGACGTGATGTACATCGAGGAGTTGATCGGCACCGAGACGGTGAACACCATGCCGCAACAAACCATGATGGCGTTCAAGGAGCACGGCGAGGTTCGTCCCAGCCTGCTCGAAAACGTCGAGGGTGCCCGGCAAGTCCTGCGTGATCTTGCCGCGGTCGGCATCGACATGGACAAGGTCACCAGCGACCTTCGCGTCGATGGCGTCAAGCTGTTCGCCGATTCGATTGACAAGCTGCTCGAGGAGATCGCGAACAAGAAGCGGAAGCTCCAGCAGGGCTCGGTCGGTTCGCACGAGGCGCAGCTGGGGGCACTCGACGGCGCCGTCGACAAGCGCCTCGAGCAGCTGGAGCAGACGGCGGTGGTGCGCCGGATCGCCGAGAAAGACGCCGGTCTGTGGAAGTCGAATGGCAGCGCCCAAACCGAGATCCGCGATCGGCTGGGCTGGCTCCAGGTCGCCGACCGGATGGAGGAGCGAGTCCCCCAGCTCGAGGCACTCCGCAAGGAACTTGTCGGCGAGGGCTTCACCGACGCCGTCCTGATGGGCATGGGTGGCAGCAGTCTCGCCCCGGAAGTTTTTCGCCAAACGTTCGGCGCGCCGAAGGGCGCGCTCGACGTCCACGTCCTCGACACCACCGATCCCGCAGCCATCAGCGCAGTGGAAAAGGCGGTCGATCTGCGCAAAACTGTCTTCATCGTGGCCTCGAAATCGGGGACCACGCTGGAGACGCTCTCCCACTTCCATTACTTCTGGCAGAAGGCCGGTGAGAAGGGCGGGCAGTTCATCGCCATCACCGACCCGGGAACGTCGCTGGCCGATGAAGCATCCCGGCGGGGATTCCGCGCAACCTTCCTCAACCCGCCGGACATCGGTGGCCGCTACTCGGCCCTGTCGTACTTCGGCCTGGTGCCGGCGGCACTCGGCGGCGTGGATCTTGCGAGCCTGCTCGACAGGGCGGCGACCATGGTTCAGGCATGCTCGCCCTCTGTCCCGGCCCGGGAGAATCCGGGAGCCTGGCTGGGGACGGTCTTCGCCGAGGCGGCGAAGGTCGGGCGCGACAAGATCACGATCGTCGCCCCGCCCGCGATCCAGAGCTTCGGCGTCTGGGCCGAGCAATTGATCGCGGAGAGCACGGGCAAGGAGGGGAAGGGCCTGGTGCCGATCGCAGACGAGGCGCTCGGCGCGCCGCAGGCCTACGGCAACGATCGCCTCTTTGTCCGGCTCGCCCTACCGGGTGACGCCGAGCCGAGCGCGCTGACCGCGCTCGCGAAGGCAGGCCATCCCGTGGTGGCGCTTAAGCTCAGCGATCCCCTGGCGATCGGAGCCGAGTTCTTCCGCTGGGAATACGCGATCGCCATCGCCGGAGCGATTCTCGGCCTCAACGTCTTCGATCAGCCGAACGTGCAGGAGGCGAAGGACCTCACCAGGAAAGTCCTCAGCGAAGGCAATCCGCCGACCGTCGGCCAGGGAATCCGGTGGGCCGGCCAGTCGGGTGCAACCCTCGAGGCGGCCATCCAGTCATTGCTCGGCCAGGTTCGGCCCGGCGACTACGTCGCGCTGCTCGCATTCATAACTCCCAGTGCCGAGCACGACCGCGCGCTCAACACGATCCGGCTCGCCATCCGCGACAACTACCGCGTGGCGACGACGGTGGGCTACGGGCCACGTTACCTGCACTCGACCGGTCAGCTTCACAAGGGCGGTCCCAACACGGGGGTCTTCCTTCAAATCGTCGGCGATGATCCACGCGACGTGCCGATCCCCGGCGAGAAGTTCTCCTTCGGCGTTCTCAAGCAGGCGCAGGCGCTGGGGGATTTCCAGGCCTTGCGCAACCACGGGCGGCGCGTGCTTCGCGTTCAAGTCGCGGACGTCGCGCAAGGCCTCGCCAAGATCGCCCAGTCGGTCGCCACGGTACGAGTCGGCTAATGCAGCTCGGCCTCATCGGGCTCGGGCGGATGGGATCAGGGATGACCCGGCGGTTGATGCAGGGCGGACACCAGTTGGTGGTCTACGACCGGTTCCCCGAGGCCGTCGCGGCGCTCGCGGGCGATGGCGCGGTCGGGGCCAGTAGCCTCGAGGATCTCGGTCAGAAACTCAAGCCACCGCGCATCTTCTGGTTGATGATCCCCGCCGGCCCACCGGTCGATGACACCATTCAGCGATTGTCCGGGGTCCTTAATCCGGGAGACGTCATCGTCGATGGCGGCAACTCGAACTACAAAGACTCGATGCGCCGCGCGGAAGCGCTGCGATCGCAGCAGGTGGAATTCCTGGATTGCGGCGTCAGCGGTGGCATCTGGGGGCTCAAAATCGGCTTCAACCTGATGGTGGGTGGCAACCAGGCCGTCTTCAAACAGGTCGAGCCGATCTTCAAGACGCTGGCGCCGGCCGACGGCTACGCCTACGTGGGGCCGTCGGGCGCCGGGCATTACGCCAAGATGGTCCATAACGGCATCGAGTATTCGATGCTGCAGAGTTACGCGGAGGGATTCGAAATCCTGAAAGCCGCTCCCTTCGGTTTCGACCTCGTCCAGCTCGCGCGCCTGTGGAACCATGGCAGCGTGATCCGCTCCTGGCTGCTCGAGCTCGCGCAGGCCGCCTTCGAACGCGATCCGGAACTGGCCCACATCAAGGGCTACGTCGAAGACTCGGGCGAGGGCCGCTGGACGCTGCAGGAGGCCCTCGCGCACGCCGTGCCGGCGCCGGCGCTGGCGATGAGCCTTTTCATGCGCTATCGATCACGTCAGGAGGATTCCTTCAGCGCCAAGGTGCTGGCGGCGCTCCGCAACGAATTTGGGGGACACCCGGTCAGGACCGAATAGGCAAATGGCTCAGGCAGCAACGCCCACGCTCACCCAGAACATCCTGCGGGACGGCCTGATCCTGCCGCGCACGCCCGACCCGGCGGCGATGGTGATCTTCGGCGCCTCCGGCGACCTGACGGCACGCAAGCTGATGCCCGCGCTCTACAACCTGGCCCTCAACCGTTATCTCCCGTCCGGCTTCAGCGTGATCGGCGTTGCCGACACGGCCCTCTCTGAGGATGAGTTCCGCGCTCACATGGAGCAGGCGGTGCAGAAGTTCTCCCGAAGCCAGCCGGTCGATCGCGCCGTCTGGCAGAGTCTCGCCGACGGGATCTCCTACGTCCGGATGCCGTTCGACGATGCCGCCGGGTACGGCCGGCTGGCCGCCGAGCTCGAACGGGTCGATCGCGAGCGCGGCACCAATGGCAACCGCGTCTTTTACCTGGCGACCGCGCCCCAGTTCTTCTCCATCATCATCGACCGGCTTGGAGCCGCCGGCATCGCCAAGGCCGGCGAGGGGTGGAAACGGGTCGTGATCGAGAAGCCGTTCGGAAACGACTTGAAGAGCGCCCAGGCTCTCAACCAGGCGATCCACACGGTGTTTACCGAGAAGCAGATCTATCGCATTGATCATTACCTCGGCAAGGAGACCGTGCAGAACGTCCTCGTCTTCCGCTTCGCTAACGGGATCTTCGAGCCCATCTGGAACCGGCGCTACGTCGACCATGTGCAGATCACCGTGGCGGAGGACATCGGCATCGAACGGCGTGGCAAGTACTACGAGACTTCCGGTGCCCTGCGCGATATTTTCCAGAACCACCTTATGCAGCTTGTTAGCATCGCCGCCATGGAAGCGCCCCCGAACTTTGATGCTGACAGCGTGCGCGATGAGAAGGTCAAAGTGCTCAAATCCATCCACCCGATCGACGTCGCCAATGATGTCGTGCGCGGCCAGTACGGCCCCGGTTGGGTGGGTGGGCAGCAGGTGCCGGGTTACCGGCAGGAGCTCAACGTCGCACCGACGTCGAACACGGAAACCTTCGTCGCCGTCCGTCTCAAGATCGACAACTGGCGCTGGGCCGACACGCCCTTCTACCTGCGCACTGGCAAGCGGCTGCCAAGCCGGGCGTCTGAGATCGCGATCCAATTCAAGAACCCACCCCACCTGCCGTTTGCGAAGACCGCCGTCGAGGAGCTGACGCCCAACGTGCTCGTGATGCGCATCCAGCCGCACGAAGGAGCGTCGTTGAAGATCGCGGCCAAGATCCCCGGCCCGGTGATGCGCCTGCGCACCGTCAACATGGACTTTTTCTACGGCTCCTCTTTCATGGTCGAGTCTCCCGACGCCTACGAGCGGCTGGTGCTCGACTGCATGCTCGGCGACGCGACCCTCTTTGCGCGAGAGGACGAGGTGGAGCGAGCCTGGGGCCTGGTCGACCGGATCGAGGCCGGGTGGGCGTCACATCCGCCGGCTTTCCCCAACTACCCCGCCGGCACCTGGGGGCCGCCCGAGGCGGACGCGCTGATCGAGCGCGACGGTCGGCGCTGGCGACGGCCATGAGCCAGGATCACACCGAGCTCACCGCCCGGACCTTTGTCGACGTGCACGATATCCAGGAAGAGCTGGACCAGGTCCGCTGGGGACTGCATCAGGATGGTGAGGGCAGCGAGGCCGCGCAGCACGCCGCCGCGGAGGCACGCGCGAGTGTCTGCAACCTGGTCGCGGTCGTCAGCAATGAGCCCGAACTGGGCGAAGTCATCCACGTGCTCGACCGTCTATCGGTGACCAACCCTTCGCGGACATTGATCCTCCTTGCTCAACACACCCGGGAGGCCGACAAGCTGGAGGCCGAGGTGTCCGCGCAGGAACGGACCGAGAGCGGCCACCGGGTCAGCACCGAGCGTGTAATCCTGCACGCGCACGGCGAGCCGGCGCGGCACCTGGCCAGCCTCGCGACGCCCCTGCTGATTCCCGATCTTCCGGTCATCCTCTGGTGGCCGGGCCGCCCCCAGTTCGATAATCCACTGTTTGACGACCTGTGCGAACTGGCCGATCGTCTCGTTGTCGATACCGACGAGGGCTTCGACGACGCGGACCTCGCTCGTCTCCTCGAGGTGGCTCGCCGGACGAAGGCGCAGGCCTCGATCGGAGACCTCAACTGGGCCCGTCTGATCGCCTGGCGGCATGTCGCGGCGCAGTTCTTCGACATGCCAGGCATGCTCGCCCGTCTGGCCCACATTCACGGTGTCTCGATCTTTCAC
>Ga0209689_1001758_pt1 | contig 16253 bp, 15 predicted proteins | sample GraSoiAngelo_149_FD_187119 | JGI IMG/M metagenome (GOLD analysis project Ga0209689, IMG submission 187119) | Grasslands soil microbial communities from the Angelo Coastal Reserve, California, USA - 14_1009_09_30cm (SPAdes) (version 2) | ecosystem: Environmental > Terrestrial > Soil > Grasslands ...
CTCGCCTTCCTGAAGACGCACGGCCAGGCGACGCTGGCCGAGATCGCGGCGCACCTCGAGGTCTCCAAGCAGGGGGCTCTGCGCCACCTGGAGGCCCTGGAGGCGTCCGGGCTGGCCACGGTGGCCCCGGCGGACGCCCACCGTCGCGGGCGACCGGAACACGTCTACAAGCTCACGGCCGCGGCCGGGGAGCACTTCCCCGACGGGCACCGCGACCTTACCGCCGAGCTGGTCGACTTCATGACCAACGAGCAGCTGAAGCAGTTTTTCGAGCGGCGCGCGGCGAGGCTCGAGGCTGAATACGCCCCCCGGCTGGCGGGCCTAGACTTTGGAGCGCGAGTCCGCGAGCTCGCCCGGCTCGCCTCTGAGCACGGGCACATGGCCGAGGTGGTCGAGCTTGGCGACGGAGGCCTCGCGATCCGCCACTGCAACTGCCCCATCCAGGACGTCGCCGCCCGCACCGGCCTGCCATGCGTCAACGAGCAGCACATGTACGAGCGGCTTCTCGGGACAGACGTGGCTCGGACGACGTGGATGGCTGAAGCCGCCGATGACTGCACATACGTGATGAAGGAGAGCGAAAAGAAAATTGGCTGATTTCGAGATCAAAGACCTGCGCGCGAGCGTCGAGGGGCGCCAGATCCTGAAGGGCGTCTCGCTGAGCATCGCGAAAGGCGAGGTGCACGCGGTGATGGGCCCGAACGGTTCGGGCAAGTCGACGCTGTCGCACACGCTCATGGGTCACCCCGGCTACACGGTGGACGGCGGCGAGGTGCTGTTCAAGGGACAGAACGTCCTCGCGCTGGAGCCCGACGCGCGCGCGCGGCTCGGCATGTTCCTCGCCTTCCAGTACCCGGTGGTCGTGCCCGGAATCTCGATGGCCAACTTCCTGCGCACCGCGCTCAACTCCAAGCGTGGCTACGACGGCAAGGACAAGTCGAAGCAGGTGACGCCCAAAGAGTTCCGCTCGATGCTCAAGGGCGAGCTCGAGGTTTTGCACATGGACGACTCGTTCCTGCCGCGCTACATCAACGATGGCTTTTCCGGCGGCGAGAAAAAGCGCGCCGAGATCCTGCAGATGGCGATGCTGAAGCCCGAGATCGCGATCCTCGACGAGACCGACTCCGGCCTGGACATCGACTCGATCAAGTTCGTCGCGGAGGCCGTGAACCGGATGCGCGGTCCCGAGCTCGGGATCCTGATCATCACGCACTACACGCGCGTCCTCGAGTTCATCAAGCCCGACTTCGTCCACGTATTGGTGGACGGAAAGTTCGTGCTGTCGGGCGGGCCCGAGGTCGCCGACAGGCTGGAGAAAACCGGTTACTCGGAATGGGGCAAAGAGGAAACCGCCCAGCCCCAGGAGGTCGCCTGATGGCAACTGTACCCAAGGTCGAGGTCGGTACCGACTACAAGGAGAAGTACGGCTTCTTCGTCCCCGAGGAATACGTCTTCAAGGCCAAGCGCGGCCTGAACCCGGACATCGTCAAAGAGATCTCGTGGATGAAGCAGGAGCCCGAGTGGATGACGAAGATGCGTCTTCGCTCGCTCGAGATTTTCCGCAAGAAGCCGATGCCAACGTGGGGCGCGGATCTCTCTGTGATCGACTTCGAGAACATCTTTTACTACCTCAAGGCTTCGGACAAGCAGTCGAAGACCTGGGAGGACCTGCCGCCGGACATCAAGGCGACGTATGACCGCCTTGGCGTGCCGGAAGCCGAGCGGAAATTCCTCGCCGGCGTCTCGGCGCAGTACGAGTCGGAGGTCGTCTATCACTCGCTGCAGGAAGAGCTGACGAAGAAGGGAGTCATCTTCACGGACACCGATTCAGCTCTTCGGGACCACCCCGATCTCTTCAAGGAGTACTTCGGCACCGTCATCCCGCCGGCGGACAACAAGTTCTCGGCGCTGAACACCGCGGTGTGGTCGGGCGGATCCTTCATTTACGTGCCCAAGGGCGTGCGCGTGGACATTCCCCTCCAGGCTTACTTCCGCATCAACGCCGAGAACATGGGCCAGTTCGAGCGGACGCTGATCATCTGCGACGAGGGATCGTTCGTGCACTATATCGAGGGCTGCACCGCCCCCATCTACACGACCGACTCGCTTCACTCCGCCGTGGTCGAGATCATCGTCAAGAAGAACGCGCGCTGCCGCTACACGACGATTCAGAACTGGTCGACCAACGTCTTCAACCTGGTGACCAAGCGCGCGATGGCTTACGCCGACGCGACGATGGAGTGGGTCGACGGCAATCTTGGGTCCCAGATCACGATGAAATATCCGTCGGTCTACCTGATGGAACCGGGCGCCAAGGGCGACGTGCTCTCGGTCGCGTTCGCCGGCAAGGGTCAGCACCAGGACGCCGGCGGCAAGATGATCCACGTCGCACCGAACACGACCTCGACCATCACGTCGAAGTCGATCTCCAAGGGCGGCGGCCGGACCTCTTACCGCGGCCATATCAAGATCTACCCCGGCGCGAACAACTGCAAGTCGTTCGTCAAGTGCGACGCGCTGCTGCTCGACGACGAGTCCCGCTCCGACACGTATCCGTACAACGACGTCGACGCGGAGAACGTGACCCTCGGCCACGAGGCCACGGTGAGCAAGGTCTCCGACGAGCAGCTCTTCTATTTGATGAGCCGCGGCATCGCGCGCGCCGAGGCCGAGACCATGATCGTCAACGGCTTCATCGAGCCGTTCACCAAGGAGCTTCCGCTCGAGTACGCGGTGGAGCTGAATCGGCTCATCCAGCTCGAGATGGAGGGCTCGGTAGGGTAGCCGTGGGATTCAACCCGGAATCCCTGGCGGTGCTCCAGGGGGAGCCCGACTGGCTGCAGCAACGGCGGCGCGGAGCGCTCGCCACGTACGAGCGGTTGCCCTCGCCAAGCAAGACCGATGAGGAATGGCGGCGCACGGACGTCAGCCGGTTCGACCCCGGCCAGTTCTCGACGCTCGAGCACCTCGATGGCCTGAAGCTGGAGCGCCCGTCGGGCCTGCCGTCCGGTGTGATTCTCAAGCCGCTCCGCCAGGCGGCGAAGGACCATCCGGAGCTGGTCGAACCGCGGCTGTTCACCCTTGTGCACGCTGACCGCGATCGCTTCGCGGCGCTCCATGCCGCGTTCTTCACCGGCGGCACGTTTCTGTACGTGCCCGACGGGGTGGAGTTCGACCAGCCGGTGCTCGGGCAGCACTTCTCGCACGAAGGCGGGAACAGCGTCCTTCCCCACACCTTGATCGTTGCCGGCAAGAACTCTCGCTTCAACTACCTCGACGAATACGTCGCGGAGGATGACGCCGAGACCGGCTACCGCAGCGGCTCGACCGAGATCTTCCTCGGCGAGGGCGCGCAGGTCGGCTACGTCGCGGTCCAGAAATGGGGTCGCAACGTCTGGCATTTCGCCGACCAGCGCGCCGAGCTGCAGAAGGACTCGACGCTGCGCCTGTTCAACGTCACGCTGGGCGGCAAATTCTCCAAGACGCGTGTCGAGGCTTCGCTTGCCGGCGAGGGCTCGAATGCCGAGCTCAAGGCGATCTATTTCGCTTCGGGCGAGCAGTTCTTCGACTTCCACACGCTGCAAGACCACCGCGTCGGCAACACGCGCTCGGACCTACTTTTCAAGGGCGCGCTGCAGGATGTTTCGCGCACGGTCTACGCAGGGCTGATCCGGATCGAGAAGCACGCGCAGCGGTCCGACGCCTACCAGGCCAACCGCAACCTCGTGCTCTCCGACAAGGCCAAGGCGACCTCGATCCCGATGCTCGAGATCGACAACAACGACGTGCGCTGCACGCATGGCGCCACGGTCGGCCCGGTCGATCCCGACCACCTTTTCTACCTGCGCTCGCGCGGCATCCCCGAGGCGACGGCGAAGCGAATGCTCATCCAGGGATTCTTCGGCGACGTCCTCGACCGCATCCCGTTCGAGCACGCGCGCAAGCTCGTCGAGGCTGAGCTGGAGTCACGCATTGGCTAGCCATCGAGTGGCAACGGTCGACGACCTGCCGAGCGAAACGATGAAGCACGTCGACGCCGGCAGCACGCCCGTGTGCCTCGCCCACGCCGAAGACGGCAACTTCTACGCGCTGAACGACGTGTGCACCCACGAAGAGTTCTCGCTGAGCGACGGCGAGCTGTGGGGCATGGACGTCGAGTGCCCGCAGCACGGCTCACGCTTCAACCTCGCGACGGGCAAGGTCACCGGGCTGCCCGCTGTGATTCCGGCCAAGACTTATCCGGTGCGAGTCGAAGGCTCGGACGTCTACGTCGAGGTGCCGGACTGAGCGTGGCCATCCGCACGCTCGACGTGGCGGCGATCCGCAAGGATTTCCCGATCTTCGAGACGGGTATCGCCTACCTGGACTCCGCCAACACGTCGCAGCGGCCGAAGCAGGTGACCGGCGCGATGATGGAGTACTTCGAGACGTACAACTCGAACATCCATCGCGCCGCCTACCGCATCGCCGAAGAGGCGACCGTGCACTACGAGGCGGCGCGCGAAAAGGTCAGGACGTTCATCAACGCGGCCTCGACCAAGGAGATCGTCTACACCCGCGGCACCACCGAGGCCATCAACCTCGTCGCCTACTCGTGGGGCCGCAAGCACATCAAGTCCGGCGACCTGATCGTGCTGACGATCCTCGAGCACCATTCGAACATCGTGCCCTGGCAGATCCTCGCCGCCGAAAAAGGTGCCCACATCGAATACGTCGACATCGACGAGAAGGGCGAGCTGCGGCAGGACCAGTTCGCGGACCTGCTGAGGCGCGGCCCGAAGCTGGTCGCGTTCAACCTGGTCAGCAACGCGATGGGAACCATCAACCCCGCGCGCGAGATGGTGGCCGCGGCCAAGAAGGCGGGCGCCACCGTGCTCGTCGACGGCGCGCAGAGCACTCCGCACCAGCCGGTCGATGTGCGCGCGTTGGGCTGCGACTTCTATGCGTTCAGCGGCCACAAGATGCTCGGACCGACCGGCGCCGGAATTCTCTACGGACGCCGCGAGTTGCTCGAGGCGATGGACCCGTTCATGGCAGGCGGCGACATGATCCGCACGGTGCGGATCGAGGGCACGACCTACCACGACCTGCCCTGGAAGTTCGAGGCCGGCACGCAGGCGATTGCGGAAGTCATCGGCCTGGGCGCGGCGGTCGACTACCTGAGCGGGCTGGGGATGGATGCGGTGCGGGCGCACGAGCTCGAGATCACCGAGTACGCGTACGAGGCGATGAGCGAGGTGGACGGCCTCACGGTGTACGGTCCGCCGCCTTCCCGCCGCGCGGGCGTCATCTCCTTCTCGCTCGACGGCATCCACCCGCACGACCTGGCCACGATCGCCGACCGGGACCAGGTCTGCCTGCGCGCCGGACACCACTGCGCGATGCCGCTGATGACCCGCCTCGGTCTCGCCGCCACGGCGCGGGCGTCCTTCTATGTGTACACGCTGAAGTCGGATGTCGACCGGCTTGTAAGCTCGATCACGGAAGCACAGAGGATCTTTGCCTGAGATGAGCACTGCGGCCGACGACCAGTTTTATCGGGAGTACATCCTCGACCACTTCAAGAACCCGCGGAACTATGGGCGCCTCGAGAGTCCGGACATCAGCCACGAAGAGGACAACCCGCTGTGCGGCGACGTGGTCGGGATGGACTTTCGGGTCAAGGACGGGATGATCGAAGACATCCGCTTCCACGGACGCGGCTGCGCCATCTCCCAGGCCTCGGCGTCGCTTCTGACCGAGCGCTTGAAGGGGCTGCCGCTCGAGCAGGCGAAGAAGATCTCCAAGGACGACGTCCTGGGCGAGCTGGGGATCGAGATCTCGCCCGCCCGGATCAAGTGCGCGCTGCTTTCGCTGAAGGTCTTGAAGGTCGGCGCTTATGGACTGGCCGACGAGGATGGGGAGTAATAGATGGGTATGAAGGAACAGGAAACCTCGTTTCGAGACCTACAGCTGGACGAGGTCAAGAAGCTGATCGACGACGGCTACGACGTGGTCGATGTGCGTGAGGACTGGGAGTGGAACAAGGGTCACGTGCCCGGGGCCAAGCACGTGGTGCTGAGCTCCATCCTGGCCAACCCGACCGCCCAGAAATTCCAGGACCGGACGGTCTTCGTCTGCCAGGCGGGTGAGCGCTCCGCGGTCGCATCGGAGATGGCCGTCGCGCTGGGCGTCAAGGACGTGGTCAACTTCCGCGGCGGCACCAAGGCCTGGAAAGATGCCGGCCTGCCGCTGGAAAAACCATGAGCGAACAACCCGCCGTCACGACCCAGATCGCCCCCGACGCCACCGTCAAACCGGAGGACGTGATCGAGGTCCTGCGCCAGTGCTTCGACCCCGAGATCCCGGTCAACATCATCGACCTCGGTCTGGTTTATGACATCGCGATCAAGCCCGAGCGCATCGACGTGAAGATGACCCTGACCGCTTTGGGCTGCCCGATGGCCGCGGACGTGATGGCGGACGTGCGCGACCACCTGATGACGCTGCCCGGCATCGCCGACGCGGGCGTCGACATCGTCTACGAACCGGTCTGGACCCCAGAGCGCATGTCCGAAGAAGCGCGCTGGGAGCTGGGGATGGTCTAGCCAAGGCAGCAACGCGATAGCGCACCGTTGGCGCGAGCGGCAACGGAGCGTATCGCGGGACAAACCTGCGCCGAGAGGCCGCCGCCCAACGAAGCGGAATCAACTGGGCAGGGGCCGAATTCGAAGAGGAAAGTCAGCGGCTGATGGACAACCGTTCCATCGAGGAGCTCCCCAGTTCCGCCTGCGCTCGCGAAACGTGCATGGGGGCATCCGAGTCTGGTGGCGCCGGGCCAGGTTTTTTTAACAGCGGGTACGTCTGTAGCACAAACCAGTAGGCAACCAGGCCCACCGGATAGTTGATCGCCAGCAGAATAGCCGTCTGCATCCAGCCGATCAAGCTTGCGATCGCGGGAAGGCTCCGGTATCGCGATTCATTCGCCGCGAGGGTCAGCGCGGGAAGCGCCTCGGCACCGCTGTAAGCGCCCGCGAGCGTCGCAAGCAGCACAGTCAGGGCGAAGGAAAAGGCTGTGGCCTCGGCGAGTGTGCGCCGGCGAAGCAGCCACACGCCGGCCACTGCCGCGGCGGCCTGCGCGGCCGCGTAGGCAAAGGGACCCGCGACGTTCAAAAGATGGGGACCAAGGCCTGCCCAACCGCGATAAACAGGCAGCAGCTGCGAATACGTACCGAGCCAGTCAGGCTGGTACAGGAAGGCGACCGCCGTGATCGGAGCCAGGAACAACAACCCAGCCACCGCCGCTTCGATCAATCCCCGCCAGCGCCAGCCGGAAAGCATCAGCACCGCGATCGCGGGCAGGCAGTTGGCCGGTCGCCACAGGCTCAACGCGATTCCAAGTCCCACCAGAGGGTGATGTCCTGTGCGCTTTGCCCACACCGCAAGCCCCAATCCGAAAACCGCAAGACCGCTGTTGAAGTTCGAGTTGACGAGCACCCCCAAACCGACTGGCGACAGCAGCAGCGCGGCGAGGACCACGATGCGTCTGGCGCCCCAAAGCCATAGGCCCGCCGCCAGAAACGCGATGGATATGACCGGCGCGAGCAGCTGCGGCCAGGGATCAGGGAGAAGACCCAACGGGGCGAATGGGAGATAGAGCGGCAGGGGATACGCAAACAGCACCGTCGCCCCGTAGCGGACGCCCCTCGCGAGCGCCATCGCCGGCCAGTAGTCAAATCCCGAGCTCAGCCGCGTCAAGCACCAGGCGACAAGAGGCAAGCTGGCGAGAACCATCAGCCAGGCCCACCCCTCTCGCGAGACTTTCGAGCCCAGGAACAGGCGATGGGATTCCATTGTGGCGGGGCCTGACGATACTGGTTGCGCAGCGCTGCCTGCGAGCTTTAGCGCCGTACGTCTTGCGAACGGGCGCCAACAGTGCCTACGTACACTTACGTGTCGTGGCGGAGTTCAGCCCCGGGCTGGAAGGTGTGGTGGCCGCTGAAACCGCCGTCAGCGAGGTCGACGGCGCCAACGGCCGTCTCATCTATCGCGGCGGTTACCTGATCGAAGACCTCGTCCCAGTCGCGACCTACGAAGAGGTCGCCTACCTCTTGTGGCACGGCGAGCTGCCCACGCAAAAAGAGCTGGAGGCGCTGCGCCGGCAGATGGCCGCGGCGCGCAAGCTCAACGCGTCGGCGCGTGGAACGCTCGCCGCGATGGATTCGCAAACGGATCCCATGGACGTCCTGCGCACGGTGGTTTCGGCGCAGGGCGCGGCCAAGGCGTTGGCCAAGCCGGCGCTGGAAGAAGCGATCGCCCTCACCGCGATTTTCCCGACCATCCTCGGCGCAACCTGGCGGCGCCGCCAGGGCAGAGACGCCGTCGAGCCTCGAGACGACCTCAGCCACGCGGCCAACGTGCTCTGGCTGATGGAGGGGAAGGAGCCAGAGGCGGACAAGGTCCATCTCGTCGACACGTATCTCGTCCTGCTCGCTGACCACGGACTCAATGCGTCGACGTTCGCCGCGCGTGTCGTCGCGTCGACCGGCAGCGACCTGACGTCATGCGTCGTCGGCGCGATCGCGGCGCTCAAAGGACCGGCGCACGGTGGCGCCACGCTTGCCGCCCGCAACATGCTCGACAAGATCGGCTCGGCGGACAACGCCGAGAAGTGGCTGACGGAAGCCCACGCGCGGCACGACCGATTCTCAGGTTTCGGCCACCGCGTGTACCGGACGTATGACCCGCGGGCGAAGATCCTGCGCGAGATGGCCAAGACCGCGGCCCCCGACCTGTACAAAACCGCCGCACGGACCGAAGAAGTCGCGCTGAAGATCCTCCACGAGGCGCACCCCGAACGTCCCAACGCCACCAACGTCGACTTCTGGGCCTCGGTGGTTTTGACGGGAGCGGGAATTCCGAAAGAGCTGTTTACCACACTGTTCGCGACCTCGCGCGTCTCGGGCTGGACGGCGCACGTGCTCGAGTCGCTGTCCGACCTGCGGATCATCCGGCCCGCCTCACGCTGGATCGGCCCACAGCCGGGCAAAAAACCGCTCCAGCTCGCGAAACGATGAGCACCAACACGAGCTACGTCCCAGGCCTGGAAGGCATCGTCGCCTCGCAGACGGCGATCTCGATGGTCGACGGGGCCAACGGCCGGCTCGTCTATCAGGGCTACGTGATCGCCGACCTCGCCGAGGAGATGTCCTTCGAGGAGGTCGCCTTCCTCTTGTGGGAGGGCCGGCTGCCGACGCGGGCGGAGCTCGAAGCGCTGTCGCTGGAGCTCGCCGCCAACCGAAGCCTCACACAGGCGGCGAACATCACGCTCGACGCGCTGCCCAGCGACACCGATCCGATGGACGTGCTGCGGAGCGTGGTGTCCGTCCAGGGTGTCGAGCACCGGCTCGCCAAACCCACAGTTCCGCTCGCCATCCACGCCGCGGCCTCGTTTCCCACGATCCTCGCGATGTTCCATCGCAGGCAGCTCGGCCTGGAACCGATCCAGCCGCGGCGCGATCTGGGCCACGCCGCGAACTACCTCTACATGCTGAACGGCAAGGAGTCGAGCCCCGAGATCGTGCGCGCGCTCAACACATACCTCGTCCTGCTGGCCGACCACGGCATGAACGCCTCGACATTCGCAGCGCGTGTCATCGCGTCGACCGAGTCCGACCTCATCTCGGCCCTGGTGGGCGCGATCGGGGCGCTGAAAGGCCCTGCCCACGGCGGAGCGCCCGCGGCCGTCATCGAGCAGCTCGAGCTCATCGGCACAGCGGACAAGGCGGAGCAGTGGATGCGCGACGCGCGCAAGCGCAAGGTCAAATTCATGGGGTTCGGCCACCGCATCTACCGCGTCTACGACCCGCGCGCGAAGATCCTGAAAGAGATGTGCCGGCGCATGAACCCGAAGTTCTACGACCTCGCCACCCGCGTCGAAGAGGTCGCGCTGCAGATCCTGCACGAGGAGCACCCCGAGCGCCCCCAGTCGACCAACGTCGAGTTCTACTCCGCCGGGGTGCTGCAGGCGATCGGCCTGCCCAGGGAGTTCTTCACCCCCACCTTCGCCGTCTCACGCGTCGCCGGCTGGAGCGCTCATGTGCTCGAACAGAGCGCCAACAACCGCATAATCCGGCCGCAATCGGAATACGTCGGACCGGAACTGCGGAAGCCAGCGCCTCTCGCCGAGCGAGGCTGATCTTTGGCGGGCTCGACACCCGCGCATGGCAAAACCTGGGATTCGCGGGCCTGGGCTGGTTCCTGCTGATCGCGATCGGCTTCACGGGCTGGCTCGTGGTCGTCGTGCCGATGCGGGCGGAGATCCTTGGCAACGACCTCACACAGGTCTACATAGCGGCCGTCATCGGGCGCGACCATGGGTGGAACCACATCTATTCGCTGGCCTTGCAGCAAGACCTGTTCAGCCGACTGAGACCGCACGCCATGTTCAACGACGGCGCGTGGTTCACGTCGGCGCCACCCTACGCCTGGCTCATCGCGCCGCTGACCCTGTTCAGCCCCGCCGCCGCTGTCGTGATCTGGCTGGCGATCTCGCTGGTTGCGCTGGCCGCCGCCTGGTGGATCGCGGCTCCAGGCGCGGGAACCACGCGTGCCCTCTGGCTGTTGGGCGCGCTGGCCTGGTATCCGGTGCTGTACGGGCTCGCCCTGGTTCAGCCCGGGCTGGTGATGACTCTGGTCGTCGCCGCGGCCTGGCGGCTGTCGGACGGCGGCAGGCCGTACCTCGCAGGGGCCGTGCTCGGACTTTCGGTGATCAAGCCGCAGCTCATGCTGGTGCTTCCGGTCGTGCTCCTGGCCACGGGGAGGTGGCGGATCGTGCTGCCGTGGGCGGCGATCGCCGCAGGTTTCGTCCTCCTCTCGCTCGCCGTCCTGGGGAGCGATGGGCTGAACGACTATCGAGCCACCCTGGCTCACCAAAGCCAGATGGCGAACAACCGCTACTTCACGCTCGCTTACCTCCTCGGCCCGGGTGCGGCGGCCTACGTGTGGTCGGCCATTGTCGTCATCGTCGCCGGCGTGGGCGCCTACCTGAACCGCCACGCAAGCGTCGCCCGCCTGTTTGCGCTCGGCCTTGTGGCCAGCATGCTGGCCGCCACCTACTGGCATCTGCAGGACTTCACGATCCTGGTCGTGGCGGCCTGGCTGTTCTGGCGTGATCGCCCGCCCGCGTGGCAGCGAGCCTGGTTGCTTGTGGTCGTGGCCAGCGCTGAGTTCGGGTGGGGGATCACGCCGGTGCCCGTCCTCGTCGGCGTCGCGGTGTGGCTTGCATTTCTGGTCGCGCCGCCAACTACCGTCTCCAAACCCGCTCCGGCGACAGTCTGACGTTGATCGCCGCTGATGTGCGCGTGCCTCGCGCGCGACTGATCGTGACCGTGGCGGCCCTCCTCGGATGCGCGGCGATCCTGTGGTTCTCGCGGGCCTACACCTTTTATTTCGACGAGTGGACGTTCATCAACACAGCCCCCGACTGGACTCTCGCCACCTACTTCCAGCCGCACAACGAGCACCCATCGATGCTCTTCCGCGCCGTCTACGCCGCGCTGCTGAACACGGTCGGGCTGCGCAGCTATGTGCCGTACATGACCCTGTTGATGCTCGGCCATTTCGCCAACGTGCTCTTGCTTTTCGAGCTGGTGCGGCGACGCGCCGGTCCGGCGATCGCCATCGCGGCGGCGGCTCTGCTGCTGACGCTCGGGGCCGGCTGGGAGGACGTCCTCTGGTCATTTCAGATGGCGTGGCTGGCGTCGGTCGCTTGCGGGCTCGGCGCATTGCTTGTCCTGGAGTCCCGTTCGAGGATCCCCCTGGCGATGGCGCTGGTCGCAATATCGCTCGGCTTCTCGGCCATCGGCGTCGTCTTCGCCATCGCCGCCGGCACGCGGCTGCTTCTGACCCCTGGCCGCAGGCGAGAGGTGCTCTGGCTGGCGCCTGTGGCCGTGGCGCTCGTGGCGTGGTACGCCGCGTTCGGCCGCTTCGGAGAGCACCCCAACCCACAGCCGGGCCCGGCCAACCTGTTCCTCGACCCCCTGTACGCCGCGTGGGGCCTGGGCCAGAGCGCCGCCGGGCTGATCGGGGAAGGCGGCCCTTTCGGACCGCCCCTGCTCGTCGCGGGGGCCGCCGCCATCGGCTGGCGGTGGAAGCGCCATGGGACAGATGCCTTCGCGATCAGCGTGGCCGTGGCGCTGGTCGCCTTCTACCTCGTCATAGGCCTGACCCGCGCCCAGCTCGGCTTCCAGCAATCGGGCGCGTCGCGGTACGTGTACATCGGCGCCGTGCTCTGGCTGATCCTGCTGGCCGACGCCGCGCGAAGCCTGCCCTGGCGCGGCACCTGGCGGCCTGCCCTGGTCGCCTGCGTCTTCGTCGCCTGGTTCAGCAGCAGCGTCCTGCTCTTCGCCTTCGCCACCGCCAAGACTGTTCTCACCCAGCGCCAGGTCGCCGATTACTACGCGCTGGCGGCGATGCGCTCCGATCCATGCCTCGATCCGAACGGAGCGGTCGACCTGTTGGTCATGCCGGCCGAGACGAGCCCGGCGCTGTACTACCGCGCCGTCGACCGATTTGGCGATCCCAGGGCCGGCATGCCCCTGGTCGACCAGCCTTCGTTCGAGGCCGGCGTGAGCCATCTGCGCAAGGCCGGCTGCTAAAGCTTCCTACTATTAACTGCAGTGCCCGAATTGGACTTCGACGTGGTCATCCTGGGCGGCGGGATGGGTGGTTATCCGGCCGCCATCCGCGCTTCGCAGCTCGGGCTCAAGGTCGCGCTCGTCGAGTCGGACAAGCTCGGCGGGACCTGCCTTCACATCGGCTGCATCCCGACCAAGGCCCTGCTCGAGTCGTCGGAGCTATACCACCGAGTCGCCACGCGCGGGTCCGAGTTCGGGCTGAAAGCAGAGGTCGTGGGGTACGACTATCCGCGGATCGCCGAGCGGCGCGACGCGGTGGTCAACCAGCTCTACAAGGGCGTCCAGTACCTGATGAAGAAGAACAAGATCGAGGTGGTGGAGGGCAAGGGCCGCCTCCGCGATCGCAACACGATCGAGGTCGGGGCGAAGCAGGTCAAAGGCAAAAACCTCATCGTCGCCACGGGGTCTGTGGTCAAGACACTGCCCGGGCTCGAGCTCGACGGCCAGTTCGTCATCTCGTCGGACCACGCCGTGCTCTCGAAGAGCGCCCCCGAGTCAATCTGCATCATCGGCGCAGGCGCCGTCGGGGTCGAGTTCGCCACCTTCTACAACCAGCTCGGCGTCAAGGTGACGCTGCTCGAAGCCCTCGACCGGCTCGTACCGCTCGAGGACGAGGACGTCTCCAAGGAGCTGCTCACCGCATTCAAGAAGGCCGGCATCGACTGCCGCCTCGGCGTGAAGGTTTCCGGCGCGAAAAAGGCACGTGGCGGCGTCAGCGTGGACACGGACCAGGGCGAGGTGTGGGCCAACCAGCTGCTCGTGGCAGTGGGCCGCGCCGCCGTGTCCAAAGAGCTCGGCCTCGAGCAGGCGGGCGTGCAGCTCCAACCGAACGGGTTCATCAAGGTCGACGAGTGGATGCGCACGTCGGTCGAATCCATCCACGCCATCGGCGACGTCGTCGGCGGCTATCTGCTCGCGCACGCGGCGTCGCACGAGGGGATCGTGGCCGCCGAAGACATCGCCGGGCAACGACTGGCGCCGATGGAGCAGACCCTCATCACCCGATGCACTTACTCGCATCCGCAGGTCGCATCGGTCGGCTTGACCGAGAAGCAGGCCAAAGAAAGCGGGCACGAGGTGAAGGTCGGAAAGTTCCCGTTCTCCGCGATTGGGCGCGCACAGATCCACGGCGAGACGGCCGGGTTCGTCAAGATCGTGGCCGACGCCAAGTCAGGACAGCTGCTCGGCACCCACATCGTCGGCGCCGAAGCGACCGAGCTGATCGCGGAGCCGGCGCTCACCCAGCTCTTCCAGGGCGACGCCTGGGAGCTGGGTCGCAACATCCACCCCCACCCCACCCTCAGCGAGGCGGTGATGGAGGCGGCGATGGCCGTTGACGGCCACGCCATCCACTTCTAGGGCCTGTCATGGCGCAAATCACCAAGACGAAAGGGCCTTCCTTCAGCCCTGACTGGCGTTTCCAGGAGCCGGTCGCATGGCGTGACACAGACCTCGACGAAAAGACGCTGCGGGAGTGGTTCCGCTACATGCTGCTGGGGAGGCAGATCGACTACCGGTTCCAGGTCCTGAACCGCCAGGGGCGCGCGCCCTTCATCATCTCCTGCGCCGGCCACGAGGCGGCGCAGATCGGGGTCAGCTGGCCGCTCAAGCCCAAGCACGACTGGCTCGCCCCTTACTACCGCGACGTGGTGCTGTGCATGCGCATGGGCATGACGCCTCTGGACCTGATGCTGTCGGTCCTGGCCAAGGCCGCTGACCCCGCGTCGGGGGGCAAGCAGACGCCCGGCCACTTCTCGGACTCGCGACACAACATCACGTCGGGCGGATCGCCGGTGGCGACGCAGATGGTGCGCGGTGCAGGGGTCGCCTACGCGCTGAAGATGGACGGCACCGACAAGGTCCTGCTCACCTGCTATGGCGAAGGCGCGGGCGCGGAAGGCGACGCGCATGAGGCTTTCAACTTCGCGGCCATCTACAAGCTGCCGGAGGTCTTCGTCTGCGAGAACAACGGCTTCGCCATCTCGACGCCTTTCAACAAGGAGTACGCCATCGAGCATGTCGCGCAGCGGGCGGCGGGGTATGGGTTCCCGGGCATCACAGTCGACGGACGCGACCCGGTCACCTGCTATGCGGTCTCGAACGAAGCCGTCGCGCGGGCACGGTCGGGCGAAGGACCGACGCTCATCGAGTGCCTGGTCGACCGCCTCGGCGCCCACTCCTCGGAAGACGACCAGCGTCGATATCGCACGCAGGAAGAGATCGAGCTGCTCGCCGAGAACGATTGCCTCGCGCGCTTCAAGAAGCGGCTGCTCGACGAGGGTGTGCTCACCGCCAGGCAGGCCACCGAGTATGAGGACGCGGTCAAAGAAGAGGTCACCGCCGCCACCAAGGCGGGGATGGACTCCGCGGATCCGGCTCCCGAGGACGCGCTGAAGAACGTCTACGCGATAGAAGTCCCTACGGCGATCGAACCCGCGAGCGGCGTCGAGACCGAAGACATGAACATGGTCGCTGCGCTCCGCTCGTGTCTCGCCGAGGAGATGGAACGCGACCCGCGGGTCATGGTGATGGGCGAGGACGTCGGCAAGAAAGGCGGCGTGTTCCTCGTCACCGACGGATTGCGCGCCCGTTTCGGCGAGGCGCGCGTGATCGACACCCCGCTCGCAGAGTCATCGATCGCGGGTGTCGCGCTCGGCCTTGCCATCGCGGGCAAAAGACCGGTCGCCGAGATGCAGTTCACCGACTTCGCGCACATGGCCTTCAACTCGATCACGAACGAGATCGCGAAGTACCGCTACCGCAGCGACGGCGACTGGTCGGTGCCGCTCGTCGTGCGTGCGCCGATGGGCGGACACGCGCATGGCGCGCTCTATCACTCGCAGTCGATCGAGGCGCGCTTCGCAACGCCGGGATTGAAGATCGTGATCCCGTCGACGCCCTACGAAGCGAAAGGGCTCCTGCTCGCCGCGATCCGCGACCCCGACCCGGTCCTCTTCTTCGAGCACAAGCGGCTGTACCGCATGTTCAAGGAAGCGGTGCCGAAGGGCGAGTATCTGATCCCGCTGCAGGTCGCGCGCACCGCGCGAGACGGAACAGACATCTCGGTGTTCTGCTACGGGCTGATGGTCCACTACGCGATGGAGGCGGCGAAGAACCTCGAAGCCGAAGGCGTGAGCGTTGAGATCGTCGACCTGCGCACGGTCTATCCGCTCGACAAGGAGGCGATCCTCGCCTCCGCGCGCAAGACGGGCAAGTGCCTGGTGCTCTACGAGGACAACTTCAGCGTCTCGGTCGGGTCGGAGGTTGCGGCGATCATCGCCGACGAGGCGTGGCGCTGGCTCGACGCGCCGGTCAAGCGATTCGGCGGGCTTGACGTACCGTCGATGCCGTACGCAGTGCCGATGGAGGAGTACTTCATGCCGACGCCGGACAAGATCACCAAAGTCTTGAAGGACCTGGCGGCGTACTGATGGCCGCCAAGACGACGCGCGTCGTGATGCCTCAGCTCGGCGAGTCGGTGCACGAGGGCACCATCTCGAAGTGGCTCGTCAAGCCCGGTGACAAGGTGGTCGAGTTCGAGCCGATGCTCGAGGTCGACACCGACAAGGTCAACGC
>Ga0209689_1001764_pt1 | contig 16239 bp, 18 predicted proteins | sample GraSoiAngelo_149_FD_187119 | JGI IMG/M metagenome (GOLD analysis project Ga0209689, IMG submission 187119) | Grasslands soil microbial communities from the Angelo Coastal Reserve, California, USA - 14_1009_09_30cm (SPAdes) (version 2) | ecosystem: Environmental > Terrestrial > Soil > Grasslands ...
GCGCGTTCCTCGCCGCCAGCGCGCCCGCGCAGGCCGCGCGATGACGTACGGCTCCGACCTCGTCGTCGACCTGCTGCGCGCGGTCGGTGTCGAGCACGTCGCCATCAATCCCGGCGCCACGTTCCGCGGCCTGCATGACTCGCTGGTCAACCACGGCAAGGGCGATCCGGAGATGATCCTCACGCTGCACGAGGAGATCGCGGTGGCCCTCGCCCACGGCTACGCCAAGGCGAAGGGCGCGCCCATGGCAGCCGTCGTGCACGACATCGTCGGCCTGCAGCACGCGAGCATGGCCATCTTCAACGCGTTCTGCGACCGCGCGCCGATCCTCGTCCTCGGCGCCACCGGGCCCATGGACGCCACGCGCCGGCGGCCGTGGATCGACTGGATCCACACCGCGCTCGTGCAGGGCACGCAGGTGCGCGACTACGTCAAGCTCGACGACCAGCCGGCCAGCGTGGCCGCGATCCCCGAGGCGCTCTTGCGGGCCTGGCGCCTGGCGCGGACGGAGCCGCAGGGGCCGGTCTACCTGTGTCTCGACGCCGGGCTGCAGGAGGAGACTCTGGACCGTCCCGTGGCCGTGCCGGACGTCACGCGTTTTCAGCCCGCGACGCCGCCCCACGCCGATCCGCGCGCCATCGACGAGGCGGCGCGCCGGCTGGTCGAGGCGCGCTTTCCACTCATCATCGTCGAGTCGCTCGGCCGCCGTCCCGAGGCGACCGGCGCACTCGGCCGGCTGGCCGAGCGCCTGGCGGCGCCGCTGGTCGATCTCGCCGGTGAGTCCGAGGGACGCCCCAGCGTGCCGAGCCGCCACCCGCTCGACATGAGCGGCGCGCACGCGGAGGTCGTGGCCGACGCCGACGTCGTCCTCGCGCTCGACGTCACCAACTTCCTGGGCGCGCTCGGCCAGACGGACCGCGCCACGCGCGCCGTGCGCCTGCACAACGAGACCGCGCGCGTGATCGCGATCTCGCTCGACGACTACGCGATCCGCAGCTGGGCGCACACGTTCCAGTCGCTGGTGCCCGTCGATCTGCCGATCGCCGCCGACGCCGCGCTCGCCTAGCCCGCGTTGCTGGCCGCGGTGGAGGACCGGCTCGAGCGCGACCCGCGCGCCGTCGAGCGCCGCCAGCGCGCCGAGCGCATCGCCGCGCGCCACGCCGCCCTGCGCGCGGAGTGGCAGGCCACGGCAAAGCTGGAGCGCTCGCTCACGCCGCTCGCGCCGTCGGCGTTCGCCGCCGAGATCTGGGACGTCATCAAGGATGAGGACTGGGTGCTCGCCAACGGCACCGCCAAGGGCTGGGCGCGCCGGCTGTGGGACTGGCAGCCCGAGCGTGCCTATGGCGGCAGCGGCGGCGCCGGCCTCGGCTACGGGCTGCCGGCCGCGCTCGGCGTCGCGCTCGCCCACCGCGGCTCCGGCAAGCTCTGCGTCAATCTACAATCGGACGGCGACCTGCTCTACGTCGTGAGCGGGCTCTACACCGCGGCGCATCACCGCCTGCCGCTGCTGACGGTGATGTTCAACAACCGCACGTACGGCAACGACGAGGAGCACCAGGAGGTCGTGGCCAAGACGCGCGGGCGGCCGGTCGAGAACAAGGTCGTCGGCATCCGTATCGACGACCCCGCGCCGGACTTCGCGCGGCTCGCCCAGGGCTTCGGCGTGCACGCCGAGGGCCCCATCGAGACGGCGGCGGCCGTCGGGCCGGCGCTGCGTCGCGCGCTGCGCGTGGTGAAGGACGGGCGCCCGGCCCTGGTCGACGTGATCGTGCGACCATGACCGCGGAGCGCTAGCCGATCGCGCTATCGATGCTAGCATGATGTGATAGCATCGAGGCCATGGCGACCATCACCATTCGCAATCTCGACGACGAGGTGGCTGAGCGGCTGCGGTTGCAGGCTCGCCTGCGCGGCGTCTCGGTGGAGCAGGAAGCGCGCCGTGTGCTGGCCGAGGGAACGCGGTGGACGCGCCGGGAAATTGCGGCCCAAGCCGCTGCCATCCGCGCGCGTCAGCCCCCGTCCCGTGTGAGTAGCGTCGACCTCATCAGGGAAGACCGGGACCGGTGACGGCCCGCTCGACGGCTCGCCGGCGCGGTGGGCGCGTGCGCGAACGGGCGACGCCGTACACGTTGGCAAGCGGGCCGATCGTCGTCGACGCGTCGATGGCCGCTGTCTGGTTCACGAGCGAGCCGGACCCGCGAGGAGCCGCGCGGCTGCTCGAAACGGAGTCGATGCTCCTTGCGCCCGATCTAATGGCGGTCGAGGCCACGAACGCGTGGTGGAAGAGACTCCGGCGCCGCGAGATGGACCTTGCCGATATCGAGCAGGCCGTGACGCGCTTGCTGGCCCTGCAGATCGTGTGGGTCGCGGCGGCGACGCTCCTGCGACCCGCCGCGCGCCTCGCCGCCGAGCTCGGCCATCCCGTCGACGATTGCATGTATCTCGCGCTCGCGGCGTCACACTCGGCCGTTCTCGCGACCGCCGACGAGCGCCTCCGAAAAGGGGCGGAGCGCGTCGGCGTCCGGCTCTGGAGTCCTCGCCGCTAGGCGGTGGCCGTGACGGCCGCGCGCGAGGCGAAGCGCCGGTAGCACCGCAGCGCGTTGTCCCAGAGCAGCTTGCGGCGTTGCGACTCGGCTAGCGACGTCCAGCCCAGCACGATCTCCGCGGACTTCGGAAACCAGCTCTCGGAGTGCGGATAGTCGGTGGCGAACATCAGGGTGTCCTCGCCGAGCGCCTCGAAGGCGTGGCGCAGCGACTGCTCGCCCTCGTAGATCTGGATGCTCTGGAAGTACTGCGGCCCGCGGATGTAGTCGCTCGGCTTCTGCTTCAATGGCGGCAGTGCGTGGCGCGACATCTCGGCCAGCTCGTCGAGCCGCGCGGCCCAGGACGGAAGCCAGCCGTGGCCGCACTCGAGCGACGTCAGCCGCAGCGCGGGATACCGGTCGAGCACGCCGGCGCCGATGACCGCCGCCAGGTTGCGCTGCGCGTTCCACACGTGGCCGGCCGCGCGCTGCAGGAAGACGTTGTCCCACGTGTCCCAGACGCCGGGCGGATACGGGATCGTCATCGTGAACGAGTGGATGACGACCGTGAGGTCGTGCTCCTGCGCGGCCGCCCAGATCGGCTCCCAGGCCGGCTCGTCGAGCGACATCTCCGGCGGGCAGATGGGGAAGATACCGACCGGCCACGGTTCGCGGCTGCAGCGGCGGATCTCGGTGACGGCGGCCGCGGTGTCACGCGCCGAGACGAGGATCACGCTCGTCAGTCGGTCCGGATACGGCGCGCAGTAGTCGGCGAGGAAGCGGTGGTACGCCTGGTACATCGCGGCCTCGAGGACGACGTTCTCGAGACCCGCGAAGCCCGGCACGCCGCCCGAGGGCAGGACCATGTTCACGTCGATGCCCTCGATATCCATGTCGCGCACGCGCGCGTGCGGATCGAAGCTGACGCGATCGCTCGGAAACGGCGGCCCCTGCCAGCGCACGTCCCACGGGGTGCCGCCGTCGCGCGCGCCGCGCGCCGTCGCCGACGGCGGATCGACGCGCTCGAGCGAGCCGAGCTTCCGGTTCAGCTTCGGGCGCTTGCCGATCACGTAGCGCGACATCCCGGCCTTGGCCGGCGCGCGCTGCACGAGCGGCCCCAGCGCGGCCAGCCGGGCGCGGTCGGCCGCCGACAGGTACGCCTCGATCGGCTCGACGGGCTCGATGATGTGGGTGTCGGCATCGAAGATCCGATGGCCGGCGCGGGTCATGGCCGCTTCACCTTCACATCTTCGAGCGGTCCCGAGTACGCGAAGCTGCGGATCAGATTGATGCCCGGCTCCTCCACGCGCGGCCCGACGCCCCAGATGAACGCCAGCTCGTAGAGCGGGATGTGGGTCACGCGCTCGTGCAGGATCTCCTGGATCTGGTGGATGAGCGCCTCGCGCTTCTTCACGTCGGTCTCGCGCGCCTGACGCTGGAAGAGGTCCTCGACGTCCGGCATCACGCCCGAGGTGTAGATGCCGTTCTTGCTGACGTAGGCGTCGAGCCGCGTGGCGGCGTTGCCGGCCGCCCCCGTGATGCCCACGATCACGTTCTTCAGCTTCTTCTCGCGCCACGCCGTGGTCATGGCCGCCCGCTCCATGGTCCGCAGCTTCGTCCGGATCCCGATGCTCTGAAGATACCCGGCCAGCGCCTCGCCCATCGAGAAGTAGGGCGGCCACGGGTACAGATCGCCGGCGTCGAAGCCGCTGGGATAGCCGGCCTCGGCGAGCAGTCGCCTGGCCCTCGCGGGATCGAAAGGATCGGGCTCGAAGAAGCGTGAGAACTCGAGCACGCGCGGGATCAGCGAGCCCGTCGGCTTGCTGAAGCCCAGCGTCTCGGCCTGGTTGAGCGCCTGCCGGTCGATCGCGTAGCTCGCGGCCTGGCGCACGCGCCGGTCGTGCCACGGCGATTTCGGATCCCACTGGTCGGGCAGGTCGAGCCAGAACGTGCCCTGCGAGTCCTTCGGCGCGACGAGCTTGAAGCCCGGCGTGCGCTGGATGTCCTCGGCCACCGGCCCCGTCAGCAGGTAGGCGATGTCGATCTCGCCCTTCTTGAGGGCGGCCGCGCGCGTCGTCTCCTCGGGCAGGCTACGCAACACCAGCCGTTTGACGTTGGGGACCTTGCGCCAGTAGCCGTCCCAGGCTTCCATCACCAGCTCGACGCCGGGGTTGAAGCTCACGAACTTGTACGGCCCGGCGCCGATCGGCGCCTTCTTGAATCCGTCCTCGCCGACCTTCTCGACGTACGCCTTCGGCACGATCCAGCCGGCGCCGGTGGCCGAGGTGCCGTAGAACGTCATGAAATCCGGCCAGGGCTCCTTGAGCACGAAGCGTACGCGGCCGGGATCGATGATCTGGATCTCGCGCACGCGCTCCTTGAGCAGCTTGGCGCCCGCACCCCGGTAGCGCTCGAACGAGAACTTCACGTCGGCCGGCGTCACCGGGTCGCCGTTGTGGAACTTCACGCCGCGGCGAATGACGAACTCGTACGTGAGCCCGTCCTTGCCGGCCGTCCACGAGTCGGCGAGGCTCGGCGTCTGCTGGCCGGCCGGCATCGGCTTGACCAGCGCGTCGTGCAGCCCGTAGAGCACCATGAACGGGGTGATGATCCCCTCGGTCTCGGCGGGATCGAGCCAGCGCGAGGCGAGCGTGATGTGCACGCCCCACGTCAGGGTGCCTTCCGGCGCGGCGCTCGCGGAGCGGACCACGCCGACGAGGAGGGGGATCGACAGGAGCACGCCGAGGACGCACGAGATGGAACGCCTCATGGGTACCTCCCAGCCGCGCGGTGAGTATACCGCCCGACTGCCGCGTCCACCTTCAGGGCCGCTGCCGTCGGCGGTGGGGTCGCACGAAGACGGCCACGTCGGCCTTGCTGATTCGTCCCGCGGCCACGCCGAGCACGAGATCGGCCAGCTCGTCGTCGGGCGCCTCGAGCCGTTGGCCGTTCAGGCCCAGGAAGACGAGCATCGCGACGAGCCCCGTCCGCTTGTTGCCATCGACGAACGGGTGATTCTTCACGAGGTAGAAGAGGTACGCCGCCGCTTGCTCATCGAGGCTCGCGTGCAGGAGCTCGCGGCCAAACGTCGCCGCGGGCATCGCCAGCGTCGACTGGAGGAGTCCGACGTCGCGGACCAACGCCGAGCCCCCGTACCGCGCGATCTGGTCCGCATGGAGAGAGAGAATCTCGTCGAGCGTGAGGAACTCGACGCGCACGTGGATGCCCCTGGGAGCGCTACTCCGCGAGGCGCCGGAACACGCCGCCGTAACGCTTGTGGGCCTCTGTCACGATCTTCTTGAGCTTGCCGGTGCGCCGGTGATCGCGGACCGGCGACAGGACGATCACCTGGCCGTTGGTCGAGACCTCGATCGGGGTGTCGGCGTCGATCCCGACGCGATCGAGGAGCTGCTTGTCGAGGACGAGCGCCAGACTGTTTCCCGTCAGCCCTTCACGGACCCGGCGGTGAGACCCTGCACCATGTACTTCTGGAAGACGAGGACGAGCAGAACGGCGGGCAGCGCGCCGAGGAAGCCGGAGGCGGCGATCACCGAGTAGTCGACGTTGATCTGGCCGTTCATGCCGGCGATCACCGGCGGCAGGGTGGTGGTGCCGGGCCTGGTGTTGAGGATCTGCGCGACCACGAACTCGTTCCAGCACAGCATGAAGGTGAAGGCACCGCCGGCCACCAGGCCCGGGCCCGACACCGGCAGGATCACGCGGCAGTAGGCCTGGAAGCGATTGCAGCCGTCGACGAGGGCGCTCTTGTCGAGGTCGGCGGGAATGGTCTCGAAGTACGCCTTCATGATCCACACCGTGAAGGGCAGCGTGAAGGAGCAATAGGCGACCACGAGCCCGGTGAGCGTGTTCTGCAGGCCGAGCGCCCGGAACACGATGAAGAAGGCCGGAATCAGCACGATGGTCGGCAGCATCCGCGTGAAGAGCAGCGCGAACAACGTGAACGTCTTCAGCGGGAACGCAAAGCGCGCGTAGGCGTAGCCGGCGGTCGTGCCCACCACGAGATTCACTCCGGTGACGACGAGGGCGACCACCAGGCTGTTCCACATGGACAGAAGGATCTTGCCGGCCTGGCCCTCGGCGTGGAAACGGACGAGCCCCAGGATCATGCGGTAGTTGTCGAAGGTCACCTCCGGCGGGACGAGCCGGAACGGCCGGGCCAGGAGGTTTCGTTGATAGGACACGCTCGTCACGAAGAGCCAGCCGAAGGGCGCCACGAGCCACAGCGCCACCGCGGCCACCGTGACGTAGAGAACGATCCGGCTGCCGGCGGAGCGCCGGCGGTAGTTGCCGCCGCGGTAGCGAGGCCGGGTTGTCACGCGCTCAGGCCTCCGGCTCGAAGCGGGCGAGGACCAGCCGGTGATAGACGACGGTGAGCAGCAGGCAGAGGGCGGTGAGCGTGTAGAGGATGGCCGTGCCCGGTCCGAGCTTGAAGAACGTGAAGCTGGTCTTGAAGCCGTGCCACGACACGGTCGTCGTGTCGTACGCCGGACCGCCCATCGTGAGGACGTAGATCAGGTCGAGCATGAGAAAGCCGTTCACGGTCGCCAGCACCAGCACGAGGAACACGATGGGCCGGAGCGCCGGCAGCGTCACGAACCACAGGCGGCGCCAGTAGCCGGCGCCGTCGACCTCGGCCGCCGCGTAGAGATCCTCGGAGATCGACTGCATGCCGGCCAGGAAGAGCAGTGTCGCGAACGGCGCCTGGTTCCACATGTAGACGGACACGAGCACGTTGAGCGCGCTCCAGCCCTCCTTGAAGAAGGCGATGGCGCCGTCGACGAGGCCCGCCCGCAGCAGCAGCCCGTTGAGCGCGCCGAACTCGAAGTCGAGAATCCCGATCCACAGCAGCCCGACCACGATGCGCGAGAGCGACCATGGCACCAGCAGCAGGCTGCGCAGCAGCGGCCGGCCCGGGAACCGCTCGTTGAGGACGAGCGCCATGCCGAATCCCACCAGCGCGGCCTCGGCCACGAACGCGGCGACGAAATAGAGCGTGCGCCAGAGCGAATCCCAGTAGAGCGGGTCGGCCAGCACCTGCGTGTAGTTGCGCGCGCCGATCCAGTGGAAGAGCGGGACCCGCATCCCCCAGAGCTCCAGGGCCGGTCCGGTGGCGCGCAGGAGGTTGACGTCGGTGAACGACAGCCAGAGCGAGTAGACGAGCGGGAAGACGACGACCAGGCCGATGCCGAGCAGCGCCGGCGCGACGAAGAGCACGGCCACGGCGCTCTCCGACCGTTTCACGCCGACGGCTACGCGAGCGATCTCTGAAGCGTCGCCAGCTCCTTGAGTCCCTTCGGCACCGTGGAGGTGCCGCGGATGATGTTGTGCACGACGGCGATGGCCTTGCTGTCGTACTCGCTGAACCACGGCTCCTTGAACGCGTTGATCGGCCGGCCCTTCTTGTATTGCTCGCGCAGGAGCTTGAGGTCGACCCACCGGTCGTACGACTGGATGATCTCCGGGTTGTCGTACATCTCGGGGTACGCGTTGTCGAGCCCGGCGATGAGACACCACTGGCGCTGCACGTACCAGTCGCCGTTCAGATTGCCGCCGAGGAAGCGGGCGAGCTTCCACGCGTCCTCGAGCACCTTCGTCTTGGCGTTGATCGTGTACCACTCCGTGAACATGTGCGTCTGGCCGTTGCCGGGGTACATCGCCATCCGGGCCTTCTTCGGGGCCAGCTTGGAGTTCTCCGGCTCTCCCGCGATGGTCTTGAGGTAGTAGGAGTGATTCGTGTGATAGGCGTAGCGGCCGGTCCAGAAGAGCCGGTGCGTGTCGGTCGACGAGGTCTTGGTGAGCACCTCGGGGTTCACGAGCCCGTCCTTGTACGCCTTCTGCCAGCGCTCCATGGCGCGCGCCGCGCCCGGCTCCTGGTCGACGATGACCTTGTTCTTCGCGTCGAAGACGCCGGCGCCTTCCGAGTGGCAGTCGCTCAGGAACTGCGGCATGGTGCCGGATCCGCTGTTGTTCCAGTTCGGCAGGTACGGCGTGTCGCTGATCTTGTCGCGCTTGAGCTTGGCGGAGTGCTCCATCAGCTCGTCCCAGGTCTTCGCCGGCGCCTTGATGCCGGCCTGCTGGAGCATCGGCTCGTTGTACATGAGGATGAAGATGCTCGTGAAGTAGGGCAGGCCGACCACCTTGGCGCCGTCGCGGCTCCGGGCGGCCTCGAGATTTCCCGGCGCCATCTTCTTCTTCAGCTCGTCCATGCCCGGCAGATCGTCCAGCGCACGAATGAGGCCGTTGTCGACCCAGCGCTCGCGGTTGGCCGAGTTGCAGTACATGACGTCCACCACCTCGCCCGCCATCGCGCGCGTCTCCATGGTCGGGTGGTACGTGGCCCACGGGACGGCGTCGTATTTCACCTGACCGCCGTGCTTCCTGTTGAAGAAGTCCACGTAGTCCTTCACCGTGTCGGGCTTGAAGACCCAGCCGGAGAAGTTGACGGGCTTGTCCGCGCGGGCGCCGCGGAGCGCGCCTTCACCGAGGACGGCGGCGGTCGCCGCGAGGCCCGCCCCGCCGAGGAACGTGCGCCGGTCGATGAACGTCATGCTGTCCTCCTGGGCACCAGATCGAGTGCGCCACATCATAGGCGATCTCCCGACGAATGTGCGTCGGCCAGTTCGAACCGCCGCAGCTCCGGAAAGCGATACATCCACAGCGCGGCCACCCCTATCGTTCCGATGCCGCCGATGAGCACCGCCGGCACGGCCCCGAACAGCGCGGCCAGCAGCCCCGACTCGAACTCGCCGAGCTGGTTCGAGGTGCCGGTGAACAGCGAGTGCACGGCGCTCACGCGGCCGCGCATCTCGTCGGGCGTGCGGATCTGGACCAATGACTGTCGGATGACGACGCTGAGCAGGTCCGATGCGCCGAGCACGCCCAGCGCGGCCAGCGACAGGCCCAGGCCCGTCGACACCCCGAACACGATGGTGGCGGCGCCGTACACGAACACGCTGGCGAAGAACGCTGGCCCGGCGCCGCGCTCGACGGGACGGCGCGTGAGCACCACCGACATGGCCAGCGCGCCGCACGCGGGTGCCGCGCGCAGCAGGCCGAGACCCCACGGGCCCGTGCCGAGGATGTCGCGCGCGTAGATCGGCAGCAGCGCGGTGGCGCCGCCCAGCAGGACGGCGAAGAGATCGAGCGACATCAGGCCGAGCAGCAGGCGCCGGTGCAGGATGAAGGCGATGCCCGAGAACAGCGACGCCGGCGTCAGCTCCTCGCGCGCCCGCGCGGGCGGCGCGTCGTGCACGAGCGCCATCAGCGTGGCGCCGACGAGGTAGAGCGCGCCGACGGCGACGTACACCGTCGTCGGGCCGAGCGCGTAGAGCGCGCCGCCGAGCGCCGGGCCCACGATGCGGGCGGACTGGCCGGCCGAGGTCACGCTCGCGATCGCGCGCGGCAGCCGGGCAAGCGGCACCAGACGCGGCACCAGCGCGGCGCGGGCGGGATTCTCGAAGGCGCGCGCGGCGCCGAGCACCGCGACCGTGGTGAGGATGCCCTGGCGGTCGAGCCAGCCGCCGAGGCTCCCGAGCGCGAGCACCGCGGTGGCGCCGGCCTGGGCGACCTCGCACACGACGACGACGGCGCGTCGATCGTAACGGTCGGCGACCTGCCCGACGACCAGCGTCAGCACGACGACGGGCACGAACTGCACGAGGCCGACCAGTCCCAGATCGAACGCGCTGCCCGTGAGGTCGTAGAGCTGCCAGCCGATGGCGACCGTCTGCATGTGCAGCGCGAGCGTCGCCAGCACCCGCGACCACAGGAACAGCGCGAACGGCCGGGTGCGCAGACGCGGCCGATCAGGCGAAGGCGGGCGGCGGCACGAACCCCTGGAACTCGCGCTCGAGGAGCCGCGCGAACGCGAGCGTCGTCAGGTCGCCGTACTGCGGGCCGACGATCTGCACGCCGACGGGCAGCCCGCCCGGCGTGAACCCGCACGGCGCCGCCGTCGACGGCAGATAGCACGCGCCCGTGTAGCCGGCCCAGAAGAGGTGATCGGTCACGGGCAGGCGCGTGCCGTTGATGCTCACCGTGCGCTCGTGTCGCTCGGTGTGCTGGTCGTGCGGAAAGGCCGCGACGCCGGCGACGGGACAGAGCAGCAGGTCGTAGGCGGTGAAGAACTCCGCCCACGCCAGGCGCATCCGGTGGCGCGCCTCGCTGGCGGCGAGCCAGTCGCGGTGCGACGACACGGCGGCGCGCGTCGCGCGCGCGTGGTAACTCTCGTCGTCGGGCGAGAGCGACTGCGCGAGGTCCTCGTTCTTTTCGAAATCCGCGTCGGTCTGCCGGTCGGAGGTGGCCGCGCGCAGGAGCCGGACGTAGACGCGCCACGCCTCGGCGGTGTCGATGGCCGGACGCGCCCGCTCGTCGACCTTGGCCTTCTGCCGGCGCAGGAACTCGCCGAGCGCGGCCAGCCGATCCCGCACGTCGCGGTCCACCGGAAAGCCCGGCGCGTCGAGCATCAGCGCCACCCGGAAGTCACGCAGACGCTTGGCCCTCGGCGCGCGCAGCCGCAGCTGCCAGCCCGCGGCGTCGATGGCGTCGGGCCCGGCCATCACGGACAGCGCGAGCGCGAGATCGTCGCTGCTGCGGGCCAGCGGCCCCACGACGTCGATGTCGACCGGCGCCGCCTTCTGCCAGGGCAGCGCCTGGCCCGTGCGCGGCACGATGCCCCACGTCGGCTTGTGGCCATAGACGCCGCAGAAGTGCGCCGGGTTGCGGATGGACGAGCCGATGTCGCTGCCCGCCTCCAGCGCGGTGAGCCCGGCCGCGAGCGCCGCCGCCGAGCCGCCGGACGATCCGCCCGGCGAGCGCGTGACGTCCCAGGGATTGTTCGTGGTGCCGTAGATCGCGTTGAAGCTCTGCCAGTCGGCGAGGAACAGCGGCACGTTGGTCTTGCCGAAGAGCACGGCGCCGGCGCCGAGCAGGCGATCGACGACGACGGCGTTCCGCGTCGCGACGTTGGTCTTGTAGGTCGGCACGCCCCACGTCGTCGGCAAGCCCGCGACGTCGTACGACTCCTTGATCGTCATGGGCACGCCGTGCAGCGGGCCCCAGGCGGCGCGCCTGGCCAGCGCGCGATCGGCCGCGCGGGCCCGCGTGCGCGCGCGCGCGAAGTCGCGGACGACCACGGCGTTCAGCGCGTCGTCGTACTTCTCGATGCGCGCGATGTAGAGGTCGAGCAGCTCCAGCGCGCCGATCTTCTTCTTCCGGATGTCGGCGGCGAGCTGACGCGCGGAGCGGAACGGGACGTCGGGCATCGCGGCCTCCTGCGAGTCCTGCGTGTGCTGCGCGCCGTGAGTATACTCGGCCTGCCATGGCCATCACCGACCGCTACGGCCTGCCCGTCACGACCCCGTCGGCCGTCGCCGCCGCGCGCTTCCAGGACGGCATGGACCGGCTGCTCTCGTACGACGCCGGCGCCGAGGAGTCCTTCGCGGCGGCCGTGCGGGCCGACGAGCGGCTGGCGGTGGCCCACGCGGGCATCGCGCTCGTTGCCGTGGCGCAAGGCGACGCCGCGACGGCGCGCGCCGCCGCCGGGCGGGCGCGCCACCGCGTGGCCGGCGCGACCCGGCGCGAGCGGCAGCACGTGGAGGCGCTGAGCGCGCTCATCGGCGGCGAGACGGCACGCGGGCTCGCTCTGGTCGACGAACACGTGGCCGAATTTCCGCGCGACGCTTTGCTCGTCAACCAGGCCGGTAGCGCCATCGGCTTCGCGGGCGGCCGCGACCGCGAGCAGCAGCGCGCCGTCTTCCTCGAGCGCCTGGCGCCCGCCTACGGCGACGACTGGTGGTTTCAGTCGGCGCTGGCCTTCACCTACCACGAGGTGGACCGCTTCGAGGAGTCGCGCCGGCTGTCGGAGCGCTCGCTCGAGCAATACCCGCGCAACGCCAACGCGAGCCACAACCTCGCCCACATCTACTTCGAGACCCTCGACAACGACGGCGGCGCCGCCTTCCTCGGCGACTGGCTGGCCGCGTACGACCCGCGCGCGTCGTTTCACTGCCACCTGGCCTGGCACCTGGCGATGTTCGAGCTGCACCGCGGCCGCTACGCGCGCGCGCAGGCGATCTTCGAGCGCGACATCCTGAACGCCGCGAATCCCCGGCTCGCGATGATCGACGGCGCGGCGCTGCTGTGGCGGTTTCGCCTGGACGGCCAGCCCGACGCGCCGCTGGCCTGGCGCTCGCTGGCCGATCTCGCGGTGAAAGTCTCGCGGCCCGGGTTCGTGTTCGGCGAGGTCCACGCGGCGCTCGCCTATGCGGCGTGCGGCGACGACAAGGCGCTGGCCGGGCTGATCGACGGGCTTCGCGCGCTGGACGCGAAGGGCCACGCGATCGCGGGGACGGTGGCCCTGCCGATGGTACAGGGCGTCGCGGCGTTCGTGGCCGGCGACCACGCGGCCGCGCTGGCGCAACTGGAGCCCGTGGAGGGCGAGCTGCACCGCGTCGGCGGAAGCCACGCGCAGTGGGAGCTCTTCGAGGAGACGATGGTCGCCTGCTACCTGGCGCTCGAGCGCTACGACGACGCCACCCGCCTCGTGCGCCGGCGCCTGGCGCGCCGCGCGTCCCCGCGCGATCTTCGCTGGCTCGCTCAGGCCACCTCCCGCTGACGCGCGGCGTTGTAGTTGGCGTCGTACCACCAGTCGAGGTACGCCGCGTAGGTGATCGGCGGGTCGCGCGGCGGAGCTTCGGGCCCCTGGCAGGTGGGCAGGCACGCGATCTCGGTGTCGAGATGCGGTCCCATGAAGTACGGAATCGCGTAGCGGGGCCGGCCGACCGGCGGCAATGCCCGGTGTGGCGTGGACTTGAATCGATGGTTCGTCCAGCGCTGCATCATGTCGCCCGAGTTCACCGCGAAGGAGCCCGGCACGTACGGCACGTCCACCCAGTCGCCGTCCGGCATCCGCACCTGCAGCCCGGGCACCTCGCTCTGCGCGAGGAAGGTCAGGAAGTTGGCGTCGGTGTGCGGCGCAATGCCGAACTGGTTCGCCTCGGCCGCGACCGGCGGATAGTGCGTGAGGCGGAAGCTGAACTGACTCTCGGCGAAGGCGGCGTCGAAGGCGTCCGCCGGCAGCTCGAGCGCCGTCGCGCAGAGCGGCAGCAGGGCCCGCCCCAGCGCGTCCACGGTATCGGTGTAGGCGAGGACCGCCTCGCGAAAGCCCGGCAGATCCGCCGGCCACTGGTTGGGCCCGGCGAAGCGCCGCCCCGCGCGCACGAGCGGATCGTCGGCACTGCGCTCGCGCTTGACGAAGAACGCCTCGTTCAGGTCCGGCTTGTCGTTGGCGTTCACCTCCGAGGTCCACACCGCGTAGCGCCCCAGCATCATGTAGCCGTTGTTGTGCTCGTTCATGCGCAGCGCGAGCTTGGCCTCCATGGGCTGGGCGTGGAAGCGCCGCGCCTCGGCGAACGTGCGGTCGATCAGCGCCTGGGGGACGCCGTGATTGACGATGACGAAGAAGCCGACGTCCTCGAGGGCGCGGCCCAGCTCGCGGGCGGTGGCGCCGAACGCCCCCGGCTGTCCCGCGAGATACGGTCCGAGATCGATCACGGGGATCATGACGCCGCTGCTCAGCGGCCGCGCACGTAGCGTCGCAGGACGAGGCGCAGGTGATCGCGGAACTGCGGCACCAGCCGGCTCGACCAGTCGCTCTCGCGCGCCTTCTTCCACTCCGCGGACTCCACCACCTCCGGCGTGTCGAGGTGATAGAGCGCCACGTACCGGCGATTGCCGGTCCCACGGAAGCGGCGCGCGCAGAGCACGCCCGGGACGGCGGCGAGGGCGGGGATGTGCTCCTTGTCGTACCACTCGTTGAACTCGGCTTCGACCTCGGGCGCGATGTTCATCGCGTTGAGCAACAGCCCGCCGGCGTTGGCGGGCGGCAGCTGATCCCCCGGCAGGATCTGCTCGCCCTCGAAGCGCATGAGGCGCTCCACGCGGGCGGTGACGCGCTTGGACCACGGCGACAGGTTCTCGCCGCCGATGGCCAGGTAGGCCGGGCTCGTCATCACGGAGAGCGCCTGGAGGTCGTAGGTCGCCACGGAGACCCGGCCGTCCTGCGCCCCGATCCAGCGCTGGCACAAGAGAAAACCGGGCACGCGCTGCCGCTCCGGCAGGTGCTCGGTGTCGTACCAGTCGTGGAACTCGTCCTCGGCAGCCCGGCCGATGTTCATCGCCGCGATCAGGGTGCCCTTGGCCATTGGTTGAACCCTCCGGGGCCGCATTGTAATCTCCCGCCACCAGCGCACACCACGCAGGAGAGTGGCCATGCCCAAGAAAGAGATCATCAACCCCGACGCGGCGAAGCCGAACCCCAACCTGTCGCCGGCGACGCGGTTCGGCAACCTCGTCTTCGTCTCCGGCCAGACGGGGCGGCACCCGGTCACCGGGGAGCTCGGCAAGGACATGCGCGAGCAGACCCGCAACATCCTGGAGCGCATCAAGCTGATCTTGACCGCGGCCGGCACGTCGCTCGACAACGTGCTGACGGCGACCACGTACCTGACACGGGTGCAGGAGCTCGCGGCCTACAACGAGGAGTACGCGAAGTACTTCCCGACGAACAAGCCGGCGAGGACCACCGTGACCGTGGCCGCGCTGAATTCGCCCGAGCTGCTCGTGGAGATCACGGTCACCGCCTGCATCCCCAGCTGACTGAGCTTTCATCCCAGAGCGTCCATCCAGGACGAGGAGACGACGATGGCGAGGATCGAGCCGCTCGGTATCCACGAGGTCGACGAGGAGATCCGGCACCTGTGCGAGGACGCCGAGCGCCAGACGGGCACCTCGGCGGGCCCGCGCACCTACGCGAAGAGCCCGGCCGTGTTCAAGGCGCTCACCGCCTTCCGCGGCGCGCTCGCGCGCGAGGGCACGATCGACCCGGTGTTGCGCGAGCTGGTCAGGATCAAGATCGCCGGCCTCAACGGCTGCCGCTACTGACTCACCCTGCGCTATGCCGGGGCCCGGCATGCGGGGGCGACCGAAGCGAAGATCGCCGCGATCGACGATGAGGCCTCCGACCTCATCAGCCCGCGCGAGCGGGCGGCGCTCCGGTTCGCGGAGAAGCTGGCCGTCGACCACCGCAAGGTCGACGACGAGCTCTGGGCCGAGATGCGGCGTCATTTCTCGGAGGCCGAGATCATCGAGCTGGTCGCCCACACGACGCTCTATATCGGGTTCGGACGGTTCAACGAGATCGTGGGACTGGATCCCGCGTGACGTCGAGGCGCCCGCGCCGACCAGGAAGGAGCCGGACATGACGCCGACCCCGCACAGCCGTCGCGACGTGTTGAAGGGAGCCGTGGCCATCACCGCCGCTGCATCGGTCGGCCTCGGCCGCGCCGACGCCCAGGAGAGCGCCATGCAAGCGCGGACACGAATCGACGGGGTGCTGAAGCAGGCGGTCGACGCCAAGGAGGTCCCCGGCGTCGTGGCCACGGCCGCGACCGACAAGGGCGTGCTCTACGAGGGCGCGTTCGGCACGCGCGACCTGGCCAAGGGGCCGGCCATGACGCTCGACACCGTCTTCCGCATCGCCTCGATGACGAAGGCGGTCACCTGCACGGCGGCCATGCAGCTCGTCGAGCAGGGCCGGCTCAAGCTCGACGAGCCGGTGCCCGGCATCGACCCGGCGTTGAGCGCGCCGCAAGTGCTCGAAGGCTTCGATGCCTCCGGCGCGCCGAAGCTGCGCCCC
>Ga0209689_1001770_pt1 | contig 16216 bp, 17 predicted proteins | sample GraSoiAngelo_149_FD_187119 | JGI IMG/M metagenome (GOLD analysis project Ga0209689, IMG submission 187119) | Grasslands soil microbial communities from the Angelo Coastal Reserve, California, USA - 14_1009_09_30cm (SPAdes) (version 2) | ecosystem: Environmental > Terrestrial > Soil > Grasslands ...
CGACCCCTCGAAGTTCCCATCCAGCCCACAATCACCGACGCCGTGCGCCCGGCCAAAGAAATCCGATCGCGCATTGCCATCAGGATCGGCGATCGCCCCTCGGGCAATACCTAGGGATCCCCCTGCCGGGGACTCACCTCGAACCTCCTCGGAGGAGGGTAGCCTAGTGAGCCCCGCGGACAGCCTGCAGGCGCTCGAGCGGTACAGCCTCGTTATTATCCCCGCTCTTGTCGTCGCTGAGCAGGTCGGGATCCCTCTGCCGGCGGTGCCGGCGTTGTTGGGATTCGGCGCCCTGGCGGCGCATGGGCGGGGCAGTATTCCACTGATGTTGGGCGCGATGGCGGTCGTCGCCCTGAGCGTTGATATGGCGTGGTACGAATTTGGGCGGCGCCGCGGCGCACCCGTCCTGACAGGTCTCTGTCGTCTATCACTCGAGCCCGACTTCTGCGTGCGACGCGCTGAGACCGTATTCATCCGCTATGGCGTCCGCGCGATGCTCGTCGCGAAGTTCGTCCCGGGTGTGACTACGGTTCTGCCGCCGCTGGCCGGCGTGTTCGCCGTCGACCGGTTGCGGTTTGCCCTCTATGAGCTCGCAGGGGTGCTCCTGTGGGCCGGAGTGTGGATCGGGCTTGGGTACGTGTTCAGCGATGCAGTTGCCGTGATCGCCCTCCACGTTGGGACGCTGGGACTCCGGCTGGGTGTCGTCCTCGCGGCCGTGCTCGGCGGGTATGTCCTGATGAAATACGTGCGTCGCCGGCTGTACCTGCGGCGGCTGCGGACGGCGCGCATCTCGCCAGAGGCGCTCAAGCGACGCCTCGACGCCGGCGAGGACATCACGATCGTGGATCTCCGCACGCCGCTCGAAGTGGCGGCCGTGCCGTACGCGATTCCAGGCAGCCGTTGGGTGGAAGCCGAGCACATCGATCAGCACGAAGCCGACCTTCTTCGGGGTCGAGACGTGATCCTCTATTGCTCGTGACCGAACCAGGCCACGAGCGCCCGGGTGGCGCTCCAGCTCAAGCGTCACGGCATCACCCGGGTGCATCCCCTGGAGGGCGGTCTGGCTCGATGGATGGAGCTCAAGCTTCCCGTCGAGGATCGACGATCCGACGAGCCGACGGCGCCGCCACGACAGACGCTATCGAACTGAAATGTCGTATGGACATCACGGCGCTGGCTGGGCGTCGATTCCCCGACGCGCCGCGAGGTTTGGGACCTCGGGAATCGGGCGTGACGGCAAAAACGAGAAGTTCACACCAAAGACGGTGAGCGGCCGCCGAGAGGGGCGTTGGCCGATGGCTAGGCTTTAACCCACGGCCCTACTCCGCCGAAGCGATCTGGCCGGATACGTGTGACGAAGCCGGGCCGACTCCGCAGAGGCGGCGGCGGGAAGTCCGCCTTGGGCCCGATGTAGATCTGCGCCAGCCGCGCCAGGAGATCCACGGCGCCACCCTCGGTGACGCGCCCGTCACCGTAGGCAACAACGTACTCGAGCAGGCCCTGAGGATTCCTCCCCTTGCCGAGGAACGAGAGGGCGACGCGCCCATCATTGCGGATATTCTTGATCTTGCGGTGCTCGCTCAGGTGCGCGGTGACGAACTCGTCATTCTCGATCCCTATCCAGACTACCGTGACCTGCGGGCTGCCGTTGGAGTTCAGCGTCGTCAGATGGGCGAGCGGCCCCGTGGACACGAGCGCGCGGATGGAGTCCGGAATCATCGAGTCGCCTCCTGATGGATTCGCTACCGTCGGCGGAAGACAAGGGTATCACGTCCGCGCGGCGCGTCACTGCGATGCTGCCGTCGACGGCCCTCTCGTGAACCGTGGAGTGGGTTCGTCGTGGTTTCTATACCGGCCGCCGCGGAACCATGAGGTTGCCGATGGAGATCTGCACCGGCTCGCCGTTCTGGTTCAGTGTCGTCGTCCTCACTTTGAGCAACCCTTGGTCCGGCCGCGATCTGGACGGCCGCACCTCGAGCACTTCGCTCTCGACGCGCAGCTCGTCCCCGGGCCGCACGGGCCGTGGCCAACGGAACTCGTCGAAGCCGGCGCCGACGATGCCCCCGGCCGGCTTCAGGTCGCTCTCGACCAGCAGCCGCATGGTCACCGCGGCGGTGTGCCAACCACTCGCGGCCAGTCCGTGGAAGACCGTGTCGCGCGCCGCCGCCTCGTCGAGATGGAACGGCTGCGGATCGAACTCGGCGGCGAAGGTTTTGATCCGCTCCGCGTCGATCGGCAGCTGCCCTGACCGAAAGGTCTGTCCCACGGCAAAGTCTTCGAGATATCGCTCCGTCACTCCACTATCTCCTGTGCAAGCGAGCCGTGCGTGTCTGCGGCGACCCGACGTGGCCGAACCAGGCGCCCCCCGCGACCGCGCCCGCGTTGATGAGGCCGAAGGCGGCCAGCGCCGCGCTCAGGGCGAGGAAGACGGGAAAGAGGTCGCCACTCCAGCGCAGCGCCAGCCAGCCGCCGCCTGCCGCGATCGCCAGCCGCGTCAGGTTCGCGATTAGCGGCCAGAGCAGCCGCGCGGCGCCCTGAGAGGCGAAGTAGAGGGCCAGCCCCAGTCCGAACAGGCCGTAGAAGGGACCGACCGCGTGCAGATAGCGCGATCCGGCGCTGAGCATGGCCGGATCGGTGTCGAAGAGCGAGAGCCAGGCGTGCGGGGCGGCGGCGGCCAAGAGGCCGATCATCTCGGTGAGGCCCGCGGCGAGGGCGGCGCTGATCCAGGCCGCGCGCAGCGCGCGGTCACGCTCGCCGGCACCGAGGTTGGTGCCCACCATGGCGACGAGCGGACCGCCCAGCCCGAAGACGAGGGGAATCAACAAGTACTCGAGGCGCGAGCCGATGCCGTAGCCCGCGATCGCCGCGGGCCCGAACCGCCCGACGAGGGCCGTCGTGATCGCGATCGTGAGGTTGGTCTGGATGGTGATCAGGGCGGCGATCGCCCCCACCCGCAGAATGTCGCGGAAGAGCGGCCAGCGGAAGTCGACATCATGAAAGGAAAGATGGACGACACTCCGTCCTGACCAAAGGTAGGCTGCGAGCGCGACGCTCCCCACGGCATAGTACGCGACGACCGCGACGGCGCCACCGGCGACGCCGAGCCCCGGCAACGGCCCCCACCCGAAGATGAGACAGGGAGACAAGGGGATCAAGGCGACGGCCCCGGCCGATGTGACAGCGGCCGGTACTGCCATGTTGCCGGTGCCGCGGATCACGTTCGCGAGCGAATTGAAGATCCAGGTCAGGATGGCACCCGAGAAGACCACGTTGGAATAGGTCAGCGCCGCGGCGAGGGACGCTCCTCGCCCGCCCATGGCGCCGTAGAGCCATCGGCCGCCGCCCAGCGCCCCGAGCATGAAGACGAGCCCGAAGCTCACGGCGATGGCGAGCGCATGGAGTACCAGCGCATCGGCGTCGGCCCGGCGTCCGGCGCCGAGCGCGCGGGCGATCGCGGAGGAGATCCCGCCGCCCATGGCGCCCGCCGACATCATCTGCATCAGCATCAACACGGGAAAGACGAGCGCGACGCCGGCCAGCGCATCGGTCCCGAGCTTGGCGACGAAATAGGTCTCGACGAGCCCGACCGCGGACTGCACGAACATCACCAGGACGTTGGGCGTGGCGAGCCGCAGCAGCGTTCCGAGGATGGGTCCCTCGAGCAGCAGGCGGGTTCGCGCGTCGAAGCGCGGCGCCGCCGCCCCCGGAGCGACGACGTCGGTCGAGGATCCGATCACGCCATCGTCGCGCGGCGACAGCGTAGCGTCGGCCTCAGCGTCCATGCGCTTGTCCTCCGCGGCCCCTACTGGGCCATCATTCCGCCGTCGACCGTAAGGATCGTCCCGGTCGTCCACGACGCGTCATCCGCGGCGAGGTAGAGCGCGGCCCGGGCGATGTCGTCCGGCCTGCCGAGCCGACCGAGCGGGTAGTGAGCCTCCATCGCCTTTCGCACCGAGGGGTCCTTCAGCCGCGACTCCGTTAGCGGCGTCTCGGTGAGGGCGGGCGCGATGCAGTTGCAGCGGATGCCGTCCTTCGCATAGTGCACGGCGATCGTCTTCGTGAGCATGGCCACGCCCGCCTTCGCCACGGCGTACGGGTGGACCGGAAAAGCAAGGGATGCCTTGAGCCCGAGGACCGAGCCGATGTTGACGATCGAGCCGCCGCCCTGGCGCCGCATGTGGGGGATGACCGCCCGCGAGAAACGGAACACGCTCTTTAGGAACACGTCCAGAACGCCGTCCCAGATCTCATCGGCCGTCTCGTGCAGCGGGCCGGCGTGCAAGAGGCTTCCGGCGTTGTTGACCAGCACGTCGATGCGACCGAACGTGGCGACCGTCGCCTGCACGGCGCGCTGAACGTCGGCCTCGTCGGTGACGCTGCCCGGCACGGCCAGCGCGCGGCCGCCGGTCGCGGCGATCTCGTCGGCGATCTCGCCGAGCGTCTCCTTGCGCCGGCCCGTGATCGTCACCTGCGCTCCTTCACGCGCGAACGTCGTGGCGATGGCCGCGCCGATTCCGGTGCCGCCGCCCGTGACGATGGCTACCTTATCTGCGAGTCGCATCGAAGTCTCCTCCCTGTGCTCGAACGATCGCGGGGGCGGGTGTGTGCCGCATCCCGCTCACCGTCCGCCGCGCGATGGCCGTGTGGCGGGCGAGCCGGCAGAGCGCGCGGCTATTTTCCGTCAGCAGGTCGGCGCTGAACTGACGAACGCGTCGCTGCGCTCCCACGCGACGGATCTCCTCGAGGAGGCTCGAGCCGAGCCCGAGTCCCTCCCGGCCGTCCTCCCTTCAGACGTCGGGCCGGGCCGTCAGGATTCCTTAAGTCAATGTATACGCATATACAACATGCTTCTACGTGCAGACTGCTTGCCTGTCAAGAGGATTGCTGATAGCGTGACGCCATGAATCGACGGGGACGAGACTGTCCAGCCGACGCGACGCCGGACGGCCGTCGCCCTGTGTCTGCAAGACGCTCCGCATGGTTAGCCGCGGGGTGACGGGCTATACGACGACGTCCTGCGGCCGATCGTGGGTTCCGGAACTCTCGGCCAATTCTGATTCGTAAGCCCTAACGTGCGAGGTCGCCGCGTGCGCGGATCCAGACGGGCCACGGTCGGCCCATGAAGGCGTTGCTCGTGTACCGCCATCGGTTTCCCACCCGTCTGTCCCATTGGGTCACCGTCCTCTGCGTGCCGATCCTGGTTCTGAGCGGTTTTCAGATCTTCAACGCGCATCCCGCGCTCTACTGGGGCGAGCGGTCGGACGGGGAGCGAGCGGTCCTCGCGATGCGCGCCGAGCGGACGCCGAGGGGGACCCTCAAGGGCATCACGCACGTGTTCGGGCGCGACTTCGATACGACCGGCGTCCTGGGGGCCTCCCGCGACGGGGCTCTCGGGATCCAAGACCGCGGCTTCCCGAACTGGGCGACCCTCCCGGGCCATCAGTGGCTGGCGATGGGGCGCCGCTGGCACTTCTTCTTCGCTTGGGCATTCGTGCTCAACGGGCTCGCGTTCGCCGGCTACGCGGTCCTGGGGGGGCATCTGTCGCGCGATCTCATGCCGAGCGGACCCGAGCTCCGCGCGATCGGGCGCGCGCTCCGCGACCATCTCCTGTTCCGCTTCCATCACGGGGCTGCCGCCGACCGCTATAACGTCCTCCAGAAGCTCGCGTACGCGTCGATCATTTTTGTGGCGGCGCCCTTGCTCGTCCTGACCGGCCTCGCGATGTCGCCGCGGGTGGACGCGGCCATCCCCGCTCTTCCCGCGGTGTTCGGCGGACGCCAGTCGGCGAGAACCCTGCACTTCCTCCTCACCCTCGGGCTCATCGCGTTCACCGCCGTCCATCTCTTCATGGTCCTGGTGACCGGCTTCTGGAATAATGTGCGGTCGATGATCCTCGGCTGGTACCGGCTGTCTTCCGGGGGGCCAGATGAAGATTCAAGTGCGACTTGATCGCCGGCAGTTCGCTCGCCGCTCGCTCCAGCTGGCCGCGCTCTGCCTGCTCGCCGGCTGCAACCGCCTGTCGCGCTCCCCTTCGGTCGCCGCGCTGCTCGAAAGCGCCGAGGGGCTGACGCGGCGGGTTCAGCGGGCGCTCCGGCCGCGCCGGTCGATGGCCAGGGAATTCACCGAGGCCGACCGGTCTCCGGTATTTCCCGGCAACGGCACAACCAGCCCCGAGGACGCCGACTACCAGGCGCTCGCCGCATCCGGGTTCGCGGCGTGGCGGCTCGAGGTGGACGGTCTGGTGGAGCGTCCCGCGCGCCTGTCGCTGGGGGACCTCCGGCGACTTCCCTCGCGGACGCAGATCACGCGCCACGATTGTGTCGAGGGGTGGAGCGCGATCGCCAAGTGGACGGGAGTTCCCCTGCGCACTATTCTCGACCAGGTCGGCGTCGGTCCCCGAGCCCGGTACGTCGTCTTCCACTGCGCGGACAGCATGGACGGCACCGGGGATCGGTACTACGAGAGCATCGACTTCGACGACGCGCTTCACCCCCAGACCATCCTCGCGTACGAGATCAACGACCGCCCGCTCCCGATCGAGTACGGCGCGCCGCTCCGTCTGCGCGTCGAGCGCCAGCTCGGCTACAAGATGGCCAAGTACGTCATGCGCGTCGAGCTGGTGGAGACCTTCGCGGCCTTCGGTCGCGGGAAGGGGGGGTACTGGGAGGATCGCGGCTACGAGTGGTACGCGGGGATCTAGCCTGTCCTTCGCCACGAGCGCGTGCGACTCCCGTGGCGACTCTCCGTGCGCCGACGCGGCCGCCCTCGCAGTCGATCGACACGCACGGGGCCAGTGCGTTCGCGTCGACCCTTGATGCTGGTGCGTCGGTCGCCGTGACCATCCTCGACACGCTCCTCGGTAAGCCACTGGCGTCGTCCGAGGAAGCGGAGCAGAAGATCGGCGTCGCGGCCGGCGTCCGGGCTCGACGGTCTCGGGGGCAGTTCAGCACGGCGACCGGCGCATGTGATGAGCGCGCGACATCTGCTTGATCCGGGATCCTGTGGGCGGCCGGCGAGGGATCGAGCCCGCAGCCTGGAAGGAGATGGGCCGGCCCCGGGGCGTCGCCGGAGCCGGCCAGCGACAGTTACCGGCGGTCGAGGGCTAGGTTCAGCTCGAGCACGTTGACCCGGGACTCCCCGAGGAGCCCCAGCAGGCGTCCCTCGATGTGCCGTTCGACCAGCTCCTGCACGGCGTGCGGGTCCGTCTTCCGCGCTCTCGCCACGCGCGGCACTTGATAGAGGGCCGCCGCGGGGCTGATGTGTGGATCAAGCCCGCTGGCCGAGGCGGTGACGAGATCGACGGGGACCGGGGCGGTGTTGCCAGGGTCGGCCGCCCGGAGCGTCGCGACGCGTTCCTGCACAGCCTTCACGAGGTCCGGGTTCGTCGGACTCAGGTTCGAACCCGACGAGGAGCTGGCGTTGTCTGGGAACGGCGAGGTGGCCGACGGCCGCCCCCAGAAGTATTTGGGGTCGTCGAACGGCTGCCCGATCAGGGCCGAGCCCACGGGTTTTCCGTTTTTGACGATCACACTTCCGTTGGCCTGCTGCGGGAATGCGACCTGGGCGACGAGGGTCACGACGACGGGGTACACGACCCCCGTGATGAGCGTCAGCAAGGCCAGCGAGACGATCGCCGCCCGACAATGCGTCAGCATGCTCGTCCTCCTCTACACCCAGCGGAGAGCGACCAAAATCATGTCAATGAGCTTGATCCCGGGAAAGGGGATGAGGACACCCCCGACCCCATAGATCCACAAGTGACGGCGGAGGACGAGGCCGGCGCCGAGCGGCCGGTAGCGGACCCCCTTCAGGGCCAACGGGATCAAGGCGATGATGATCAGGGCGTTGAAGATGACGGCCGAGAGGATCGCGCTCTCGGGCGTGGCGAGGTGCATGATGTTCAGCACGCCGAGCGCGGGGTACGTGGTCGCGAAGGCCGCCGGGATGATCGCGAAGTATTTGGCCACGTCGTTGGCGATGCTGAACGTCGTCAAGGCGCCCCGGGTCATCAGCATCTGCTTCCCGGTCTCGACGACCTCCATCAACTTGGTCGGATTCGAGTCGAGGTCGATCATGTTGCCGGCTTCCTTCGCCGCCTGGGTACCGGTGTTCATGGCGACCGCCACGTCGGCCTGGGCCAGCGCGGGGGCGTCGTTGGTGCCGTCGCCGGTCATCGCCACCAGTCGGCCTTGGCCCTGGATGTCGCGGATCAGCTTCAGCTTGTCCTCGGGGGTGGCTTGAGGGAGAAAGTCGTCCACCCCGGCTTCGGCGGCGATGGCGGCTGCCGTCAGGGGATTGTCGCCGGTGATCATGACCGTCTTGATCCCCATGAGCCGCAGCTCGGCGAATCGCTCCTTGATGCCGCCCTTGACGATGTCCTTGAGCTGGATCACGCCGAGCACCTTCGCCCCGTCGGCCACGACGAGTGGCGTCGCCCCCGCCCGCGCGACGGTGTCGACGGCCGTGCGGATTTCCGCCGGGACGCGCCCGCCCAGCCGGGTGACGTAGGCCTCGATGGCGTCCGCGGCGCCTTTTCGAATCTGGCGACCATTCAGGTTCACGCCGCTCATGCGCGTCTGCGCGGTGAACGGGACGAACGTTGCCTCGAGCTTTCGGATGTCGCGCTCACGCAGCTGATACCTCTCCTTGGCGAGGACGACGATGCTGCGCCCCTCCGGGGTCTCGTCGGCCAGCGACGCCAGCTGCGCCGCGCCCGCGAGGTCGGCTTCACTCACGCCGGGCGCGGGCGAGAACTGGGTCGCCTGACGGTTGCCGAGCGTGATCGTGCCGGTCTTGTCGAGCAAGAGGACGTCCACGTCTCCCGCCGCCTCGACGGCGCGTCCGGACATCGCGATCACATTCTTCTGGATCATCCGGTCCATGCCCGCGATGCCGATGGCCGAGAGCAGGGCCCCGATCGTCGTCGGGATGAGGCACACCAGCAGCGCGACCAGCACGGTCACGGTCACCGGCGTTCCGTGTCCCGCCGCCTGCACGCTGTACAGGGAGAACGGCAAGAGGGTGGCCGTGGCCAGCAAGAACACGATCGTGAGGGCGGCCAGCAGGATGTCGAGCGCGATCTCGTTGGGCGTCTTCTGCCGCTTGGCGCCCTCCACGAGCGCGATCATGCGGTCGAGGAAGGCCTCGCCGGGGTTCGCGGTGACCTCCACGATGAGCCAGTCCGAGAGGACCTGGGTCCCGCCGGTCACCGAGCTGCGGTCACCGCCGCTCTCGCGGATGACGGGCGCGCTCTCGCCGGTGATCGCGGCCTCGTTCACCGAGGCCACCCCCTCGATGACCTCCCCGTCGGCGGGAATGAAATCGCCGGCCTCGACGAGCACGACGTTGCCCTTTCGCAGCGCCGAGGCCGCGACGACGTCCACCCTCGCGGTGCGCTCGGGGCGCGCGAGCCGCTTGGCCTGGAGGTCGCGCCGAGCCCGTCGGAGCGATGCCGCCTGCGCCTTGCCGCGCCCCTCCGCCATCGCTTCGGCGAAGTTGGCGAACAGCACCGTGAACCAGAGCCAGACCGACACCCAGAAGATGAACCAGGCCGGCGCCTCGCCCGTACCGACGACCGCCTGGAGCCACAGGAGCGTCGTCAGGATGGAGCTCACGTACACCACGAACATGACCGGGTTTCGGACCTCGCGGCGCGGCGTCAGCTTGCGGACGGCGTCGACGACCGCCTGCAGGACGATCGGGAGGTCGAACAGGGAGCGCACGCGTGCCTGGCTGGCCATGGGTCTCACCTCACCGGGCGGCGATCATGTTGAGATGCTCGACAATCGGCCCAAGCGCCAAGGCCGGCACGTAGGTCAGGGCCCCCACGAGGATCACCACGCCGACCAGGAGCGCGACAAAGAGCGGGGTATGCGTGGGCAGCGTTCCGGCCCCGGTGGGGACGATCTTCTTCCGCGCCAGCGAGCCCGCGATCGCCAGCACGGGCACCGCGAGCCAGTAGCGCCCGAAGAGAATCGACAGCCCGAGGGCCGTGTTGTAAAAGGGGGTGTTGGCGCTCAGGCCCGCGAAGGCGCTGCCGTTGTTGTTGGGCCCCGAGGAGAAGGCGTAGAGGATTTCGCTGAACCCGTGGGCCCCCGGGTTCAGGATGCCCGCCTTACCCGCCGTCGTGACCACGCCGATCGAGGTTCCGACCAGCACCAGGAAGGGGACGATGAGGATCACGAGCGACGACATCTTCATCTCGTAGGCGTCGATCTTCTTGCCCAGGTACTCCGGGGTGCGTCCGACCATGAGCCCGGCCACGAAGACGGCGATGATCGCGTAGATCAGCATGCCGTAGAGACCGGAGCCCACGCCCCCGTAGACGACCTCCCCCAACTGGATCATCCAGAGGGGGACGAGTCCCCCGATCGGCGTGTAGGAGTCGTGCATCGAGTTCACCGAGCCGTTCGAAGCCGCGGTCGTGGCCGTCGCCCACAGGGCCGAATTCACGATCCCGAACCGCACTTCCTTGCCTTCCATGTTCCCGCCGGCCTGGAGCGCGCTCGCGGTGTGGTCGACCCCCTGCTTCACGAACACGTTACCCTGCTGTTCGGCCACCACGCACACGGCAAGAAGTCCGACGAAGATCACGGTCATGGCCGCCAGGACGGTCCAGCCCTGGCGAGTGTCCCGCACCATGACGCCGAAGGTGTAGCAGAGCGCGGCAGGGATCAGCAGGATCGCCAGCAACTCGAGGAAGTTCGAGAGCGGCGTCGGGTTCTCGAACGGGTGGGCGGAGTTGACGTTGAAGAAGCCGCCGCCGTTGGTCCCGAGCTGCTTGATGGCGATCTGGGAGGCGGCCGGCCCCACGGCGATGAGCTGCTCGGTCAGCGTCGACTTCTTGGTCTTTGGCTGGCCCTTCTCGTCGAGCACGGGCTTGCCGCCCGTGTCGGTGATCGGCTCGTCGTAGCTCGTGGGCTGCACGACGGTGACCTTCGCGTACGGGCCGAAGGTCTGCACGACGCCCTGCGAGACGAGGACCAGCGCGAAGACGAAGGAGAGCGGCAAGAGGATGTACAGCGTGGTGCGCGTGAGATCGACCCAGAAATTGCCGATCGTCTCGGCGGATCGGCGCGCGAATCCCCGGATGAGCGCCACCAGCACGGCCATGCCCGCCGCCGCCGACACGAAGTTCTGGACCGTGAGGCCGACCATCTGCGTGAGATAGCTCATGGTCGTCTCGCCGGTGTAGCTCTGCCAGTTCGTGTTCGTGGCGAAGCTCGCCGCCGTGTTGAAGGCGAGGTCGGGCGAGACGGCACCAAGCTTCTCGGGGTTCAGCGGGAGCACGCCTTGCACCCGCTGGATGCCGTAGAGGACCAGCATCCCCGCGAGATTGAAGAGGAGCATCGTCACGGCGTAGGTCTTCCAGCCCATCTCCTCGTCGGGTCGGACGCCGCTCAACCGATAGACCAACCGCTCGAGCCAGCCGAGCACGCCATCCAGACCGCACGGCCGGCCCTCGTAGACGCGGGCCATGTATGCGCCGAGGGGCTTGGCGAGGGCGAGGAGGACGACCAGGTAGAGGACGAGCTGAAGAACTCCGTTCGCCGTCATGAGAAGAGCTCCGGTTTCAGCAAGGCGAGCACCAGATACACCAGAAGACCCAACGACACGACGCCGCCGATGATGTAGAGGAGTGGCATGAGCGATCTCCTAGAGGCGTTCGCACAGCTTGACGAGTGCCCAGGAAAGTCCGAAGAACAGTACCGCCAGACCGACATACAACAGATCCATCGCGTCCTCCCGGTAGTCCTGCGTATTGCCACCTCACAGACTAGCGCCGTCGTTATTAAGAAGTCGTCAAGATGGGGGTCTGGTCCGTTAGGAACGCGTTAAGACGCCGCGATCGCGCCCTTCGTTCTCGGGATATGACGGGGGGCAGGACGATCTTGACTCCTTCTTAATGGAGACTGGCCCCAACTTGACGTCGCCTTGATGCGGTGCGGGCCTCTAATGGGTCGGGAGGCGCTGTATGACCCAGGAGTGGAGGGACCTGAAGCCCGCGTGGTGGCAGTTGTCTGCGCTCGGTCTGCTCCTGCTGAGCCTACTGGCGCTGATCGCGGCCCTGGTCGACGCGGGTACCGGACGCACGATTCTGGAGGTTGCCGTGGTGGGGCTCGTGTGTCCCTGGATGGTCGTCTGGGTGCGGTGCAACCGCGCCGCGATGGAGTTGGAAGAGTGGCGCGGGCATTACCGGTCTCACGGGCCGGTGATCGCTCCCCCGAGCGAGGAGCTCCACGCAGCGCGCAATGCAACGGACGATCGCCGCCGCCGGAACGCTCCCCGGAGCCGCGCGGACTCCCGTCACCCGACACCGAGAGGATCCGGGCGGGTCTCTGGGGGCCGGATCTGGACTGAAAACCTTGCTGGCGGCGCCGCTCTTCGGTTCAGGCGGCCCGTGTTCAAGAAGCCGCCGGGGGCACCGACGGGTGGCTAACGCGCCCGCCGCCCGTGAGACGTCCGCGACAGGCGACCCTCCCTCGCCGCCGCCGGCGATCGTCCTGATCGAGGATGAGACGCACATCCGGCGGTTCATGCGCGCGGCGCTCGGCGGCGCCGGATACCGCTTGTTCGAAGCGGCGACCGCCGAGGACGGCCTCGCCGAAGTCTCGGCCCGCCAACCCGCGCTCGTCATCGTCGATCTCGGACTACCCGATCTCGATGGCCTCGAAGTCATCCGCCAATTGCGGGAGTGGACGATGGTGGCGATCATCGTCCTGTCGGCCCGGGGCCAGGAGCAGGACAAAGTTCTCGCGCTTGACGCCGGGGCGGACGACTACCTGACCAAGCCGTTTGGCGTCGGAGAGTTGCTCGCCAGGATGCGCGTCGCCCTGAGGAACTGGGCGAAGGCGCAGGACTCAGGGGACACGGCCATCACGATCGGCGATCTTACGGTCGACCTCGTCCGTCATTCCGCGGCCGTCGCCGGGAACGAAGTCCACTTGACCTCGATCGAATCCAAGCTGCTGAGGGCGTTCGTCCGATCACCGGGAAAGCTCTTGACCCAGTCCCAGCTCGTCAGGGAGGTCTGGGGATCCGCCGGCGCACAACAGACCGGGGCGTTGAGGGTCCATATGGTGCAGCTACGACGGAAGCTCGAGGCCGACCCGGCGCGGCCCCGATACCTGCTGACGGAGCCGGGCGTCGGCTATCGCCTCGCCGTCGAATGACCAACCGATGGCCGGCAGCGAGCCTCCGCACCTGGCACGCCCCGCTCGCGTAAGCGGGATCCACTCTGGTAAACATCGCCCGGACTGAAGTCCGGGGCTTTTAAGGAGCCCACATGCCCTTCACTCCGAGAGCCGGACCTTACGGTATCCGGTTGATGGTTCATCGGACCGCCCGGCTGCGCGGTAGCCTCCCCGTCCAGCCCCACCGTCGTTTCGACGGCTGTAGTGCACGGCGGGCTTGGTTATCGCCTGCCTTGCTCGCGGAGCGCGTGCTCAGCTCCAACCGGGGACAGTCTCCCACAGAGATCGGCGCTCGTTCCCGCCCTGAAGGGCGGGGTTTCCGCGCCGGGAGAGTTTTATGAGGTCGTTGAGAGCCGTCGGGTGGTCGCTGCTGGTGCTCGCCCTCGCGGTAGCGGCGGTGACGCCGACCCTAGTCGCTCACGGCATGGTGGCGGAGGAGCCGGCGATCGTCATCGGCCTCGCCCTTCTTCTGACGGGCCTCATTGTCCTCCGCACGTAGGCCGGACGGCCCGGCTCACGCTGTATGCCTGCTTCCGGCCACAGGCGTCGGGGGGTGGTACGCGCTCGAGGATGGCCGCTCCGTGGTCTCCCCTGGCGTTCGCTCGGGCCTGGGCTCGGATCGGCCTGCGGTTCTTTCGAGGTCTTGGCCTTCGGGCGGCTGGAGGCTATCGGGGCCCTCGTCGTGGTGCGGCGGTGGTGGCTGACGACCGGACCCGTTAGACCGGCGGGAAGGGGAGTGAACGATCCGTCACATCGCCGAAGATGGACGGCGCTCTCCGGCGCAGCGGTGATGTCGACGGTCGGTCATCGCGTGATGCGCCGTGGCTCTCGAGCAGGCTCACTCCATCGCGGTTCGCAGCGTCTCAAAGCTCGCCACGACGAGGTCCGGCCGGGGGCCCAGGGCATCCAGCGGGAGCCCGGCCCGGTTGATCCAGCACACCCTAAAACCGAAGCTCTTCGCGCCGAGGACGTCGAAGGAGTTGGAGGAGACGAAGAGGATGTCCGCCTTCTTCAGATTCATCTGCTTGGGCGCCTGCGCGTAGACCTTGGGTGCGGGCTTGTAGAGCTTCACCGCATCCGCGCTGATGACCCAGCGGAAATCGGCCTTGAGCCCGCTGTGCGCGAGCCCGGCCCGCAGCATCTTCGGGCTCCCGTTCGAGAGGATGGCGAGCGGATAGCGCTCCTTCAGGCGGGCGAGGACCGCCGGTACCTCGGGGTAGGGTCGCGGCTCGAGCCAGGCGTTCATAAGGCGTGGGCGCTGCTCGGGACTCACTTCGACGCCGAGCCGGCGGGTCGTGAATTCGAGTGCCTGATCGGACACCGTCCAGAAGTTTCGGTACTTGCCCATGAGACTCAGCAGAAAGGTGTACTCGAGCTGCTTCGTCCGCCACAAGGCCGCAAACGCCGTTGGATCGGGGGCGATCCCTTTGCAGGCAACGGCCACCGCTCCGACATCGACGACGGTCCCGTACATATCGAAGGCGATGCCCTTCACCCTGAGCCTGGCCATCCGCGTCTCCTCTCAGCTGACCGGGGAAAGATTCGAATCGGCGGCGGTCGTGCCCGGCTCGTACTCGGGTGGGGCGTAGACCGTCAGGAGGAAGAGCGGCGTCGCGCCCGGGTTGCGCACGTGGTGGTGCACGCCCTTGGGAATCGTGACGAGGCTCCCCGGTCCCGTCCGGCGCTCGCGCTCGTCGATGCGCGTGATCGCCTCGCCCTTGACCACATGATCTGATCGCCGTCGTGTTGCTCCTCGGGGCCGTCGTCGGCTCCGGGCGCAACCGCCATCACGGTGGTCTGGCTCCGCTCGGTCTCCGGCAGGACGCGGAGGAAGCGTCCGCGGTGAGCGAACACGTCCGCCGCGTCCGGCCCCGCGGGGTCCCGGGTCACGGGGCAATCCCGTAGAGGCGCCGGACGTTCTCCCAGAGCATGTCCCGCGGCACGGTCGGGTCGAGCCCGCGGGAGCGGGACGCCCTTGGATTGAGCACGCTTGGCGACTCGTCCGTGTTGCGATACGAGCTCATCCAGCCGTGTCCAGAAACCCCACAGACGGACAGGGAGGGGCATGGCGGAGGGCAATAGTATCGAACCGATCGCGACGGCGCAAGGCGGCCGCCGGCCGCGTGGCCCCAGTGCTCGCCGCGACCTACGCGGCGCACACGGAGCGCTTCCCTCCGGCGTCCTCCCCGGGACGAGCCGTGGAGGTGTGGGATCTCCCCATCCACGCCCCGAGCGACCGGGAAGGCGTTCCCGTACGAGTCTCCTCAATACTATCTGCGCGTGTTGACAGGCTCCGCGCGCGGTGTTCCCCTAAGAGGGGCGCGACGATGCGGCCGGAAACAGCGGGGCAGCCTCAAGCCACGTGCCACTCCACCAACCGCACCGACCGAATCGGGGATCGCCGAGTGGACGACGAACGCTGGGCTCAAGCTGATGTCGTCGCTTGTTGGCACCCGTATCGAGTGATCATCCAGCGCGACGAGCGATCCGTGTCCCCACGTCCGTGGGCTGGTGTGTGACCGATGTCCGAAGCCCCTCGCGAACCTCAGAACATCTACGACGACCCAGGGTTCTTCGCCGGCTATTCGACGCTCGAGCGATTCGGAGCCGGGTGGGAGCGGGCGATGGAGCATGCTGATTTGCTGGCGCTCCTGCCCGAAGTTGACGGTCGGCGGGTGCTCGATCTCGGCTGCGGGGCCGGACAGCTCGCGCACTACCTGGCCACGAGCGCCGCCGCCGAGGTGGTCGGCGTCGACGTCTCGGAGCGGATGCTGGCGCTGGCCCGCGCCGGATGGGCGCACCCCCGGGTCACCTACCAGCGGAGCGCGATCGAGGCGGTCGGCCTCTATGTCCCGGGGGGCACCGCGGCCTATCCGTCGTCGGTGCTGATGAACGCGGTGCCGGCAAGGGTAGCGGGTGTTGCGCGCGTCGTGATGGTGGTGCCGGCGCCCGACGGCAAGCTCAATCCAAAGGTGCTGGCGGCGGCGCAGCTTTCCGGCGTCTCCGAAATCTACCGGGTCGG
>Ga0209689_1001771_pt1 | contig 16216 bp, 14 predicted proteins | sample GraSoiAngelo_149_FD_187119 | JGI IMG/M metagenome (GOLD analysis project Ga0209689, IMG submission 187119) | Grasslands soil microbial communities from the Angelo Coastal Reserve, California, USA - 14_1009_09_30cm (SPAdes) (version 2) | ecosystem: Environmental > Terrestrial > Soil > Grasslands ...
GGAGGAGACTCTCCTCATTTATCGTATGCTCGCGCTGGTTGCGCTTCGGATCGCGCTGGAGGCGGGACTCGATCCCGCGGCGGCCGAGCGGACAAGAAGGGCGCTGACCCGGAATGTGGCAGCGACCCGAAGGAGAAGTGGCGAATGACCACTGTGCTGGACGTCCAGCGATTCAAGGACGAGGGTCGGCGCTTTGCCGTGCTCACCGCGTACGACTTCCTGAGCGCGAAGATCCTCGACGAGGCCGGGATTCCGGTCCTCCTCGTCGGGGACAGCCTCGGCATGGTCATGCTCGGGCATCCCACCACGCTGCCGGCGACCATGGACGACATGCTTCATCACGCCAAGGCGGTCGCCCGTGGCGCTCGCCAGGCCCTCCTGGTCGGCGACATGCCGTTCATGTCCTACCAGGTGTCGACAGAGCAGGCCATCGCGAACGCCGGTCGCTTCATCCAGGAGGCCGGCATGCACGCGGTCAAGCTCGAGGGTGGTGGGCCCGTCATAGAGATCTCGCGGCGCCTGAGTGAGATCGGTATCCCGGTGATGGGCCACCTCGGGCTCACGCCGCAGTCAGTCCACACGATGGGCGGCTTCAAGGTGCAGGGCAAAACAGAGGCGCAGGCGGCGCGGATCCTCGCCGACGCCAAGGCACTGCAGGACGCGGGCGCGTTCAGCATCGTCCTGGAGGGTGTCCCGAGCCATCTCGCGGCACGCGTCACCAAGGCACTGCGCATCCCGACCATCGGCATCGGCGCCGGTCCCGCCACCGACGCCCAGGTGCTGGTGCTGCACGACATGCTCGGCCTGACCACGGGCAAAGCAGCGAAGTTCGTCAAGCGCTACGCGAACCTGGCGGAGGAGATCACCCGGGCTGCGACGAGCTACGCCGATGAGGTCCGCGAGGGCAAGTTCCCCGGGCCCGAGCACGAGTATTCGGCCAACGGTTCGGCTCCCGCATCCCCGCCAGTCAAACAAGTCGGGGAAGAGGTCAAATACGGCGGATAGCGTCGTCATCGATACCCCCGGCGCGATGCTCGACGCGTCGCGCCGGTGGAGATCCGAAAGAAGAACGATCGGCCTCGTGCCGACGATGGGCGCGCTCCATGCAGGCCACTTGAGCCTGGTCGACGCGGCGAGGCGCGAGAACGACGTAGTGGTCGCCAGTGCGTTCGTCAACCCGATCCAGTTCGGACCTGGCGAGGACTTCGGGCGCTACCCGCGCGATCCAGACCACGACGCGGCGCTGTTTGCGCGGTCCGAGGTCGACGCGATCTACCGCCCCTCGACTGAGGTGATGTATCCCCCAGGTGCAACCACGCGCGTGCACGTGGGCGGCGTGTCCGAGCCGCTCGAGGGGGAGGCGAGGCCGGGTCACTTCGAGGGCGTGGCCACGGTCGTCACGAAGCTGTTCGCCGCCGTCGAGCCCGACCGGGCATATTTCGGGCAGAAGGATGCGCAGCAGGTGGCGGTGGTCAAGCGCCTGGCCCGCGACCTGGACCTGGGGGTGGAGATCCGGGTCGTGCCCACGGCACGGGAGGCCGACGGGCTCGCGCTCAGCTCCCGCAACGTGTACCTGGCGCCCGACGAGCGCAGGGCCGCCGCCGCGCTCAGCGCTGGGTTGCGAGCCGCCGCGGACGCCTACGCGTCGGGCGAGCGCCGGCCGGAGGTGTTGCGCGCCGCGCTGCTCAGCCGGCTCGATGTCGAGCCGCTGGCGCAGGTCGAATACGCGGAGCTCGTCGACCCGGCTACCTTTCGGAAGCCGGGCAATCTCGCCGTGCTGGCCGTCCGGATCGGCAAAACGAGGTTGATCGACAACCACGACCTCTCAGAACCGTTTCCCGGTAGATCCCTTTTTGTGCGGTAATATTGACGTTCGTTTTGGCGGAGGCCGTTTTGACGACCAAGACCACACCAATAACTTCTAGGGGGTTCGTATTTTGGCAACTGAGTCCGGTGCCGTCCTGACCGAAAACGAGGAGGGGACCGACCAGGAATCATCGGGATCGATGACCATGGAGGACTACCTCCACTACGAGGAGGAGGCCTTCAAAACCCCCAACCACGGGGATATCGTGGATGGGATCGTCGTGCGCGTCGACCCGGACGAGGTCCTGGTCGACATCGGAGCCAAGGCTGAAGGCGTGATCTCGAGCAAAGAGCTCGGCATGCGCGGGGATCTCGACTCCGCCACCCTCGAGCCAGGCGACCAGATCAAGGTTTACGTCCTTCAGCCGGAGAACGAAGAGGGCAACGTCGTCCTCAGCCTGCGCCGCGCGCGGGCGGAGACCACCTGGATCGTCGCCGCCGAAAAGCAGACTGACGGAACGGTCATCGACGCCGACGTACGCGAGCAGAACAAGGGCGGCCTGATCGTCAACATCCTCGGCCTGCGCGGCTTCCTGCCGTCCAGCCAGGTCGCGCGTGCCTACGCCGGGAGCCTCGAAACGCTCGTCGGCAAGCGCATCCCGGTGAAGATCCTCGAGGTCAACCGCAAGCGCAACCGGCTGATCGTCAGCCAGAAGGCGGCGGAGGACGAGGATCGCGCACGCAAGCGCGAGGAGCTGTTCAGCCGGCTGCAGACCGGGACGACCGTGAAGGGCACGGTGTCCGGGATCACCAGCTACGGCGCATTCGTCGACATCGGCGGGGCCGATGGCCTGATCCACATCTCGGAGCTGTCATGGGACCGCGTGTCCAAGGTGACCGACGTCCTACAGCTGGGCGAGGAGGTCTCCGTGAAGGTGATCAAGCTCGACCCGGAGCAGACCCGGATCTCGCTGTCGCTTCGCCAGCTGCAGCAGGACCCGTGGGAGCGCCTTGTTCAGTCGATGCCGGTCGGCTCGATCGTGGAGGGCCAGGTGACGAAGACCAAGAAGTACGGGGCCTTCCTGCAGATCATGCCGGGCATCGAGGGCCTGCTCCATATCTCCGAGCTGTCCTGGGACCACGTCGAGCGGACCGAAGACGTGCTGAAGGTCGGCGAGACGGTGCAGGTGAAGGTGATCGGCATCGACACCGCGAGGCGCAGGATCTCGCTCAGCCTGAAGCAGCTGTCGGCGCCGCCGGCAAGCCTGGCCGGAGCGAGGACTGACCGCCGAGACGAATACCCCGAAGAAGAAGAAGAATAAAAAGTCTCCTCCCCACCTGTGGGGAGGTGGCGGCGCAGCCGCCGGAGGGGCTGAAGCTAGCCCAAAGCAGCGAGCCGCTGCGAGGCCGGGGTGAAGTAAGGGTCGATCTCCAGGGCGCGCTGGTAGTCCCGGCGCGCCTGGTCACGGTTCCCGAGCTGCAGCTCCATGTCGCCGAGTTCTAGGTACATGTCCGGCTCGGTCTCGCCCAGATCCGCCGCCTGGCGCAGCTGCTCCACGGTCCCGATAGCCCAGTGGTACTGGGCCTGCAGCGGGTCGACCTTGACCGCGAGGTCGGGGCGGCCTTTAAGGTACCAGGTGTCGGCCAGGATGGGGAAGACGGCGAATACGAGCGCTGCCGCTATGAGCGCAACGGCGACTGCGAGGCGCAGCGAATAGTTCCTGGCAGCCCCTCCGGCGCCTTCGGCGCCACCTCCCCATGAATGGGGAGGAACTGACCATAGTGTTCCGGCCAGGAGCCAGAACGCTCCGGTGGCGGGGGCCCAGTCGAAGTTGAAGAGCACCCAGACCGTGTAGCCGACCAGCGCGGCGCTCAGGGCACCGACGTCACGGTCGAATCGCTGGCGCCACGCTCCCCTGGACAGCACCACGAGCACCCAACCGAGTGCAGCCAGGCCGAGAACGCCCTCGGTCGCCGCGATGTCGAGCGGTCCGGAGTGGATGCGGTCGAAGGTCACCAAGGATGCGTAGTCCTGGCTCAAGAAGTGGCCGAACGAGAGCCCGGTGGCATCCTCGCCCCAGCCGGTCAGGGGCCGCGCCGCGATCATGCGGAGCCCGTCGCCCCAGAGATGGAGCCGCAGCTCCGGCGGGTCATTGTTCAAGGCGCGCAGCGGTGATGCGAGCATCACGAGCAGCCCCGCCGCCACGATCCCGATGGCGGCCAAAGCGGCTCCGATAACCAACCGGCCGCGGGTCCCGAACACTGCGAGCGTCAGGCAGCCGGCGAGGACCCCGAAGTCGCCGCTTCGCGAGGTTGTGACGAGCAGTCCCGCCACCAGGACGGGGACCGCGGCCACCCAGGCGAGCACGAAGACCCCGCCGCGAAGCGCCCGGTCGACCGCCAGCGGCACCGCCATGGCCACCAGGGCCGCCAGCAGGTTCGCGTTGCCCAGGTTGCCGTCAGGGCGGAAGGCCACGTGCCCGGCCCACTGCTGGACTCCCTCGAGCGACGCCACGCACGTGCCGAACACGAATCCCGCCACCACCCAGTCACGGTGTCTCTGCTCGCGCAACAGCGATACCGCCGAGGCCAGCAGTCCGAGGTAGCTGAGGCGCATCGGCAAAGACTCGTATCGTGTCCAAGAGCCGGCCAGGCTCAGCGGCCAGGAGACCGAGAAGGCGAACGCCAGCGCCGCCGCGCCGGCCGCGGCCAGGAGGGGCCATCGCAAAGGGCCGAGGCGCCTGCCGTTCGGGGTGACGAGAGTGAGTCCGACGCCAACGCAGGCGCCCGCGATAACGAGCGAGGCGCGAGGCAGGATGTAGGTATCGCTCGCGGTGGGTATAAAGACGATTGGCAGGGCCCCGGCGACCACCGCAGGGAAGAAGCCGCTAAGCCGGCTGAGAAGGCGTTGCACCCGCCTACTCTTAACCGAAATCGACCGCCGGAGTTGGACGTTATATTAGGTGCGGAGGTACCGTTGGGTACCAGAGCAACGTTAGAGGAGGTGCTGGCCCCACCTAGGTAGTAGAAAGGAGTCCAGGAGGATAGGGACCTTGTATCCGTTTGAAAGATTCACTGAGCGGGCCAAGAAAGTTCTGACGCTCGCGCAGGAAGAAGCAGAACGATCGCACCACAGTTACATCGGCACAGAGCATTTGCTCCTTGGACTGCTCCGTGAGGGTGAAGGCCTGGCCGCCAAGGTTCTGAACAACCTTGGAGTAGAGATCGGCAAAGTCCGCCAGACGATCGAGTCCGTGCTCGGCCGGAACGAGCGGATCATCATCCAGCAGATCATCCCGACGTCGCGGGTGAAGAAGGTCATCGAGATCTCCTTCGAGGAAGCGCGGCGCATGGGTCACAACTACGTCGGCACCGAGCACCTGTTGCTTGGTCTCCTCATCGAGGGCGAGGGCATCGCCGCCCACGTGCTCGAAGACCTGGGCGCGAACCTCGAGAAGGTGCGCGGCGAGATCGAGCGCCTGCTGCACGACTCGAGCGCCGAGACCGAAGCCGAGCCGGCGCCTAAGAAGCCGTCCAAGACTCCGCTGCTCGACCAGTTCGGCCGCGACCTCACCGAGCTCGCGCGCCGCAACCAGCTCGACCCGGTCATCGGTCGCGAACAGGAGATCGAGCGCGTTATCCAGATCCTTAGCCGGCGCACGAAGAACAATCCGGCGCTGATCGGCGAACCCGGTGTGGGCAAGACCGCCATTGCCGAAGGCCTCGCCCAGCAGATCAACCTCGGCAACGTGCCCGAGTCGCTCCAGCACAAGCGCGTGCTGACGCTGGACATGGGCGCACTCGTCGCCGGCACCAAGTACCGAGGCGAGTTCGAGGAGCGCTTGAAGAAGATCCTGGACGAGATCCGCTCCAGCCGCGAGGTGGTGCTGTTCATCGACGAGCTGCACACGCTCGTCGGCGCCGGCGCAGCCGAAGGCGCGATCGACGCCGCCAACATCCTCAAGCCCGCGCTCGCGCGCGGTGAGATCCAGTGCATCGGCGCGACCACGCTGAACGAGTACCGCAAGTACATCGAGAAGGACGCCGCGCTCGAGCGCCGCTTCCAGCCGGTGTTCGTCGACCAGCCCTCGCTGGCGGAGACGACCGACATTCTCAACGGAGTCAAGCCGCTGTATGAGAAGCACCACCGCGTGACCATCACGGACGCGGCGGTCCATGCCGCCGTCGTGTTGAGCGACCGCTATGTCAGCGACCGCGCCCTGCCCGACAAGGCCATCGACCTGATCGACGAGGCTTCGGCGCGGGTGCGCATGAAGCTCACCACGACACCGGATGACCTGAAGGAGCTCCAGAAGGAGATCCGCCGGCAGCGCGCCGAGCAGGACGAGTCGGTCAACAAGCAGGACTTCGAGGCGGCTGCGGGCGTCCGCGACAAGGTGAAGAAGCTGCAAGACAAGCTGGCTTTGAAAGAGGCAGCGTGGCGCGACAAGCTCGGTGAGACCGTGCCCGAGGTGGGTGAGGAGGACATCGCGCAGATCGTCGCCGCTTGGACCGGCGTGCCTGTTTCTCGATTGGTCGAGGAAGAGAGCGCGCGGCTGCTGCGCATGGAGGAAGAGATCCACAAGCGGATGGTCGGTCAGGACGAGGCGATCATCACCGTCTCGCAGGCGGTGCGCCGCGCGCGTGCGGGCCTGAAGAATCCGCGCCGGCCGATCGGATCGTTCATCTTCCTGGGGCCGACCGGGATCGGCAAGACCGAGCTCGCGCGCGCCCTCGCGGAGTATCTCTTCGATTCCGAGGACGCTCTCATCAAGCTCGACATGTCGGAGTTCATGGAGCGACATACGACCGCTCGATTGGTCGGCTCGCCTCCTGGATACGTCGGCTACGACGAAGGCGGGCAGCTAACCGAAGCGGTGCGGCGCAGGCCTTACTCGGTGATCCTTTTCGACGAGATCGAGAAGGCGCATCCCGAGGTCTTCAACATGCTGCTGCAGATCCTCGAGGACGGCCGGTTGAGTGACGCGAAGGGCAAGATCGTCAACTTCGCGAACACTGTGATCATCATGACCTCCAACCTCGGCATTCGCGATGTGAACCAGGCGGGCACGGCGTTGGGCTTCCAGCCGGCTGTGGTCGACGAGACAGAAGAGGTGGAGCGCCGCCACCAGAACACGAAGCAGAAGATCGACGACGAGCTCAAGCGGATGTTCCGCCCCGAGTTTCTGAACCGCGTCGACGCGGTGGTCGTCTTCAAGAGCCTGACCACGCACCAGATCCGCGAGATCGTGGACCTGCAGCTGGACCGTCTCAGCAAGCACCTGACCGAGCAGCAGATCACGATCGAGGTGACGGATGCCGCGAAGGACCTGCTGGCGAAAGAGGGCTATGACCGGACGTATGGGGCGAGGCCGCTGCGTCGCGTGATCACGAGCCGGATCGAGGATCAGCTCTCCGAGCACTTGCTGCGCGGCAAGATCTCGCGCGGTGACGATGTGCAGATCGACGTCGAAGGCGAGGATGCGCTGAAGTTCACGCCGACGAAGCACCGGCACAAGGAGCCCGCGGCCGCGGCGCCGGGTCCGACAAAACCGTAGGGACGGCCGCCGCGCGGCCCTTAGGGGCCGAGCCAGTCTTTCAGGCGCTCGGACAGGCGGGCCGGCGTGGTCTGGCTCTTGATCAGGTGGTCCAGGGCTCCCAGCTTCACCCCGCGTTCGACCAGCTCTTTTTCGTTCCAGTTGGACAGGATGACGACCGGGATCGGGGCGGTCGTCACGTCGGCGCGCAGAGCTTCGAGGACTCCGAGGCCATCGAGTTTCGGCAGCCTGATGTCCAGAAAGATGATGTCGGGATGCAGCGTCCTTGCTTTTTCCAGCGCGACAAGGCCGTCCCCGGCGACATCTACGGTATACCCGTCCAGCTCGAGCTTGAGCCGGTACATCTGCGCGACTGATGCATCGTCCTCAACGAAGAGGACCCTTACATCATCCGCATCGGGGGCCACGCGCTGATTCACTTCTCATCCTTTACCTTTGTGCAACGCTTGCCTCGACCTTTATGACACTCTCCGGATCTGATACGTGAGCGTATCGGCACCGCTCCGGCTGCGCCCGCTGGAGATCGGCGACCTCTTGGACGAGACCTTTCGCATGTACCGTCGCCACTTCGTTTTGTTCGCGGGGATCTCGGCGATTCTCTCCATCCCTTCGGCTGCGCTCTTCGCGCTGCTCCTGGGTTCATTCAGCTCAGTCCTGCAGCAGTCCAACGGCGCCGTGACTGACTTCAGCTTTCTCGCGCCCCTGCTGGCAGCCTTCGCCGCAGGTCTTGTGGTCAGCATCGTGATCCTGCCCTTCACGATGGGAGCCGTCATGTACGCGGCCTGCGAGTCCGCGCTGGGACGGCCGGTGACCGCGGGTGGCGTCTTTTTCGGCGTGATGCGGCGTTACTTCCCGCTCCTCGGCTACTGGGGGCTCTTCCTCTTCTCCCTATACGTCGCGCTCGCGCTGTGCATCCTGCCCGTCATCCTCTGGATCTGGATCTTCGTGTCGTGGATCGCCGTGACGCCCGCGATGTTCGTGGAGAACATCGGCCTCGGTGCGGCGATGGGTCGCAGCTGGCGGTTGGTGGAGGGTCGCTGGTGGAGGACGTTCTTGATCCTCTTCCTCATGGTCATCCTCTGGTGGGTTGTGCAAATTGCGCTCGGGGCTTTCCTTCAGCTGGGCCAGCTGCTGCTCCAGCTTTTCGTGTCGCCTTTTCTGGCGGCCGCCATCGCAGCGGCCAGCGGCCAGATCGTCGGCGCGGTGGTCAATCCGATCCTGCAGATCGCGATCGTGCTGATCTACTTCGACCTTCGCGTGCGCAAGGAAGGCATGGACCTTTTCCAGATGGCGCACCGGCTGTCAGCTCCCCCGGCAACATCCTGAAAGCCTCCAGCGTCGTGCGAATCGTGGTCGCGCTTGTGCCAGCGCTCATGCTCTTGCCGGCCACGGCTACTGTTGCGTCCGCCGACCCGTTGCCGCCGCCGAGCTACATCGAGGCGGCGCAGCGCGCGCACGACATCATCCAGGACGCGGCGCCGCTGGATCCGCTCCCTGCCGAACAGGCAACGCAAGTCCTGATCTCCGGCACCGGCTACAGCCAACCCGAGATCCTGAACGACCTCAGGGCCCGGCCGCCCCTCTACGCCGATGCAAGCCAGCGACTGACCTCGTTGCTCGAGGCGCTCGGCCAGCCCATCACCACCACCGATCCCGCCCTCGCGCGCCAGCACCTGCATGACGTGATGTCGATGAGCCGCTACGACGCGCTGCACCGTCCGCCGTCTTTGCTGGACCGTTTCGGCCAGTGGGTGCAGGATCGGATCACCGCGCTGCTGCGGCTTTTGTTCGGCAACGGAAGAGGCGCCCAACCGCCGGCGCTCTGGCTCTACGCGATCGGCATCGCTGTTTTGCTCGCGGTCGTCGTTGTCGTCGTCCGCGCAGCACGAGGTCGCTTCACGGGTTCGATCAGCGTGCCGTCCGACGGTCCTCGGCCGGCGGCTGACTATTTCGCCGAAGCCGACCGCCTGGCCGCGAGGGGCGATCGAGTCAATGCGATCCGCGCGCTCTGCGCCGCAGTGGCCGCGACCCTTGCCGGAGAGCGTTCGTGGGAAGGAAGCCCGCTGACAGTGCGCGAGATATTTCAGCGCGCGCCGGATTTCGCCGGCCTGCGGCCACTGCTGCTGCCCTTCGAGGCGGCGATCTACGGCGGTCGTGAGGTCGATGAGGCGACGTACGCGCGGGCGGCGCGGATCGCCGCCACGTACCGGCAACCGGTGGAGGTGGCGGCGTGAAGGGCGCGCGCGGCTGGATCATCGCCGCCGGAATCGCGATCCTTATCGCGGGCGCCGCGTACCTCCTGCAGCCTCAGCAAGACTCGCCTGAGCACAGCTCCAACAGCGACGCGGCCAATGGCGCTTCCGCGGCGTTGCTTTTTGCGCAGGCGATGGGCCATCCGGCGGATCAGATCACTGGCTCGTTTGCAGCGCCGCCCCCGTACTCGATGATGTTCGTGTTCTCGCCCACGAGCCCCTACACCGCTGACGAAGCGGCCAATACCCGGGACTGGGTGCGCTTCGGTGGCGTGCTCGTCTACGCCTCGGAGCAAGGCGACCCCCAGCTCGACCGGTCGCTCGGAGTCAACCGGCTTGGCGGTTACGTCTCGGGCGGGAACTACAAAGCCACGCCGGCGGTTGCGGGAGTGAGCACGGTGGGCGGGACCAACGGCGATCTCATCCCCCTCGATACGTCACCGAACCAGGTCACCATCCTGCGCACCACACAAGGCTTCGCCGCGGGCTACATAGAGAAGATCGGTCTCGGGAGGGTCATCGTGCTGGCAGATCCGCTGGTGCTGTGCAACGGATACCTGGAAAAAGCTGACAACGGGAGGCTGCTCGCCGACCTGATCGGCACCGTCGACCCGAGCTCGCACGTGGCCTTCGACGAGTACCACCACGGCCTGACGGGCAGCGACTTTGCGCCGCAGGCCTGGATCACCACCCCCTGGGTCGCCGCTCTGCTCTGGCTCCTGGTCGCGGTGTTCTTCGGCCTGTTGCTGCGCGGCAGGCGGTTTGGGCCGCTCCTCGGGAGGCCGGCCGAGGTCGCTCGCTCCGACGCGGAGTGGTCGGTCGCCGTCGGCCAGCTGCTGCGCCGTTCGAGCGCGCGAGGGGTCACGCTCGGGCTGCTTGCGGCGGCAACTGAGCGTGCGGTGGCGGCTCGCACGGGACTTCCCCTGCAGCCGCGCGAGCGATTCTGGAATGCTCTTTGGGTGCGGGCACCCGAGGTGGCAGGCGAGCTGGCGCAGATAGAAACGGCGCTTTACGCGGCTTCGAACAACGAGCGCGATCTTTTGAACGCGGCTCGCAGCTTGCATGAAATCGCTCACCCAACGCCCCGCCCAGTCCGCAGATGACGGACACCACAGCTACAGTCGCGACGCAATTTTTTGCGCGTTTTCGGGAACAGCTGACGAAGGCGATCGTCGGGCAGGACGAGGCGATTCGCTTGTGCGCGATCGCGCTCGTCGCCGAAGGCCACGTGCTGCTCGAGGGTGTGCCGGGGACCGGCAAGACGCTGCTCGCGAAATCCATCGCCCGCGCCCTCACCCTCGACTACGGCCGCGTCCAGTTCACGCCCGACCTGATGCCCGCCGACATCGTGGGCACGTCCGTGTATGACCTGACGACGCGAACCTTCGCGCTCCGCCGCGGACCGATCTTCACCAATGTCCTACTCGCCGACGAGATCAACCGCGCGCCGGCGAAGGTGCAGTCGGCGCTGCTCGAGGCGATGGAGGAGCGCGGCGTGACGCTGGAGGGACAGCAGCTGCAGCTCCCCCCGCCGTTTTTCGTTCTGGCCACGCAGAACCCAGTCGAGTACGAGGGCACGTACCCCTTGCCCGAAGCGCAGCAGGATCGCTTTCTCTTCAAGGTCCGCCTCGATTACCCCACGCCCGCGGACGAGATGGAGGTGCTTCGTCGCTGGGAGTCGGGCATCGAGCTGCGTGACCCGGCGAAAGCGGGCGTCGAGCCGGCCCTTGGCAAGGCGGACATCGACGAGTGCCGCGCCGAGGTCGGCAAGGTTGTGCTGGACGAGAAGATCCGGCGCTACATCGTCGACCTCGCTTCCGCAACGCGCGCCGCGCCCGAGATCGCGCTCGGCGCCAGCACGCGCGCCGAGGTGCTGCTGATGCTGGCGGCGCGTGCCTATGCGGCCTTCGACGGCCACGATTTCGTCACGCCCGACCACGTCAAGGCACTGCTCGGGCCAGCGTTTCGGCATCGCCTGATCCTTCGTCCGGAGGCTGAGGTGGCCGGCCAGACCCCGGACAGCGTGCTGGACGCCGTGGCCAGTCGCGTCGTACCGCCGCGCTGATCAATTTGAGGCGCGCCCTCGATTTCGCTCGAGGTCTGGCGCCGCAGCCACGGCTCATCTGGGGGGTCGCCATCGGCGCAGGGCTGATCGCGCTCGCCGTCGCCTCGCCCCTGATCGGCTTCATCGCGACCGTCTACAACGCAGGGCTGGTCATCATCGCGGCGCGGGACCTGGCCCTCCTGCCGGGCCGGTCTGGGTACAGCGTCCGCCGGAGCATGCCCGAACCCTTTTCCCTTGGCGAGCCGGAAGAGGTTGCGGTGGTGATTCAGAATCGCTCCGCTGCGGGATTGATGGCGAACGTCGCGGACCATGCCCCGGGTGGGCTGCGTCCCACGCCGCGAGAGCTCCCGGGCCAGTTCGATTCCAACGGGTTGCTTAAGGTCTCCTACAGGACGTACTCGCCCCGGCGCGGCGCCTACGCGTTCGGGCCGGTCGACCTGCAGGTCTGGCGCGAAGACGGGTGGTGGCGCCGCCAGGTCCGGCTGCCTGACCCGCAGGAGGTCGCGGTTTTTCCAAACGTGGTGGCGATCAAACGCATCCAGCTGTCTTTGCGGCGCGGGCTGCGAGCGATGGCCGGCATGCGTCGCGCGAGGCCGCCGGGCGCATCCACCGCGTTCGCGGGCTTGCGCGAGTACGTCCGTGGTGACGATGTGCGGCGCGTCAGCTGGACGGCGACGGCAAGGCGTGACCGCCCGGTGGTGGTCGAGGTCGAGGCGGAGCGAGGACAGCAGATGATCATCGCGCTCGACTGCGGAAGGTTGATGACCGCGCCCGCCGGCGACCTCGACAAGCTCGACCACGCGGTGAACGCGGCGCTGATGCTCGCCTGGGTCGCGCAGGCCTACGGCGACCGCGTCGGTCTGATGACGTTTGACGATCGGGTCACGAGTTTCATCAAGCCCGAGCGGGGCCCGATCCAGCTGCGCCGCATCACCGAGGCGCTTTACGCGATCCGGCCGGATTACGTCGAGCCCGATTTCGGACACGCGATGACGCACCTCGCGCTGCGGGTCGGGCGGCGTTCGATGATCGTCATGCTCACGGACGTGCAGGACCCCGAGGCGTCGCGCGAGCTCGTCGCGCACGCGCTGCGGCTGGCCGCGCGCCACCTCGTGCTCGTCGTAGCGATGTCCGATCCCGCAGTGCTCAGCGCGCGCGATGATCCAATCGTCAGCACCAGCCGTGCTTATGAATGGGCCGCGGCCGAGGAGTTCGTTTCCAGCCGGCGGGAGAGCTTCGAGATCCTTCGTCGGGGCGGGGTGCTCGGCCTCGACGTGGTCGCCGGCCGACTGTCTCCGGCCCTCGTCGAGCGATATTTGGAACTGAAAGAGCGCGCGCTTCTTTAGGGAAGAAGTGCGCCCTGGGCGCGCCCGGCGCCCTGCTCTAGTGGAGAGGTACCTGGAGCTTAAGCAGCGCGCGCTCCTTTGACGTCACGCGGCGCGGCCGGCCGCTGAGCAGCAGGTACGAGTAGAACAGCGCGCCTGTCACGAGCCCGATCGACACCTTGAGCACGAACGGCGCGCCCGACGGCGAGATGTTGCCCTCGATCGTCCCCGCGACCACCAACAGAGGCGCGAGCCCGAGCAGCAGCGTGAATGCACGACGAGCCGCGATGACAAGCGCATCGGAGCGCTTGCGGTTGCCTGGCGAGACCAGGGCCCAGCCCATCATCAATCCGCCCGCGCCCTGTGTGATCACGATCGACAGCTCGAGCACCCCGTGCGCGATGACGAACTCGAACAGGCCGCCGGCGAGCCCGTAGGCCTGCGTCAGGCCAAAAAGCCCGCCCAGGCTGATGCCGTTGGAGATCATCACCCAGATCACCGGGAGGCCGAAGGCGACCCCGAAGCCGAAGGCCAGGATCACCACGTAGATGTTGTTGACCATGATCAGCCCAGCGGCCTGCACGCGCTCGTCCTGCGGGATGTTCGTCCACAGCTGGTGATGGTGGACCTGGTCGATCAGGCGAGGGCTCGCGATGGCATAGGCCGCGTCCGGCTGGGCGAGGACGATGAAGAAGCTGACGAGCGCCGGCACGAAAAGAAGGGCTGCCGACGCGAGCAGAAACGGCCAAGACCGCCGGTACGTGCGAGGCAGGGTTTCGACGTAGAAGCCGCGGATGCGCTTCCACACCTCGCCGCCGCGGCGATAGACGATGCCGTGACCGCGCGCAACCAGGCCGTTCAGGTAGCGATGCACGGGCTCCCCTGGCCAGTCGCGCTGGGCACGCGCCAAGTCGGCCGTGGCGCGGCGGTACAGGGCGGACATGGTCAGCACCTGGGCCGGCGTGAGGGCGTTGAGGTGGCCGGCGCCCGCGCGCGACAGCAGGTCCTCGAGCCGGTTCCAGTCGTTTCTCCTCAACGCGACGAAGTCCTCTGCTCTCATGGTCCTGAGCAGTAACTTAACAAGACATGCAGGAGCCGCTACCTGATACCGACCTGGTCGTCGCGACGCCCGAACGGGTGTCGTTCGGCTACCAGGTCGCGGGACTCGGCACGCGGGCGATCGCCCAGATCCTCGACCTGCTGATCCTGGGTGGAGTCCTGCTGGGCCTGACCTTCGCTGCGATCGCGATCGGCCAGGCAGGCTTCGACGTCGTCGCATACCTGCTGGCCATCCTGGGCGGGTTCGTCGTCGTCTTCGGTTACTTCTGGGCGTCCGAGGCCTTCTGGTCGGGGCAGACGATCGGCAAGAAGGTTTTCCGGCTCCGGGCGGTGGGGGACCGGGGCGAGCCGATGACCTTCGTGCAGGCCGGCATCCGGAATGTCGTACGGATCGTCGACTTCCTGCCGTACGGCTACGGCGTCGGTCTCGTCGTCCTGTTCGTCAACGGCAAAGGTAAGCGGCTCGGTGACCTTGCAGCGGGCACCATCGTGGTCAAGGATTCCGAGTCCATCGGGCTCTGGCAGCTGGCGGGCGGCCAAGCCACCGTTCAATCAGTGCCTTCGACCCCTCCTCCTCCACCAGGTGCGCCGCCTGTGCCGGCGCAGGTGCTGCCCTTTGCTCCCGCGACCCAGGCCGAGGTCATCCTGCGCAGTCTTGACCCGGAGCTGAGGCGGTTCATCACCTCATACGCGCGACGGCGGCCGGAGCTGCCGGTGCCGATGCGCGCCCAGCTTGCCGGCCAGGTGCAGGCGAGCCTCTCCGCGGCGGCGCCAGATGTGTTCAACCAGCACGGTCCCCTGGCGGCGCTGGATTACCTCGCTGACCTGGAGCGTCAATAAAGCCAGCTGCGGATCTGATCCTCGGTCAGGTTGCCGCCGGTCAGCACCGTGGCGACGCGCTTGTTTTCGAATTCGTGTGCGCGTTGGGCGATGGCCGCGACGCCTGCCGCGCCGGCGGGCTCGACGACAAGACCCGCGTCCGCAAAGAGAGCCCGCATGGCCGCGAGCATCTCGTCGTCGCTGACCAGCATCACTTCGTCGATGGTGCCGGGCATGATGCCGACCGCTTCGGCGATCGGGACGCGGACCGCGATGCCGTCGGCGATCGTCGTGCTGGGAGCCGCGACTGGCTTTCCCGCCTTCCACGACAGCGCCATCGATGGAGCCGTCTTCGCGCAAACGGCGATGACCTGCGTGCTCGGCGCGGAATGCTTGAGCCAGGTCCCCATCCCGTTGACGAGCGAGCCGTTGCCGAGCGGAACGAAGACCGCATCGATGGGCTCGGTCTCGTGCGTGAGCTCTACGGCGATGGTGCCGGCGCCTTCCGCGATCGCGCCGAGCAAGCCATCCTCGACGTACACCTCACCGTTTTGCTGTGCGTGAAGCTTGGCCGCGTCCTTGGCCTCGTCGAAGTCATCCCCTTGCAGCTCGACTTTGGCCCCGAGTGCGCGCATGCGCTCGATCTTGAGCGGGTTGGCTGCGCGCGCGGCGAAGACTGTGAGCGGACGCCCACGCTTGCGGCAGGCATACGCCATGCCCTGGCCGAAGTTGCCGGCCGACGCGCAGACGAGTCCCTGCGCGCCATCTCCTAGTCGATGTAGGAGATAGTCGGTGCCGCGGCCCTTGAAGGTGCGAATCGGGTTGACCGTTTCCACTTTGAGCACGGTGGTGACGCGAAGATGCGCGCTCAGCGGTTCGCAGACGAATTCAGGGGAGTGGAGGAAGACCGGGTCGACGACCTTCGCGGCTTCGCGGATGTCGTCGAGAGAGATCGAGGCGTCCACCTCCGCGGAGCTTAGAGCTTGGCATCACCCGGCCCCTCCGGCGCTTCGCGCCACCTCCCCATAAATGGGGAGGAGCAGGGCCGCCCCGGGGGTAGTCAGGGCGGCGCCTTGACGCTCACCAGATAAAACGCGAGGGGCTGTAAACGGTAACGGGCGTGCTTGTCAAAACCCCGATCATGGGTCCACAGTCTCCCCATGCCGAAATCGACCATCACCTTTGTCTGCACCGAGTGCGGCGGCGAGAGCCTCCGCTGGGCCGGCCAGTGTCCGCACTGCCGCGCCTGGAACACGCTCCAGGAGTTCCAGGTCAGGAAGGCGGCGAAGGACTCCAAGCCGAGGCCGCTCGAGCCCGTCCGCGCCCAACCTC
>Ga0209689_1001773_pt1 | contig 16213 bp, 14 predicted proteins | sample GraSoiAngelo_149_FD_187119 | JGI IMG/M metagenome (GOLD analysis project Ga0209689, IMG submission 187119) | Grasslands soil microbial communities from the Angelo Coastal Reserve, California, USA - 14_1009_09_30cm (SPAdes) (version 2) | ecosystem: Environmental > Terrestrial > Soil > Grasslands ...
GCGGCTCCTCCATTCATCAAGGAGGAGGTGGCTCGTGACGAGGCACTCGCGCTCTTCACCCGGCTTGGCCAGCCGCTCAAGCTGGAGCTAATCCGGGACAAGGTGACCGACTCGACGGCCCGGCTCTACCGGACGGGTGATTTCGTCGACCTCTGCCTGGGGCCCCACGTAAAGGACGCCGGCCAGCTGGGGGCATTTCGCCTGCTCTCGATCGCCGGCGCCTACTGGAAGGGCAGTGAGAAGAACCAGATGCTGACCCGGATCTACGGCACCGCTTTCCCGACCGAGGCAGAGCTCGAGGAGCACCTGCGCCGGCTGGAAGAGGCGGCCAAGCGAGATCACCGAAAGCTGGGCAAGGACCTGGACCTGTTCCTGATCGATGAGATGGTAGGGCGAGGGCTGCCGCTCTGGTTGCCCAAGGGGGCGACCGTCAGGCGACTGCTCGAGGAGTTCGTCCTGCGGCTCGAGCGTCGTGACGGATACCAGCACGTGCGGACATCGGACATTGCCCGGCTCGAGCTCTACAAGATGAGCGGACACTGGGAGAGATATCGCGAGTCCATGTACGCGCCCTCCCGGATGGAGGACGAGGAGTGGCAGCTGCGCCCGATGAACTGTCCTCATCACATCCGGATCTATGCCCACAAGCCGCGGAGCTTCCGCGACCTGCCGGTCCGGCTGGCGGAGCTCGGCACCGTCTACCGCTACGAGAAATCCGGCGAGGTGTCCGGCCTGATCCGGGTGCGGGCGTTCACCATTAACGACGCCCACATCTTCTGCCGGCCCGACCAGCTGAGCGAGGAGTTTGAAAGGGTGGTTCAGCTGATCCTGCGCGTCTACCAGGCCCTGGGCGTCAAGGACTTCTGGTTCCGGCTGTCTCTGCGCGATGACGTGAGCAGTAAATGGATGGGCGACCCCGCCATCTGGGAAAGAGCCCAGGACGCCGCCAGGAACGCCTTGCGTGCCGCCGGCCATCGGTTTGTCGAGGCCCCGGGCGACGCCGCCTTTTACGGGCCCAAGCTCGACGTCCAGATCAAGGACGCCATCGGCCGCGAATTCAGCCTCTCGACCAACCAGATCGACTTCCTGATGCCCGAACGCTTTGGCCTCGAGTACGTGACGGCCGACCAGAAAATGGAACGGCCGGTGATGATTCACCGTGCCCCCATCGGTTCCTTCGAGCGATTCATGGCATACCTGATCGAGCTCTACGGGGGCGCCTTCCCGGTCTGGCTGGCGCCAGTGCAGGTGGTATTCATTCCGATCGCGGATCGCCACCTGGAGGCGGTGCAGAGACTGGCGGATCGCTTCCGGGCTCGTGACCTTCGGGTCGAGGTCGATTCGCGCAGCGAGCGGATGCAGGCCAAGATCCGGGACGCACAGCTGCAGAAGGTTCCCTACATGGCGGTGCTGGGTGACCGCGAGATCGAAGCCGGGACGATCAACGTCCGGCTCCGAGAGGGCGGCGACCAGGTGGCTCTCAGCGTGGACGCGTTCGTCGAGCGGCTGCTCGGCGAGTCGCAGCCAGCCGTTTAGGTCATCCGTCCCCGTGGTACAATTCCCGGCGCCAAGAGAGGCTGTCCGGCTCTCACCTCCAGGCCGCGCCGAAGAGGTCCGAGGACGCGAGATAGCCCTGGGCTATCTTTTTTTGTCAGTAGAGGAGGTTTGATCAACGGCTTTTAGGGAACTCAGGATCAACGACCAGATTCGCGCCGCCGAAGTCCGTGTCATCGACGACCGTAACGAGCAACTGGGTGTTCTCGCCATCGACCGCGCCAAGGCGCTCGCCGTCGAGCGCGAGATGGATCTGGTAGAAGTGGCCCCTCAGGCCCAGCCCCCGGTCTGCCGGATCATGGACTACGGCAAATTCAAGTTCGAGAGTCTCAAGAAGGATAAGGATGGACGGCGCAAGCACAACGTCATCAAGGTCAAAGAGATGAAACTCCGCCCCAAGATCGGTGAGCACGACTTCCAGACGAAATTTCACGCGGTCAAGTCGTTCCTCGAGGAGGGCGATAAGGTCAAGCTCACCATCATGTTCCGCGGCCGGGAGATGGTCCACCAGGACATCGGCAAGAACCTGCTGGAGCGGATGGCGCGAGACCTCAAGGCCATCAGCACCGTGGAGCGCACCCCCCTGCTGGAAGGCCGGAACATGATCATGATTCTGGCGCCGGCAGGCACGGCCGCTGCCGCCGCGGCCGCCAAGGCGCCTTAAAGGAGAAGAAATGCCCAAGATGCGTACCCATCGCGCCACGGCCAAGCGGTTCCGGTTGACCAAGACCGGCAAGGTGGTGCGGCCACACGCCCAGAAGAGCCACCTGCTCGGTCACAAGAGCCCGCGACGCAAGCGGCAATACAGCAAGCTGTTGAGTCTGACAACGGTCGACGCGCGCCGGATTCGCCGAGTTGCGCCCTACCTGTAGAGGAGACCTGCCATGCCACGGGTAAAACGCGGGGTCACCGCCCGCAATCGTCACAAGAAGATCCTCAAGCTCGCCAAGGGCTACCGGATGACACATCGGACCCTCTTCCGGCCGGCCAATGAGGCCGTCATGCATGCGCTGCAGTACGCGTTCCGCGACCGGCGCGCCCGCAAGCGGGACATGCGCAAGCTATGGATTGCCCGGATCAACGCGGCCTCCCGCACCCAGGGGATGCCCTACAGCCAGTTCATGCACGGGCTCAAGCTGGCCGGCGTAAACATCAACCGGAAGATGCTGGCGGACCTCGCCGTCCGCGACGCCCAGTCTTTCACCCAGCTGATCGAAATCGCCCGCGGCACGCCGGCGAAGGTGAGCTAAGCCCCCGCAGCCGTGAACCCTTCGAGCGTTAGTCAGGCGCGCCTGGAGGGATGATGCAGGGCGGTCAGGCGAGCGGAACAGCCGACCTGGACCAGCTGGTGAGGTCCGCCCGGGAACAGATCGCCGCGGCGCCCGACGAGGCAACTCTCGAACAGCTTCGGATCGACCTGCTCGGAAAGAAGGGTGTCATGACCGCCACCCTGCGCGGGCTTGGATCGCTGCCCGCGGATCAGCGGGCCGCCCGCGGAGCCAGGGCCAACGCCGTGAAGAACGAGATCGAGTCGATGCTGACGGCCCGCACAGGCGCGCTCGCCGACGCCCGCCTCGAGACCATCGGCGAGCGGGAGTGGATGGACGTCACCTTCGTCCCCGCCCTGGCGCGGCGCGGCCACCTGCATCCTCTCAGCCTGATCCTGCGGGATGTCAAAGCGATCTTTTCTCGGATCGGCTATGAGGTCGCGCTGGGCCCGGAGGTGGAAGACGATTTCCATAACTTCGAAGCTCTCAATATCCCGGCGGAGCACCCGGCCCGGGATACCATGGACAGCTTCTACCTGGAGGGCAGCCCGCTGCTCCTGCGGACTCACACCTCGCCCGTGCAGATTCGCTACATGCAGGCCCACCAGCCGCCGATTCGGATCATCGCCCCGGGTGCGGTTTACCGCCGCGACGCCACCGACCCCTATCACGGATCCCAGTTCCATCAGGTCGAGGGCCTGTGTATCGACGAGGACATTCGCTTCTCGGACCTGAAGGGGACCATCGAGTATTTCTGTCGCTCACTGTTCGGCGCCGACCGCCGGATCCGGATCACCGGCGACCACTTCCCCTTCACCGAGCCGAGCGCGGGGGCGGCCGTATCGTGTGGCATCTGTGGTGGAGCCGGCTGCCGCAGCTGCAAGGGCGGCTGGCTCGAGATCCTGGGCTCGGGGATGGTCCATCCGCAGGTGCTCCGCAACGGCGGCATCGATCCGGCGCGCTTTTCTGGCTTCGCCTTCGGGGCGGGGCTGGAGCGGCTCGCCATGCTCAAGTACAAAATCGCCGACCTCCGAGCGTTCCTCGACGACGACGTCCGTTTCCTGAGGCAGTTCTAGTGCCGGGTCGATGGCGATGCTGATCTCCCTGGCCTGGCTCAGAGACTATGTCGACGCGCCGGAGCCGGCCGCGGTCGCGGACCGCCTGACCCTGGCCGGGCTCGAGGTCGAACGGATCATCCCCCACGCGGTCGCCTTCGAGCGGGTGGTGGTTGCCGAGGTGACCGAGCTCAGGCCTCTACCGGGCTCCGGCAAGAACCAGATCGCGCGTGTCAGGACCGGCGGGGACCAGGCCGAGGTGGTGACCGGCGCCTGGAATCTTCGAGTCGGGGACCGGGTGCCCTATGCCCTTCCCGGGTCGCGGCTCGGGGAGCGGGTGATCGAGCCAAAGACCTTTTTGGGCGTGACATCCCAGGGGATGTTGTGCTCCCCAATCGAGCTCGGCCTGGGCGAGGACGCGGGCGGGATCATGATTCTCGATCGAGGCGCGCAACCCGGTGCCGATCTGCGCCAGCTCTATCCACCAGACACGATCTTTGAGCTGGACCTCAAGTCCAACCGGCCCGATCTGTTCTGCCACCTGGGAGTCGCGCGCGAGGTCGGCGCACTGTTCAAGCTTGCGGTGCGCCCACCCGAGGGCTCGCGCCGCCGGCTCAAGAGCAATCCCGCCCTGGTCACGATCGAGGCCCCGGAAGGCTGCCGGCGATTTGCCGGCCGCTTGATCACCGGCGTACGGGTGGCACCGTCGCCGGCCTGGTTGCAGGCGCGGCTGCACGCCGCTGGCGTCCGGCCCATCAACAATGTCGTCGACGTCACCAACTACGTGATGCTCGAGCTGGGGCAACCAATGCACGCCTTCGACCATGCCCGGCTTCAGGGCGGGCGGCTGGTGATCCGCCGGGCGCGTCCGGGCGAAACACTGCTCGCCCTCGACGGAAAGGAGCGTCCGCTGAGCCCTGAATTCATGGTGGTTGCGGATGCGACACGGGCGCAGGCGCTGGCCGGGATCATCGGTGGGGAAGAGAGCGCGGTCACCGAGGGCACGACCGCCGTCCTGTTGGAGGCTGCCACCTGGGAACCTCGCCGGATCCGGATGACGGCTCGCCAGGTCGGCTTGCGAACCGAGGCATCAACCAGGTTTGAAAAGGGACTGAGCCCGGCGCTCAGCCTGCCCGCGGTCGATCGGGCCGCCCAGCTGATCCACGAGCTGGCCGGCGGCGAGGAGAAGGACGCCGCGGACGTTTACCTCGAACCGCTCGTTCCCGCCGTGATCGAGCTTTCGGCCGGTGAGCTCGAGCGCACCCTGGGCCTTGTAATTCCGTCCGCCGACGCCAAGGACATCCTGGTCCGCCTCGGCTTCGCGGTCGAGGGACAGCAAGAGCTTCTTTTGGTCACGCCTCCGGCCTTTCGGCTCGACTGCCATATTCCCGCCGACCTGGTCGAGGAGGTCGGCCGGATTTACGGTTATGACCGGATCCCGAGCACCCTTCCGGGCGCCCGGACAGCCGTCCGCGAGCTATACCAGCAGGCCCGATCGGCGGACCTGGCAAAGGACGTGCTGGTCGGATGCGGGTATGAGGAGGCCGTCACCAACACACTCGTGGGCGTCGCCTCGACTTTGAGAGTCCACATGCCGGATGCCCCGAAGGCGTTGCGCATAAAGAATCCCCTGGCCGAGACACGCGACGCCTTACGGCAGAGCCTGCTTCCAGGGCTGCTCGAGGCGCTCAGCCTGAACGCTCGGCAGGACCAGCCTGGAGCAGGCCTGTTTGAAATCGGTGCAGCCTTCTGGTCGGCTGGAAAAGGGTCGGACTTCCCCCATGAACCGCGCTTGCTTGCGACCGTGGCCCACGTCGCCGCGAGCAGCGCCGGGGCAGCCGCCGTTGAGCTTCGCCGCGTCCAGGCAGCGCTGCGGTTGCTGGCCGAGCGGGTTGGCAAAGCTCCGATTGAATTTCAGCCGGCGCAGCCGGTCGATGGCTTTCACCCCGGCCGCACAGCCACGCTGATCCAGGATGGCGAGCCCGTGGGGGTTGTCGGCGAGCTGCATCCGCGGGTGCTGGCGGGTTTTGACCTGCCTGGTCGGGTGATCGCGGCCGAGGTCGTCTTCGACCGGTTTGCGCAGCCCGATCCACCGGTACCGCAGGCGCGGCCGCTGCCCCGGTTCCCGGGCGTGAGGCGGGACCTAACAGTGGTGGTATCGGGTCGGATCCTGGGCAACGAGCTCATGCAAGTAATCCGGCAGCGTGGCGGTTACACGTTGCGGGAGATCTCTATGCAGAGCGAATACGAGGGGCCGCAACTGGGCGCCGGCCGGCGCAGCCTGTCCTTTGGCTTGCACTACCAGGCCGATGACCGGACCCTGACCAGCGAAGAGGTCTCGGCTTCCTACGCGCGGATCGTGGAGGGCCTGAAGGAGCGCTTTCAGGCCGAGGTGAGGTCCTGACGTGCTCGACGTGATCATCGTCGTCATCCTGCTCGGGAACGTGGCCCTGGGATTCTGGTTTGGCCTGCTGCGCCGGGTGATGGCTTTTATCGGTCTGTTCGCCGGGCTGGGCGCGGCCACCCTGACCAGCGCCAACACCTCCACCTATCTGATGTCCACCTTCGGGTGGACCTCAGTGCTCTGGGCTCACGTGGTCACCTACACCGCCATGGTGCTCTTCGGCGTTCTTCTGTTCGAGGTGCTGGGAGCGGTCTACCAGCGCTGGCTGGACGCGTTGATCGCCCCTCTCTTCGACCGGGTCACCGGCATGCTGGCGGGTGCGGTCCTGGGCGCCCTCGAGGTGACCGTGATCCTGATCGTCGGCATCGGCCTGGTCAACTCGGCGCTCCCCTCCGGATACACCTATCCGCCGGCTTTTCTAACGGCACAGGACTGGTTCAATACTTCGGCGCTCGCACCCCATTTCTACGGGCTGGAGCCGCTAACCAAGACACTCTTCGCGATGGTCCTGCCCGGCAGCATCAGCAGCTACTTCAGCCAGCTGCTGACGACCAACCACTAACGGCCGGCGTCACTAGACTCTAGGGCCTGGCCACCCTGACGAGCCCCCGGCTCCGCCGGGAATTCTTCGCGCGGGACCCGGTCGTGGTCGCCAAGGACCTGCTCGGCCGGACCCTCTTCTACCGGACTCCGCAGGGCTTGATCGCCGGCCGGATCGTCGAGGCCGAGGCTTACACCGGCTCCTCGGACCCCGCCTCGCATGCCTATCGGGGGCGGACCGCCCGCAACGCGGTCATGTTCGGCCCGGCCGGCTTTGCCTACGTCTACTTCACGTATGGGATGCATCACTGCCTCAATGTGACGGCGGACATTCCCGGCAGCGCGGGCGCAGTCCTGCTCCGAGGGCTCGAGCCGCTGGCCGGCCTGGAGATCATTCGGTCCCGCGGCGACGCCGGACCGGAATGGAGGCTCCTCAGCGGTCCCGGCAAGATCGGCCGGGCCTTCGGGCTTACGCTCTCGGACAACGGACGCGACCTGACCAGCGGGCCGCTCGGCATCGCGGCCGGGTCGCCGGTCTCCGTTGCAAAGATCGCGGCTGCGCCCCGGGTCGGGATCACCCGCGGATTGGAGAAGCGCTATCGGTTCGCGGTCATCGGCAGCCGATCGGTCTCCGGGCCGGGGTTGGGCCCTACTGTGAGGCGGGCTGCCCGATCGTAACGGTGACGGACTGGCTGGCCGGTGCGTTCGCCGGGTTGTAGTTGTAGGCCTGGACCACCACGCTGTGGACAGAGCCCGGCTTGCCGGTGACGGTGAACGTGTAGGGACCTGCGCTCAGCCGCTGGGGCTTGCTGGAACCGTCCAGGAAGAAGTCGACCTCTTTGATCGCCTGGTTGTCGGTTGCCTGGGCGCTCACCGTGATGCTGCCATCGGGGTTGGTGACCTGGCTCAGGGAGAGGCTGGGCGAGGTGGTCTCGGTCAGCAGGCCGCAGGTGGCGGTCGGGGGTAGGGGCAGGCCCCTGTCCTTCATCGAGTCGGGAAAGCCGGGGGGATAGACGACGAAGGTCTTGACCGTGGTCAGGCTGGCCGGCATATCGGGGGTGGCAAGCAGGCCGTCGGTCGTGCATACCCGGATCTGCTTGTACCAGTCGTCCAGGCGGTTGGCCGCGGTGCCCACCACGAACCAGTCGCTGATGGTCTGCCCGGCGCATGCGGATGTTGCCAGCAGCCCGCTGATCCGGCACACGGTCATCTTCTTGATCCCCGGCGGCACCGTCCAGTCATGGACCGGCTTGTTCCCCTCGTAGGAGTTGAAGATGTCGCGGTAGATCTGGCCGGCCCCCATCACTCCCCAGACGGTGTTCAGGTAGGTCTTCCTGTTGTCTGAGCAGCCGCCCGCGCAGGTGTGGCCCATCCAGGTGCCGATTACCACGTCCGGGTTGTAGCCGATGAACCAGGAGTCGCGGAAGTTGTCCGTGGTTCCGGTCTTCGAGGAGAACGGCCGCCGGATGTGAAGGCCGGATCCGACCGGCTTGAGGATGTCGTTGATCAGGAACGCCACCTGGGGCGAGAGCACCCGGGTGCCGGGGTCTGGTTTCCACTCCTGGAGGACGTGACCGTTGCTGTCGACCACCTTCAGGATGACGGTGGGTGCGTGGTAGATGCCTCCACTCGCAAGCACTGCGTAGGCATTGAAATGCTCGAGCGGCACGATCTCGGATGCGCCGATCGCCTGAGCCAGCCCGCGATCGGGGGTCAGGTTGGCGTGGGTAAGTCCCATCATCCGGGCTGTCTGGAAGACCCGGTCATACCCGAGCTGCTTGAGCAGGAGGAGAGCGGGGATGTTGCGGGACTCTGAGAGCGCCTTGCGGAGCGTGATCAGCCCCTCGCTGCGATGGTCCCAGTTGACGAACGCATGGCCGTCGATCCGTCCCTGGGTGTCGTTGATCAGGGTGGCCGGCGAGTAGCCGTTCGAAAAGGCCGTCGCGTAGTCGTAGATCTTGAAAGACGAGCCCGGCTGCCGGCCCGACGGCTGGGTGATGAAGTTGTACTCGCCGCCGATGCCCCGGTCGTAATAGCCGGCGCTTCCGACCATGGCCAGCACCTGGCCGGTGGCCGGGTCGATCACCTCGGCCGCCCCGTTGTTCACGTTTCGCGCCCGCAGGTCAGGCCGGTTCACCTCGTTATGGACGGCCGCCTCGGCGACCTTCTCCAGCCGGTAGTCCAGGGTGGTGGTGACCCGAAGCCCACCGGCCTCGACCACCCCCGGGCCGTACGTGTCTGACAGGACCTGGAGGACGTAATCGACAAACCAGGGCGCGAGCACGTCCCCCTGGACGGTGCCGTTCTTGAAGACGAGCTGCTCCTTGAGGGCTGTGTCGTACTCGAGCTGGCTGATGTAGCTGTCGCGCAGCATGGCGTCGAGCACGAGCTCCTGCCGGTGACGGATCGCGATCGCGGCCTCAGCGTTGTAGGGATCGAATTCCGAGGGAGCGTTCGGTATCCCGGCCAGCATGGCGGCCTCCGCGATGTCCAGGTTCTTGGCCGGCTTGGCGAAGTAGGTTTGCGCGGCCGCCTCGGCTCCGTATGCCTGGTGTCCGAAGAAGATCTGGTTCAGGTAGAGGGTGAGGATCTCGTTCTTCGAGTAGCGGCGCTCGATCTCGAGGGCGAGCACTGCCTCCTTGATCTTTCGGTCGATTGACTGTTCATTGCCGAGCAGCACGCTCTTGACCAGCTGCTGGGTGATGGTGCTGGCTCCCTGCTCCACCCGCTGGTGGGTGAGGTCGGCGATGGCGGCGCCGATGATGCGGCGGAAGTCGATCCCGTTGTGTGTGTAAAACTGGCGGTCCTCGATGGCGATGGTGGCCTCGATCAGGTGGGAGGAAATAGCCGAGAGCGGGACCACCGTCCGGATCACGCCCGACGTGTGCTTGACGTAGAGCAGGGTGCCGTTGCGGTCGTAGATCTTGGTTGCCTGGGCCAGCTCCTTCGCGGTCAGGGACTGGGGGTCGGGCAGGTCGCGCGTGTAGTACTGGTAACGGTCGTAGGCCTCGGCGCCGCCGCCCACGGCGAGCAGGCTGAGCACGCTGAGTGCAACGATGAGAAATCGAATCCCCCGGCCGTTGCGGCGATGCCTGCTGATGCGGGCGATGGTGAGTACTCTGACCGCAGCTCGGCGAGCAAACTCACGCTTGTCTGGCATCAGACTCCCGCACTATAACGGCTGACTCCGGAAAAAGGTGACATCGGTCGAATTCGAGCCCGTATACTCGGGCTCGGTCAAAAGGAAACGATTCTGTGAAGGAAAATCAAGCCCGCTTGCCGGGCGAGTGGGAAGCCGTGACGGCGGGCGCGGTCGAGGTCGTCGATCGCGAGCACCTGCGGTCGCGCCTCGAGCGCGGGGACAGGCTGCGCGTCAAGCTGGGCCTGGATCCGACCCGGCCCGATATCCACCTCGGGCACACGGTGGTGCTTCGCACCCTGCGCCGCTTTCAGGAGCGTGGGCACACGGCGGTCCTGATCATCGGTGACTGGACCGCCAGGATCGGCGATCCGTCGGGACAGAATGTCACCCGGCCGCAGCTGAGCAAGGAGGAGGTCCAGGCAGCGGCGCAGACCTATCTCCACCAGGCATGGAAGATCCTGGACCAGGGAGGGACCGAGGTCCGGTTTCAGTCCGAGTGGTTCGACCCCATGAGATTGCAGGATGTGGTCCAGCTGGCGAGCCGCTACACGCTGGCTCGAATGCTCGCCCGCGATGACTTCGCAAAGCGCTACAAGGACGGCCGGGCGATCGGCCTGCACGAGCTGATGTATCCCCTGCTGCAGGCATACGACTCGGTCGCCGTCAGGTCGGACCTGGAGCTGGGCGGGACCGACCAGACTTTCAACCTCCTGGTCGGGCGCGACATCCAGGAAGCCTTCGGCCAGCAGCCTCAGGACATCCTCACCACGCCGCTGCTCGAGGGGCTCGACGGCGTCCAGAAGATGAGCAAGAGCCTGGACAATTACATCGGGATCGATGAGCCGCCCGACGTCATGTATCGCAAGGCCATGGGTATACCCGACAACCTCATCGTTCGATACTTCAGCCTGGTCACGGACGCGTCACCCGCGGAGGTGGCTGCCGAAGAGTCCGCCCTACGCAGCGGCGAGAATCCCCGCGACGTCAAGCGACGGCTGGCCGAAAGGCTGGTCCGCCAATTTCACCCGGGCGCAGACGTGGCGGCTTACCGGAACGCCGGCGGAGGATTCCTGAACACCGCTCCCTCGGAAAAGCGAGTCGCCCAGGGTGAGCGGTCGATCGCCGATCTTTTTGTCGAGGCCGGGCTGGCGGCGAGCAAGAGCGAGGCCCGCCGGTTGGCGGCCCAGGGAGGGCTCACGGTTGATGGGACGGTGGTCAAGTCCGCCGACGACCGGATCGCGCCGAAAGACGGCATGGTCCTTCAGCGCGGAGCGCATCGCGTTGTCCGTCTTAGGCTGAGTTAAACTTTTCCGCGGTCTCATGTCTGGTCATTCCAAGTGGTCGTCGATCAAGCACAAGAAGGCCGTCACCGACGCCCGCAAGGGCCAGCAGTTCACCAAGATGGCACGCGAGATCACGATCGCGGCCCGGGAAGGCGGGGGGAACCCCGATGGCAACCACCGGCTGCGGCTGGCGATGGAGAAGGCGCGTTCCGCCAACATGCCCCAGGACAACGTCCAGCGGGCGATCAAGCGCGGTACCGGTGAGCTGGGCGGCGCCCAGATCGAGCAGCTTCGCTTCGAAGGCTACGGTCCACATGGAGTCGCCATCATGGTCGAAACCGTGACCGACAACCGGAATCGGACCTCGAGCGACATCCGCAACCTGTTCACCCGCGCCGGCGGCAACCTGGGCGCGACCGGCAGCGTCGGCTGGATGTTCACCCGAGAAGGCCAGATCGTGGTCGATGCCAGGGGGAAGGATCCGGAGGAGATCGGCCTCGAAGCCATCGAGCTGGGGGCTACAGACGCCCGGGTCGATGGCTCAACGGTCGAGGTGGTCACCGACCCGGCCCGGCTGGAGCCGGTTCGCGACAGCCTGCGCAAGAAGGGGTTCAAGGTCGACTCCGCGGAGGTGACCATGAACTCGTCCCAGGTGGTGGAGCTCGACGAGACCCGGGCTCCCGGGGTGCTCAAGCTGCTGGATAGCCTGGAAGAGCACGATGACGTGCAGTCGGTCTATTCCAACATCGAGGTGCCGGCCGACGTCATGGAGCGCATCAGCGAACGCGTCTGAGCGCGACCAGAGGAGGATGCTGACGCAGGCCCGTGACGGCGTGCTCGTCCTGGGCATCGACCCCGGGCTGGCAGATACAGGATTTGGCGCGGTGCGGCGGCAGAACGGCCGCCTGAGCCTGGTTGCCTGCGGCACCCTCAAGACGCCGGCCAGCCTGGCCGACCCGCAGCGCCTGAAGCTACTGGCCGAGCAGATGCGCAAGCTGATGGCCGAGTTTCACCCGGAGGCGGCGGCTTTCGAGGAACTGTTTTTCAGCAAGAACGTCCGCTCGGCTATGGCCGTGGGCCAGGCTCGCGGAGTGGTCCTGCTGGTGGCAGTCGAGGGTGGCGCCGCGGTCCACGAGTACTCGCCGGCACAGGTCAAGCTCTCGGTCACCGGCTACGGCGGAGCTACCAAGGCCCAGATGCAGAAGATGGTTCAGTCTTTGCTGGGTACGCGTGAGCTCCCCCGGTCGGACGACGCCATCGACGCCCTGGCCATCGCCATCTGCCACCATCACAGTGGGCGGCTGCGGAGCCTGATCAGCCGGGCGCCCAGCCGCGTGCCGGTTTGATCGCAAGCCTCCAGGGCACCGTGCTTCAACGCGCGGCCGAGTCCGTCATCGTCGACGTGCACGGAGTCGGATACCAGGTCACGGTCGGCAACCGCACCTTCAGCCAGCTTCCCCGACCGGGCGAGCAGGTGCATCTCCACACCTATACATATGTGCGCGAGGATGCCCTCGCCCTCTTTGGCTTTCTCAGCCCGGACGAGCTGACCTTTTTCAAGCTGCTGCTCTCGGTCAAGGGAATCGGTCCCAAGGCCGGGCTGGCCATCATCAGCCGGGCCGAGCTCCGGCTGCTCAAGCGAGCCATATTGCAGGAGGATGCCGCCCTGCTTGCCACCGTGCCCGGGATCGGACCGAAGACCGCCGCCAGGGTCGTGCTCGAGCTCAAGGGCAGGCTCAAGGATGAGATGTTCGGACAGGAAACGCCGGCAGCCGCCGGCCCGGTTGGAGAAGCCGTGGCCCGAGCGCTGGAGGTGCTGACCGGCCTCGGCTATTCGGCCGGTGAAGCCAGGGACGCGCTGCAGAAGGCGACCGGTGGCAACGGTGGCACCCACTCGGTCGAGCAGCTGGTCACGGTCGCCCTGCGTGGGCTCGATCGCGGGTGAGCGAACGGGTGATCGGCGGCCAGCAGCGGACCGAGGACCAGGAGTTCGAGTGGAGCCTTCGCCCGGGCCGGCTCGCTGAGTTCATCGGCCAGGAGGCGATCAAGGCGAACCTGGAGATCCTGGTGAGGGCGGCCCACGGCCGAAACGAGCCGATCGAGCACATCCTGATCGCCGGTCCCCCGGGGCTGGGGAAAACGACGCTGGCCAACATCATGGCGAACGAGATGGGGGTCGACATCCGGACCACGTCGGGCCCGGCGATCGAGCACCAGGGTGCGCTCGCCTCGATCCTTACCAACCTGGAAGACCGCGACATCTTCTTCATCGATGAGATTCACCGCCTGGCCCGTCCGGTCGAAGAGAGTCTCTACCCGGCCATGGAAGACTTCAAGTTCGACTACGTGGGAGGCAAGGGCGCCGGCGCTCAGACCATCCGGCTCCAGCTGCCGAGATTCACGGTGATCGGTGCGACCACCAGGCAGGGAATGCTGTCGGCGCCGCTACGCGACCGGTTCGGTGCGGTCTACGCCCTCTATTTCTACGACGCCGACGACCTTTTCCAGATCGTCCAGCGGTCTGCACGGTTGCTAAAGGTGGTGATCGACGACCCCGGCGCCCGGGTGATCGCCACCCGTGCGCGTGGTACCCCCCGGATCGCCAACCGGTTGCTTCGCCGGGTCCGCGACTACGCCCAGGTCCGGGCGCAGGGTCGCATCGATGAGCAGGTGGCCCGCGATGCGCTCGCGATGCTGGACGTGGATGAACTGGGTCTCGATGCCATCGATCGGCGCATCCTGCGCACCATCGCCGAGAAATACGAGGGGGGCCCGGTGGGCCTGGAGACGGTTGCCGTTTCGGTGTCCGAGGATCCGGAGACCGTCGAAGATGTCTACGAGCCGTTCTTGATGCAGCTCGGCTTCCTGGCTCGGACGCCGCGCGGACGGGTCGCGACCAAGCTGGCCTACGACCACCTGGGGCTGGTCAAGGTCACCGAGCAACCGCACCTGTTCTGATTCGCTCTCGTTCGGCGCAGCTCGTCGTCCTGGGGATGTCCGTCCTGCTATCCGCTTTTTCCATCAACGTTTTCAGCGGAAGCCTGCCGCTCTACCTCTACCGCAGCCGCGGCTTCTCGGTTGATGCCATCGGGGTCCTGGTCGGGATCGCATTCGTGGTGCAGCTGCTGGCCACCCTGCTGGTCGGACCGCTGGTCGACCGCCGGGGCGCCCGGCTTGCCGTCCGGCTGGGCAGCGGATGTTACCTGCTCGCCGCGCTCCTTTTCCTCTTGAACGGAACGTGGGTCTTGATCGGCACGGCTCGCATCCTGCAGGGACTTGGGTTCGCGCTCGTGGTGCCGGCCGCCTACAGCATGGTGCCCAACCTGGTCACCCCCCGGTTTCGGGGCACGGCCATGGGAGGCTTCGGCGCGTTCCTCAATGTTGCCCTGGCGGCGGGACCTCCTCTTGGCCTGTGGCTCCTGCGCCAGAGTCCGACGGCGCTGTTTGCGGCCGCTGTGGTGGCGGCAACCCTGGGCCTGGCCGTCAGCTGGATGCTCGGCCCGGAGCCGTCAGCCGATCGCCGCGCCGGCCTGTTCACATACGACGCGCGCTGGACGCCGCTGCTCGCCCTCACCTTTCTCACCGTGGTCTACTGGGGAGTTGTGACGGCCTACCTTCCTATCGAAGTTCCGCGCGAGCAGGTGACTGCCGTCGGGTGGTTCTTTACGGCCGATGCGGTGGCGGTGCTGGTCTGCCGTATCCCGGCCGGGTTTTTCACGGATCGATACGGTGCCCGCTGGCTATTCCTTGGTGGAATCGGCCTGACCGCCGCGGCCGTCCTGCTTCTGCTGGCGCCGGCGTCCCTCGGGATCCTGGTCCTGGCCGGGATCGGAACCGGGGCCGGTGCCGCGCTCCTGTTTCCGCCCACCCTGGTCGAGCTCAGCAATCGAAGTCACGACCGAAACCGAGGCACGGCGATGGCGCTCTTCAGCACGAGCTTCGCTGCCGCCATCGGGGTCGGCAGCCTGGCCGGAGCTCCCATCGTGCAGCGATTCGGCTTTGGCGCGGCCATCGTGCTCAGCGCCCTGGTCTGTCTGGCCGCCGCTCCACTTGTGCTGGCGACCATCCATGAAAACCGCTGACTTCGACTACGCACTGCCCCGGAAGCTGATCGCGCAGCATCCGCCCCGGGCGCGCGACGGCGCCCGGATGATGGTGCTAGACCCGGCTGCCGGCCAGGTCAGCCACGCGGCTATCCGCGACCTTCCACGATTTCTTCGTCCGGGCGACCTCCTGGTGCTGAACGACAGCCGCGTGCTGCCGGCCAGGTTGATCGGGCGGCGGCCGGATGGGGGAGAGGCAGAGATCCTGCTCCTCCGCCCCCTTAACGGACCTGTAAGTCACGAGTGGGAGGCGCTGGTCAGGCCGGCAAAGAAGCTGCCGGAGGGAACCGTGCTCGAGTACCAGGGGTCGTCCCTGACCGTTACCGTGCGCGGGCCGCAACGTGTCTCGCTCGCCGGGACCGACGATCCCCTGGGCGAGGTCCGGCGTATCGGGGTGATGCCGACGCCGCCCTACATCAAGGAGCGGCTCGACGACCCGGATCGCTACCAGACGATCTACGCCAGGCGCGAGGGGTCGGCGGCCGCGCCCACGGCGGGTCTCCACTTCACCCCCGAATTGCTCTCGGCGGTCCGGGACGCGGGCGTCGAGGTCGCATTCGTCACCCTGCACGTAGGGCTGGACACCTTCGCGCCGGTCCGGGTGGACAACCCGGTGCAGCATCCGATCCACAAGGAGGCGTTCGAGCTCGGCGCCGCCACCGCCAACGCAGTGATGGAGACCCGCAGGCGGAAGGGCCGGGTGGTGGCGGTCGGCACCACCTGCGTGCGTACTCTCGAGAGCTGCGCCGCGGACGGCATGGTCAGGCCGCGGGCGGGTTGGACCGACCTCCTGATCCTGCCGGGGTTTCGCTTTCGAGTTGTCGACGCCATGCTCACCAACTTCCACCTGCCCCGGAGCAGCCT
>Ga0209689_1001780_pt1 | contig 16163 bp, 9 predicted proteins | sample GraSoiAngelo_149_FD_187119 | JGI IMG/M metagenome (GOLD analysis project Ga0209689, IMG submission 187119) | Grasslands soil microbial communities from the Angelo Coastal Reserve, California, USA - 14_1009_09_30cm (SPAdes) (version 2) | ecosystem: Environmental > Terrestrial > Soil > Grasslands ...
CTAGTGGTGTCGGTGATCAAAACCGCGCAACCCGAATCACAAGACTATGCGCATCATCGCGGACGTCCCGGAAGTGGTTCCCGGTCCTCGTGGATTTCAAAGTTGCTGGGCGGGCTCACGCCAAGAAGGTTTCGAACGAAATAGTCCCACCGTCGCCGCACCAGATACAAATTGCCACCTTCGCCGTGATACATGTTGGGAACGATGAGCATGTCGAAGTCCTTGTTGGCCTTAATAAGCGCATCGGCAAACCGCATCGTCTCGACAACGTGGACGTTATCATCGATGTCGCCGTGCTCGATCAGCAGCCGTCCCTGGAGCCGGTCGGCCATCGTGACGTTCGACTGTTCGGCATAGTCGGGCCCCACCGGGAATCCCTGATAGAGCTCGTTCCACCAGGCCTTATCTAATCTCGCATCGTGATCTCCGGAGATGGCAACACCAACTTTGTAAAAATCAGGAAATACCAGCATGGCATGAGCAGCGCCGTACGCTCCGGCGGAGGTCCCGAAGATTCCTACACGTGTCGCATCCATGTAGGGATATTGAGCGATCATTTGCTGGATCATGACCAGGTGATCTTCGAACGCTCCGCCCAGATTTCGATACGAGAACTCGTGGAATGCTCGAGAGCGCCCCGTGGTGCCGCGACCGTCGACCATCACTACGATGAAGCCGAGCTCCGCGACCGATGGCAGGCCCCGCATCGCCGCGCCAAAAGTCTTCGGAACAAAGAACGCCTGGGGACCCGTATAGGCCATTTCGATGACGGGATACTTCTTTGCGGCGTCGAAGTTGGATGGCCGCCAAATCAAACCATAAAGATCCGTGGTGCCATCCTTGGCCTTGCCGTGAAATGCCTCGGGGAACTTCCAGTTCGTTTTGAGCAGTTCGCTCGAGTCGGTTTGTTCAAGGACGCGAATTGGCGAGCCGTCTTTTGTATTTCGGAGGACGGCCTCTCCGGGAAGGTCAGGCCGCGAAGAGTTATCGACAAAACAAGAATGGTCAGGAGATATGCTGACCGTGTGATTGGCGTTCGCGGGAGTCAGCATCATCAAGTTGTTCCCGTCGAGGCCGACGCTGTACAGGTGTGTTTGATAGGGATCTTCGCCCTTCTCGCGCCCGTTCGCCAAGAAATAAACGCGCCGCGATTTCTCGTCGACGTCGACGATCTGACGGACAACCCAGGGCCCATGGGTTACCTGGTTTTTCAGGGAGCCGGTTTTCTGGTCGTAGAGGTATAAATGATTCCATCCGTCCCGCTCCGATGACCAGAGTAGTTCTGCGGAGTCGCGCAGAAATCGAAAAAAGGTCTGGCCCGGGTCAACGTAACGATCCGACTTTTCTCGAACCACAACCTTTTGTTCTCCCGTTTCGGAATCCACGGTGCGCAGCTCGATGGCCTTCTCCCCACGGTCGTCGGCTTGGTAATAAATAGCCTTGCTGTCTGGAAACCATTCGAAACCCGGCCCACCCTGAAACTGAATTTCCAGGGATGCGGTCTTCACATCGATGGCCTTGCCCTTCTGAACATCAAAGATGATCGGATCGGCTTTGGGCAGCACTTCTCCGGGCAAGGGGTAGACCACGGTGAATGCCTTGGGGCGCAGCTGCCCGGTGGGAACGAATTGCAAGTTCGTGAAGCGTCCCGCGCTTCGCGTGTCCATCCGGTAGGTCACCAGTTTCGAAGAATCGGGCGACCAGAACACGGCAGGCCGTTGCTTCACATCCTGAGTGCCTTGCGCCACCATCGGTCGCAGCGATGGGATTGGCGTGGCGTAATCCCAGGATTCCGTGCCATCGTGCGTCAGCCGCACGATTTCCCCGGTCGGCGCATAACGGAGATACAAGTCGTGCTCTTTCACATAGGCAACCCACTCCTTGTTCGGCGAGGCCTGCTCATACTGCCCCGCCACGGGTTCGGGTTCTCTCTTGCACTCATAGTTTTCGAGCTGGCAGGTCCATGGCATCCCGTCAACTTGAAGCGAGATCGACCTTCCGTCCTTGGCGTAATCGAAGGTATCGAACGGAAGCTCCGTTGGCTGGTATTCGCGCGTCGCAGCCTTTGAAAGAGACGCCGCTAAGCGGGCGTGATCGAATGCCGGGCCCGACGCGTTCTGTTCGGCATCAACGAGTATGAATTCCGTACCCTTCGTGCCGGCCTTGCGATACCAGAAGCGGTTCTTCTCGGCGATCCAGTGGGGAATGACATCCGCGACATAGACACGATGTCGCAGGTTCCCCGGCAGAAATTGTTGGGCGCGCTGGTAGTCCTCGCGTGTCCCCTGAGCCAGAACCGCCGGTAACGGAAGAAACGCAACCACTGCGGCAATGGCCAAAGTTCTCGAGCAAGTTGTCATCGCTTGTTCCGCCTTTCAAGAAAGGTTGGTTTTGAAAAGAGCCAGCTTCGGGTGCTTGGTTCCTATTCCGGTTGCCGTTCGGATGGCTGGGCAGGAGCGCCTGCAGCGCTGATTGGAGTTATGCGGCGTTCGGCCAGAACGCGGTTAAACTCCGGGACATCTTTCTCGAGTAAGGTTCGAACGCCGTTTTCGGCCTCGGCAAGGTCTTTCTCAAGCATCTGGAGTAAAGCGACTGAGGTGTCTGTCGGACCGGATCCCACGCCGCCGGCCACGTCCCCGCCACCCGTTCCCACTTCAGCATTCAACCAGATCAGATTGAGATAGATCTTGTCTGCCGAGGAATAATATTTGTCGTCGCTTAGGGCTTCGGCCTGTGAAATGAACTTGTACTCCACGTTTTGCATCTTCTGATCCATCGTTTTGAGAGACTTGAGCAGTTCGGCATTCGGATTAGAATTGTCTCTGTCATCGTCCTGTTGGTTCTTGCTTCCATCTTCACCATTGGACCCCGGACGCTGCTCGCCTTCGCTACGCAGCATCGCTTGGATTACCGCCATTTGCTTGCGCATCCATTCGATGCGGTTCACCGACTCGGCGGTCTTGCTGATGTCGTCCCGGATTCGCACCTGCATCCTAAAGGAGGCTTCCAGTTCCGCGTCGCTTGCGGAGTTCTGGGGGTCCTTCACGATGGTGAGGGGCTGCGTGTAGGTCTGGCCGTCGATCGTTAGGCGAACCGTATATTTTCCCGGCAGCGCCATCGGCCCGACTTCCGCCTCCTTAATACCCCAATGGAGGACTGGTCGGCCGTCTGTTCCGCGAAATCGCGGCTCTTCCCAAATGTGGGGGTTCTCGGCCGGCGCAGTGCGCAACGCCACGAGCTTGGGGGCTTCATAGCGGAGGTCCCATTCAGCTCGATTCATTCCCACGCGGCGGGGCCCAGCGAGTTTTCGGATCAACGCGCCATGGGAATCGAGGATCTCAATTCTTGGAACTGTTTTTGGCGCTGACTTCAATGAATAGTTTATTAGGCCGCGTCCCCCGGGAAGCAGTGCAAAAGTATTGCGCGGCTCAAACAGACGGACCTCGGTGTCAGATACTGCTTGTGCCATTTGTTCGAGCGGTGTGATGTCATCCAAAATGTAAAGCCCTCGCCCGTACGTGGAGATGACCAGATCGTGGAATTGCCTCTGTACCACTGCCCAGGTAACCGGCGCGTGCGGCAAGTCACCGCTTAGGGCCGTCCAGTGGACACCGTCGTCGAGCGAATCATAAATTCCATTTCCCGTGCCGGCAAACAACAACCCCTTGACGTGGGGGTCTTCGGCAATGATTCGAACGTATGCCAATGGATGCTTGGGCAAGCCTCCTACAATCGGTTTCCATGTCTTGCCGAAGTCGGTGGTCTTGTAAATGTAAGGATCGCGGTTGTCGACTAGGTGGAAATCGATGCTGACGTAGGCAGTTCCCGGATCGAAGTGTGACGGCTCGATGCTGGTAACCGTGCCCCATGCCGGCATGCCGCCAATGTTGTTGGTGACGTTCGTCCAATTCGCCCCGGCATCTTTGGTGTACCAGATCTGCCCATCATTGGTTCCGGCCCAAATGAGCCCCTGCTGTAACTGCGACGGAGCGATCGCGAATACCACCTCACCGTAGAATTGACCCAGATTGTCGCCAACGATTCCGCCGGACGACACGATACGCGAGGGATCTTGTGTCGAGAGATCGGGACTTATGACCGACCAGCTCTGCCCTCCATTGATGGTCTTGAAGATGACCTGGCATCCGTAATAAACGGAGTTGTGATCGAATGGATCAATGGCCAGCGGAGGGGTCCAGTGGCAACGGTACTTCAATTCGTTCGGAGGTGAATCCAGAGTGTGAATCCAAGGACTCACGGAGCGTGCGCGTTTGATTCTTGCGTCCCAGCGCGTCACTTCGTTCGCATAACAACTGGACCAAACAATATTCGCATCCAGGGGGTCAGGAAGCGTGAAGCCCGATTCGCAGCCACCCATTCTGCGTTCCCAGCCCATTTCGGGAAAACCACCCAACGGCAAGCTGGGACCGCGCATGTTCGGTCCGTCTTGCATGTTGCTGTAGACGTAGTAGGGCACCTGATTGTCCACGGCGACGTGATACATCTGGCCGATTGGCAGTGTCACGTGATGAAATCCCCGCCCGTGAACGGTGGTAATATTCAACCCGCCATCGTCGGTAATCACGAAGCGATCCGGATTCAGCGGGTCAATCCAAATATCGTGATTGTCGCCACCCCACGGCACTTCTTTGAATGTTTCACCACCGTCCAACGATTCCAGAAAGCTGCTATTGGCCACATAAACTTCGTTTTCGTTTCCGGTAGAGACAGCAATTCGAATGTAGTACCCGGCGCGTCCGATTAACTGGCGCTGGTAATTTACGGTATGCCAGTGTTCCCCGCCGTCGTCCGATCTCCACAGCGAGCCTTGATCATTCGTCTGGATCAAGGCAAAGAAGCGGTCCGAATTCGTCGGAGCAATCACCACGTCAATCTTTCCAACCGGCGGCTTCGATAATCCGTGCCCCTCGAGTTTCGCCCATTTCGTCCCGCCGTCCTTGGACAGGTAGATCGCGCTGCCAGGTCCTCCGCTGAATTCTCCCCATGTGTGCATTTCCAGTTGCCACATGCCGGCAAGCAGAATCCGGGGATTGTGAGGATCCATCGTTAGGCCGGAGCATCCGGTGTTTTCATCGGCAAAGAGCACTCGCTCCCAGTGCTGTCCCCGGTCGGTTGTGCGGTAGACACCGCGCTCTTGTTGCGGCCCCGTGGCGCGCCCCAGTGCGCAAACATAGGCCACATCTGGATTCGTTGGATGAACAAGAATCCTCCCAATTCTGCCCGCCTCATCGAGGCCAACGTGATTCCATGATTTTCCGGAATCGGTGGATAAATAGACGCCGTTCCCCATGACGTCGCTGTCGCGAATAGCCCAGGCTTCCCCCGTCCCGGCCCACACCATGCTGGGGTCGGAAGGAGCAACCGCAATTGCTCCAATCGCGGCGGCCGGCTGTTTATCGAAGATGGGTTCCCAATTGTTGCCTCCGTCAGTCGACTTCCAGACACCGCCGGATGCGGCTCCGGCGTAATAGATGTTGGGGTCTCCGGGAACTCCTGCCACGGAGGCGATTCGATTCCCGACACGCGGTCCAACAAATCGGAATCGAAAAGTCTCTTGGTCTTGGGGTGCGACGTTTGGTTCCTGGGCAGAGGCGGCCAATCTCACGGTCGACACCCCCAAAGCCAGAATTCCGATCTTCAGGCAAAACCGCGGAATACACATTTTTCGGCACCTCTTTGCATCAGCCACCTCTAAGAGTCAGAAACGGTGGCGGTTAGCGCGAGTCAAAATAAAGTTGATGCGCCGCCTGGATTATGTATATTGTATGCATGGCGACTCGTCAACCCCTATACTGAATGCTTTCTTGCCGTGCTGCGAGCCGTCCGTTTTCCGGTTTCTTTGACTTAGTGGGCGCACGAGTGCTGTCGCCTTGTTGTGAGGCTAGCTGGGTTCTTCACGAAGAAAGCAAACTCGCTAGGATTTTCCGGTGTCGGTGGTGAGTCCCGGTGCGGGTGATTGTAAATGATGTGTACCTTTAATCATCTGAGTCCGGTGGCGCTTAAGTTTTCTAAAGATTGGTCGATGTTTTTCAGAGTTGATATCTTTGAAGCGCAGTTGCCAGTATCATGATGTTTGTGGATTTTGGCCCAAATATGGAGACGGTCACCCCAAAACAATCCGCACCGATCCCCCGACAATCCCTTTCTGCTGCTGTTGTCGAGAGGCTTACAGAAAAAATCCTCAGTGGCGAATTGCGCGAAGGAGAACAACTTCGGCAGGACGCCATTGCCACCGAATTTCAGATCAGCCGTATTCCTGTGCGTGAAGCGCTCAGCCATCTGGCGGCTGAAGGGCTCATTACCATTGTCGCCAATCGAGGCGCTGTTGTTTCGGCGCTCTCTCCCGGCGAGATCATGGAGTTGTTTGAAACGCGCGCGGTCCTGGAGTGCTACATGCTGCGCTGCGCGATCCCTAATATGAAGGAAGATGAGTTCAAGCGCGCTGAAGACATCCTTCGCCAGTACGAACAATCTCTTGAGAATGATTCGGAGGTGAAGTCCTGGGGCCGGTGGAACTGGAGTTTCCATTCCGCACTCTATGCGCCCGCCAATCGTCCGGTCATGCTGTCGTTCTTGAAGAAACTTAACATCAACTGTGACCGCTACACTCGTCTCCACCTGGTCTTCACGCGTGACTTGCACCGCGCCGGCCAAGCGCACCGCGAACTTCTGGATGTCTGCAGGACGAAAGATCCCGAATTAGCCTCTGCCGCTCTGTGGAAACATATTACGGACGCCGGCGAATACTTGAAGGAATTCATCAAGCGCCATCGCGAGCAACACTCCTGAGCAGCCGCGCGTGCTGGGGTTTGTTCCTCGCAGTGACCACAAGTTACGTCCTTCGGAACATCCAACCAGGGTAGCGTCAACTGCCAATTGTAAGTGCTTCGCCAGGGACAAAGGCCGGGAGGGCAGATCGATGGACCGTCGACAATTCTTGAAGGACCTTGCCGCTGTGACTGCGGTCACTCATGGTCTGCCGGACGGTGTCAAACCAGGAGAGATGGCGGGCGAGACTCGCGATCTCGCCACATCTTCCGACCCGCGCTCGACTTTGGGAGACGCCCCGGATATCGATGGTCACACCTTGATTTCTGAATTCAAAATTGACGCGACGATGTGGAAAGTATACGAAGACTTGCGGACTCGCGAGGGAGCGATCACGTTTGTTTCTTCAAAGGAGGGAGTGCGCGTACTGAGGAAGAGTGCAGAGGCTACATTCCCGGGGGCCGACCCAGCCTATCTGGGATTGAACTTGAAGGACATCGGTACAACGGGTGCGGATCTTCTGGCAGAACGCCTTCTTCTAAGCGGGGGTGACCCAGATCCTATGATGGTGAGGTCCGCTGCTCCACCTCTCGGATCGACCTCATCAGAGCGCTCGGGTTGGAAGCTGCCCTGGGACACGATTGTGGGGACAAAGGAATGTTTTGACACCATGCCGGTGTTCCCAGCGGGCAGCACGAGAACTTACCATCCAGTGCAGTACTTCCCCGAGCTAACGAACCAAGCGGCCCGAAAACGATTCGATGGACTCATCGGCGGCTGGATGCCTGCAGTGCGAAAGGTCGTGACAGTTTCCGAAACCGCTTACGACGAAATCGTGGTGTTCGGCGACGTGCAGGCGCGCGACAAATTCATCGTGCAGACGTGGCATCGCACGGCGCGTGTCGAGAATGGCAAGATCACAAAAGTTGTTTACGGCCACACCTACCCAGGTTTCCCTCCGCGGCGTGAGGACCCCAGCCCTGAACAGTTCTACCGCGCGCTCGCAGCGTTCACTGGTTACTGGGAGAGGTTGTTAAGCGATTTCTCAGCGGCTTCCGTACCCGAGAATGACTGGATCGACATGTCTAAACATGCGTTTGCAAAAGAGCTCATGGTGCGGCCTGGCGGCGTTTATCCGAAATATGGGGCGGTCGACCGCGATTACTACGGCTCAGAGTACGACGGGTTCCAGGATATCTTCACGATGAGTGTTTACGCGAATCTCGAATGGGGGCGCTTCGAGATGGCCAGCACGGTGATCGACAACTTCTTTAGCGATTTCGTGGACGCCACGGGGGTGAACAACATGCGTGGGCCGGAGATCGCGCAATTCGGTCTTACGCTTTCGCTGCTGGCACGACATTTCAACTATACGGGAGACGATGCCTTGTTGCTGCGACATCGCGACAAAATCGCAGCGACGGCGGCCCTGCTTGTGGATCTTCACGAGGAAAGCCTGCGCTTGCCAAAGGACGATCCCGGCTACGGGTTGATCCACGGCTGGAGCGAATCGGATTCTTGCCTGGCCCCGAAACCCATGACTTGGTGGTTGCCTTACTTCGCGAACAACGCATATTCTGCGAGGGGGCTCAAGGATATCGCCCAAGCGTGGACCGCAGTTAGCCGATCGAAGCCCTCGCCGGCGATGGAGAAGATGGCCGTCGATTGGATGGAGCGAAGCAAGGTACTTCAGGACGCTCTTGTGGCCAGCATGGAAAAGAACGTACGAAAGGACATGCACCCGCCATACGTAGGGCCTTTCCCGGGAACCACGCTGACATTTTGGGAATCGATGCAGAATGAAAGGCCGAGCCCGCAACAGTGGGCGCACCGCGCCTATGCCGAACTGCTGCAGGCTGATATGCTGCCCGCCAACCTCGCTAACGTGGTGATCGACTGCATGCGCGCTTACGGCGCCACAACGCTTGGAGTCGTTGCCAACGTAGAGCGGCCGCATCCTGAGGGCCGCGACATTCTAGGTTTCATTTCATACGGCTATGCGCAGATGCTGCTGCGGTTGGACCGCGTTGAAGAATACCTGCTGTTTCTCTACTCGCACCGTTACCACGACCACACTCGGGGGAGTTGGACTGCTGGTGAAGTGGCTGGCATTAATGGAGACACCGCGCTGTTTTGCATTCCCGCGCAGCAAACCATTCCGCTGTTGGTTCGCTGGATGTTGGTTCTCGAAGATTCCGATGAAGAGAAACTGTACTTGGCAAAAGGAGTTCCTCGTGACTGGCTGGCCAGCGGGAAGGAAATCCGAATCGACCGGGCGCCGACGCGCTGGGGCAGAATTAGTTTCAGACTGGTAGCGATGCCTGCGGAGAAAAGCCTCGTTGCTAGCGTGCAGCTATCCCGCCCGGGGTCGCCCAAAGAGGTACACTTGAAACTGCGACTGCCCCTAGAAAACAAATTAGTGAAAGTCAGAATCAACGGCTGGGTTGCCAATCTTCGCGGTCCCGGCAATGACACTGTGCTTATCCAAACTCAAAAAGAGAGTCGATTCGAAGTTGTTGGCGAGTTCAACTGAGTTGAGCCAAGATGAAGAGGGTGTTTGAAATGGACTGCATGCAGAGGCCTGTAACACTGTTCCGCGGACGAGATTTATGACCGTGCGGAGTTCTGGCGCAGTAGAACAGGAATTCCCCGGCCACTCCGCACGCACGGTTGCCGCCCTTCCAGGAGTTCTCAGCTCGAAAAGAATTCCTGGGCGCCAATCGTTAAGCGATGACGTTCCTCGGCCTCATGCTCCTGCTTTATGCTTTCGCGCATTCTTCTGATAGCCGAGGCCTACATGTCCCGATCGCCGTTGCAATGGAAATCCGAATGCAGCTCCAGCAGATTCTACGCCGCGAACACGTTTCGGATCATGAACCATAAGTTCGCCGGGCGTTCTGCCAGCCGGCGCACGAACCACGGATACCAGTAGCTTCCGTAAGCGACCAGCACAATGGAAGTGCAGCCCTCTCTGGCCAGGCGCTCCTGTTCGGCTCGTTGGATGCCGTAGAGCATCTGGATTTCCAAATCCCTTCTTAGAAACCCCTCCGCCGAAGCAAAACTAGCCAGCCGACGTATCAGCGCCACGTCATGCGTGCCGAAAGCGGCCCGCATGCTAGAATTTACCTTCTTGGCCCGCAGCATTTGCTTTCCAAGCTCGAAATAGCTTTCGTCGACGTCCTGTTTACGCGGAAACGCAATCTCCGGCGGCTCGTTGTATGCCCCTTTCACCAATCGGATCGAGGGCCGCAGCCGCAGAAGTCTTGCCAAGTCCTTCGTTGTCCGATGGAGATATGCCTGCAGGCACACACCAACGTTCGAATGCGCGGCCAGGACCCGGCGATAGAGATCCAGCGTCGCGTCCACATAATTGCTAGCTTCCATGTCCACCCAGACGATGGAGTCCTTTCGCGCGCGCTCAACGATGACCTTTAAATGTTCGAAGCAAAGGTCCGGCGAAAGGTCCAAACCGAGTTGTGTCAGCTTCACCGAAATTTCGGCCTGCAAACCGCTCTCTCGAATGCGCTCCAAGACTTCGAGATAGTGCTCCATAACTTGTTGAGCCTCAGAGCGATCCTGGATATTTTCGCCCAGATGTGTGAAGACCGTCCCGATCTTCTTCCCACGCAAAATCTGTGCAGAGCCAAGCGCATCATCGAGCGTTTCGCCGGGCATGAACCTGGATACAGTGCGCCTGAGAAACTTGTAATGTGCCGCGCGATCACGCAACCACTCGTTTTGAGATGCTGCGAGCAACATCGATCGCATGAGACTCATGAGTTCATGGCCTCTTTGCCTTGGAATCGACTCCGCTGGGGCGCCGCTTCGCTGGAAAATATGAGTTTGCACATCTTCTCCAGGAAAAAGTCTTTCGGTCCGGCGAAGGTAGCCGGTGAACGGACGAGGCCCGCGAATTGGCGATTGTGGGCAAGAGTTCACCGATGGTGAAGAACACGGAATCCCGTCGCTGCGAACGAGTGTCCAGCATCGCGGCAGATGCTTTTTTCCAATCCTTGGCGCCCATGCTGCGGTAGCGAATGAGCAGGTCACTGAGCGTACGGCCCGCCGCGATGTAGTCAGTGTCGTATTGATCATGCACGCGCTTGAGGCTGATCAGGCCGGAGGCCGAGTAAACCAATTGAAGGGGGGAGTGGTGATGGGACTGCGCCACGGCAGTGGACACTCGAAGCAAGCGCTTGCAATATAGCACGCTGGATATATTATACAATCCGAGAAAGGAGCTCAAGGCGCTCTTAACAGCCACGATCGAGGCGGGGTTATCGAAGTCGGGCTCGGCCAAACCCCACGCGCTGTCGTCTTCGAGGGAAAGTCTATCGAGGTATCGCCCTAACGGGCGTTCGCCTCTCTGGTCAAAGGTTTGAAAAGGCGGCCTAAGCGTGAAAACTGAGTTTCGCACCTCACGACCCAGGATATTTCCGGTGATCTCCAGACGAGGTTTTCTGAAGACTGCAGGCGCAGTTCTGGTCGGCTCGCGTGCAAGTCTCCGGGCCGGCGCGGCGGTGAACGCGGTTAGGTATGTCGACGTTGCGGGTTCCGCGGGTATTTCTTTCCAACATGACAACGCAGCATCCCCTGAGAAATACTTGATTGAAACGATGGGTTCGGGCTGCGGATGGATCGATTACGATCAGAATGGATTGCTCGACCTTTATCTTGTCAATGGAGCATCTCGGCGACCGAACACGTCCAAGCATGCGCTGCGGAGCGCCCTCTATCGCAACAACGGAGATGGAACGTTTACAGACGTGACGATAAAAGCTGGCGTGGACGCGGAAGGTTTGTTTGGAATGGGAGCTGCCGTGGGCGATTACGACAACGATGGATGCCCTGATCTATTCGTTCTCGGTTATGGGCGGTGCATCCTGTTTCACAACAATGGCAATGGAACGTTCACGGATGTGACTGACCGCGCTGGTGTCGGAAACCTCCGGAAATGGGGTTCGAGTGCTGCGTGGTTTGATTACGACAACGACGGCCTGCTGGACTTGGTGATCGCTAACTATGTGGATTGGTCGCCGGAGGAAAATTTCTGGTGTGGAGACAAGGGACCAGGATTGAGAAGTTATTGCCACCCAGACGTATATCGCGGCCAGCCGCCAACGCTATATCACAATAACGGCGACGGTACGTTTTCCGACGTGAGCAAGCGCTCCGGAGTGGGAATCAGGCCGGGGAACGGGCTGGGTGTGGTCACTTTTGACTATGACAACGATGGGTGGCAGGACATTTTTATCACCAACGATCAAATGCCGAATTTCCTGTTCCATAACAATCGTGACGGCACATTTCGAGAAATAGGTTACTCGGCAGGCGTAGCGGTCGGCATCGATGGGCAGTTTGAAGCGGGGATGGGAACGGACGCCGCAGACACAACCGGGAGCGGCCGGTCAGACCTAATAGTTACGCACCTGGATCAACAACTCGCGCGCCTCTACCAAAATGTTGGCGAAGGGTATTTTGAGGACGCCACCTTCCGATCAAAGATTTCGTATGCCACATTTCATCTGAGTGGGTTCGGCACGCGCTTTATGGACTATGACAACGATGGCGCGCGCGATCTGTTCATGGCCAATGGACACGTTTTGGACAACATTCAGCGCTACCACGCCGAGACAACGTACGCGGAACCCAAACTCATGTTCCGCAATGTCGGTCATGGTATTTTTGAGAATGTCAGCGATCAGCTCGGAGCTGATTTTCTATTGCCGCGCGTCAGCCGCGGGGCGGCCATCGGGGATTTTGATAACGACGGAGATCTGGACATCATCATTAGCAACAATGGGCAGGCCCCGCAGCTTCTCCGCAACGATGGCGGCAACGCCAATCACTGGTTCCAGCTTCTTCTCATCGGCACGCGTTCGAATCGCGACGCCGTCGGAGCTCGCGTGAAAGTCACTGCCGGCGACCTGGTTCTTTACGATGAGAAAAAAGGGGGCATGAGCTATCAATCCGCGCAGGATCCGCGGCTGCATTTCGGGCTCGGCCAGCACACCACCGTCGAAGAAGTCGAAATTAAGTGGCCGAGCGGCGAGCTGACCAAACTCACGAACATAAAATCCGATCAGATCCTGGCCATCGAGGAGGGCAAAGGGTTGGTCTACCGGCCCTTTCCCCGCGTCCCTGTCAGATCCGCTTGAACCGGTTTTCGGAACCGCGATAGTTCTTCATTCTCTCTCTGCTTGCGGTTTCTGCTCGCCTCGACTCGCACCTGAGGCGCCTGGGATTGGTTTGCTGTCGCCGGGAGCTGTCCGGATTCTTTGGGCCTGCTCCTGATTCAGTTTGGCAAGTATTCCCAGCATCGCTTCCGCTTGGCCGGGCTGCCCGCTCTTCCGATACGCCGCCGCGAGCAGCGAATACACCGCAAGGTTTTGCGGACTGAGCCGTCGACCGGTTTCCAAATGTTCGATCGCTGCTTTCAGCCGTCCATCCAAAAGGTCCACATGGCCCAGCGCAATTTGTGAGCTCGCGTAATTAGGTCGCGCAGCCACCGACTTTTCCAGCGCGTCGCGCGCCTCCGCAAATTCGACTTGACCAGGGCTTGCTCCGACGCGGATCAGTGCTTCCCCTAGAATTGCCAGCAATTGGTAATCTTGTTTGCCTTGCGCGGTGGCGGTTCGCGCCACGCGAATCGCTTCTGCAAGGTTTCCGCCAAACAGGCTCTCTTGCGCTTTCGCAAGATATCCGATCTCGGAGCCCGGTGCGATTTGCGCGGCCCGCTCGAAGTCCATCCTCGCACCGTCAAAGTCATCGAGCATCGCAAGCAGATAGCCTCGTTCGTAGTGCAGTCGTGCGGATTCGGGAAGATGTTGGAGACCGAGTTCGATCACTCGAAGACTCTGTGCAGGCTCCTCACGTCCCAGGAATGCGCCGCCAACGAACAAATAGAGCTTTTCGTTTTTTGGTGTAGATGCCGTCGCTCTCCGTAGCGCTTCGAATGCCTGCCCCTCCTGACCGTCGCCCGCGTACGCCTGTGCGAGCAAATTCTCAACGCTGGCGTTCTCACGCCCGTGCTCACGCAACCCGATCAGAACGGAAATCGCCTTTTGAAATTGCCCGGTGCCGACGTAGCAAAGCGCTAAGTTGAATTCGGCCGCGTAGTCGTTCGAAACGCGCCCTTGCGCCTCGAGAAGATGCGCAATCGCCTCCGCAAAATGACCGCCCCGGGTTAGCTCAATGCCTGTTTGTAACTCGGATTCGGCCAGAGCATTCTGGTCCGTTCCCGATGGCTTCATTGCGGCCGCCGGCGAATCGAGCCGCGCCTGCGCCCGCGTCAACTCGCAGGTGCCCAAAATGAAAAAAATGCCTGCAATCGGCGCCAGCCGGATTCCTTGCGGCATGAATCTTATTCCGGACATCTTCAACTCTTACGACCAGCCACCATGGCCCTCCACAATTGTAATGTAACGATCGATGGGAAGACCCGTGAATCTCTCAGTCTTCCCGCTTGGATTCGGCCACTTCACTTCCATCCAATCAATCTTGGCCTGTCGGCCCAGTCCCAGAACGATACGAGGATCATGGGCAGAGAGGTAGCTACCCCCACCCACTTTCGAATAGTGGCGCAGAAGATCGCCAGATTGGTAAACCACCTTTGTTCCGATGGCGTCTATATTGGCTTTGCGGCCGATCAATCGCAGGCCGAGCCAGTGATTCCGCCGGCCAGCGTAGTTCCGCAACAGTAGAGGCGGTCCCGCATTCTGCGTCACCAACACGTCAACCGAACCATCGTTATCGAAGTCTCCGAGCGCCAGGCCGCGCGCCGCCAAATTCTTTGAAAAAATTGATCCACTCTCAGCGCTCACATTCTTAAGACCTGACCCGCTGTTTCGAATCAAAAGCATCGGCTCACGATAGGTCACATCCTCCATGCGCTTTTCCACTATGGTGTCGGGGTGCCCGTTGCATAGCAGCAAGTCCAGATTACCGTCGTTGTCATAATCGAAAAACTTCAGTCCCCAGCCGCTGAGGCGGCTCGTCAAGGCATCAATGCCAGTCTGAATCGCAACATCAGTAAACGATTCATCTTTGTTGTTGTGAAAGAGCGCGAAAGACTCGTGATCCACATTTGCGACGAATAGATCGAGCCAGCCATCCTGATCATAGTCCGCTGCATCGACACCCATCCCCGATCGCGCCAGGCCAAATGAGTTGTAGCCCACGCCGCCCAGCGAACCAATCTCCTCAAACCGACCCTTGCCACGGTTGGCGAACAGAAAATTCGCAACCGTGTCATTGCTGACGAAAAGGTCCATCCATCCATCGTTATTGATGTCTGCCGCCACCACACCCCAACCTTTTGCCGGCGACCCGCCAATCCCGGATTCCTTGCTAACGTCGGTAAATGTACCGTCGCCGTTGTTGTGGAAGAGCCAGCAAGGCATCGGCTTGTACGGAGTCGGCTTGCAGTACCACCGGGCGTTTGTTGGTCCATAACCGCAGAAAATGTTTTTTGACTTGTCGAAGTCCACGAAGCGGCAGACAAATAAGTCCAGGCGTCCATCATTGTCGTAGTCGAACCACACTGCGCTCGTGCCCCAGCCCGGTGCGCCGACGCCGGCCTTCGCCGTAACATCCGTGAACGTGCCGTCCCCATTGTTGTGATAGAGGATGCTGTGCGGATACTGGGTCACGTAGAGATCCGGCCAGCCGTCGCGATCGTAGTCACCGACCGCAACACCCATGCCGTAGGCGTTTCCCGGCACGCCGGCCTTCTGCGTCACGTCCGTGAATGTGCCGTCGTGGTTGTTGCGATAGAGCGCGTTGCGGAGTGGAGTGGCCGGGGTGTAGAAATCGCACGGTCCGCTATTCACAAGGTAGATGTCCATCCAGCCGTCGTTGTCGTAGTCGAGGAACGCGCACCCGGGACCTACGGTTTCCGGCAAGTACATTTCCGGCGACTGACCACTGACGTGAACCCAAGATATACCGCTGGTCGCGGGCGGAACTTCTTCAAACGCGGCAAAGGAATCCGTGCCTGCTCCGGCCATTGCTCCTGGGTCTATATGGCCGAGCGCGGCACTCATCCCAGACCACCCGAGAATCTGCAGGGTGCGCCGCCGAGAAATTATCTGACTCAATCGCATTTTCCCGCCTGGTTTACGTATGCAGCGCAGCGCCGCACGCTTCGGCTACGGCCGGACCCCGCCTGGATTCTTCTCGGAGACTTGCCGTTGAATGGTCATCTCGCGAACAGCGTCCTCTTTACGCCCGGTGCGCGCATAGGCGATGGAAAGCTGGTAATGTCCGGCAGGGTCCGCCGACAGCATCTTCACGTAGCGCTCCAGAGGGGCGACGGCTTCCGAAAAGCGTTCGGCGGAATTCAACGACATGCCCAGGGCGAGGAATGCTTCGGC
>Ga0209689_1001782_pt1 | contig 16152 bp, 14 predicted proteins | sample GraSoiAngelo_149_FD_187119 | JGI IMG/M metagenome (GOLD analysis project Ga0209689, IMG submission 187119) | Grasslands soil microbial communities from the Angelo Coastal Reserve, California, USA - 14_1009_09_30cm (SPAdes) (version 2) | ecosystem: Environmental > Terrestrial > Soil > Grasslands ...
CTGCAATCATGCGTAAAACACCTTCGCGGCGTCAAAACGTGGACGCGTGCCTGCGACGCGCTTCGCGAGGAAATTGTCTGCTTCGTCCGCGAAAGACTAACAGCGACGACTGATTTTGCGCGATTGGATTGCTCAGTGCGTTAAAAATTTTGCGAGATACACCGAAACGGTTCCAGTTTTCGGGTTTGAATTAGCATCAGATTGCGCAGATTTACAGCGATCCAGTGGCCGACTCCAAGCTCAGAAGCATCATGACCATTTTTGAAAAAATCATCGCACGACAAATCCCGGCGAAAATCATTTGGGAGGATGACGACGCAGTCGTTTTTCACGACGTTAACCCGCAAGCGCCTGTGCATGTGCTGATCGTGCCAAAAAAGGTCGTTTCGCGTTTGACGGACGCGACAGACGATGACCGCGCGCTGCTTGGCAAATTACTGCTGGTCGCGCGCGACATGGCGAAGAAACTGGAGTTGTCGAACGGTTATCGTGTCGTGATTAACTGCGGGCCCGACGCGGGTGAAAGCGTGCCACATCTGCATGTCCATTTGCTGGGCAAACGTGCGCTCGCCTGGCCGCCAGGGTAAGGCGACTACTCGCCCACGAGCGACCAGTCGATTCCAATGATCCGCTTGTCAGCAAAGCCTTTCAGCGATTTCGGAAAGACGAGATAGGTTGCGCCTTTTCTTTGTTTGAACCCAGCGATTCCGAAGTCCGTCCCGCTTTCGCTCTTCAGGATTGTCATCACGCGATTCTTCTTTATTTGCGCCTGAAGGTGACGATTTGCAGATGGCTTTTGCCAAAGAGTGTAAACGTGCGGGTTATCGCATTTTTCGACGACTCGCGAAAAGCGCGCCGTTTTTACTTTAAGGAGTTTCATAACTGATAGACAGCAGTGTGCCTCCTTCGCATTTACTCAGGGCAGGCTGTGGTCCCGCCGTGCCAAAAAAGTCCGCCAGAGAACTACGGCAAGGAGGATCAGACTACCGTTGCTGCATTCCTGCCCTGGCGGGATTTGTAAGTCCTCGATCCATAGCCCCTGACGGAAAACAAATTTTCTCGCAAGAATTGCAACGCGCAACCCCGAACTCCGAAGGCTTTCGCCCGCCACGGCGGGTAAACTGAGCAGGCGCTTTCGGAGGAAAATCGGGGCATTGACAAGCCATCACGCTTCTGTTTGCATCGACGCCGTGAAATGGCTGGCATTGCTTCTGGTTATTGTTCTTTTCGGTGCGGCGAACTCCTGCACGACGCTTGTTAATCGGCGCGATCTTTACAGCCCAGAGCCGGCGCCAGATTCATTGGAGGCGGCTCGGCAATGGTACGGCGCGACCACTACCAGAACAGCGACAACGACTACGACAAGGACCCGAAGCGAAGAAGTGGTGCCACCGCCGGAACTTCGTGGGTATTAGTTAAAACCGAGCGCGGTTGTGGATTTGGCAGTCTCTTAACCAAATGGAAGATTCGCCTTTATGCGCGCCACATCGGTATTGTCCACGCGTGCTGCTTTGCTCAGCCGCCGTTTGCGCTTCGCATTTTTGGCGGACAACAAATGGCGTCGCGAAGAGTGCGCTCGCAACACTTTGCCGCGGGCTGTGATTTTAAAACGTTTTGCGACTGACTTACGTGTTTTGCTTCGCGCAATTGGCTTCGGCATAAGGCTGCAAAGATAATTCGACACGAGATTTTGACAACGGCCTTTTGCCCGACGCGCCTGGCAGTGCCCGCGTTAGATGATCCGCTGTAGCGTGCGCTGTCCACAGCGCAGTGGTCCAGAGCTTTCAATCTTATCCGCTGAGGACAGCGGACGCTACAGCGCGAATTGAATTTGCGCCTGGAGTGTCGAGGGCTTGCTCTGAATCTTTTCGGAGTTGAAGCTTCGAACAATGAAGGAGCCGCGAAACGAAAAACCGCGCGTCATTATTGTTGGTTCGGGATTTGGCGGGCTCGAGGCAGCCAAAAAGCTTGCCTGCAAAAATGTTCGCGCGACGGTGATCGACCGCACAAATTACCATCTCTTTCAACCTTTACTCTATCAGGTGGCGACAGCCGCACTCTCACCGGCCGACATTGCTGCCCCGGTGCGCGCAGTCTTGAGCAAATGCAGCAACGTGGAAGTAATCCTTGCGGAAGTGCAATCCGTGGATGTCGATGCCAAAAAAGTAAAAACGGCCGATCTGGATATCGATTACGACTACCTGATCCTCGCGACCGGCGCCCGGCATTCCTACTTTGGCCATAACGAGTGGGAAAAACTTGCCCCGGGATTGAAAAGTCTCGAGGACGCGATTGAGCTGCGCCGCCGGATTCTTTTAGCTTTCGAATACGCCGAAAAAATCACAGATGAAGCGGCGCGCCGAGCGGCAATGAATTTTGTGATCATCGGCGGTGGACCGACCGGTGTTGAAATGGCGGGCGCGATCGCAGAAATCTCCCGCTACACGCTGGCCAAGGATTTTCGCCACATCGATCCATCAGAAGCGCGCGTCATTCTCATAGAGGGCGAGCCACGTCTGCTAGCTGCTTATCCGGAGGATTTATCGGAGAGCGCGCGGAAACAGCTGACGGATCTCGGTGTAGAAGTGCGTACAAGCACGCGGGCAACAAATCTTACTGAAGCTGGTGTGCGAGTTGGCGACGAATTTATCCCTTGTCGCGTGAAAATTTGGGCGGCTGGCAACAATGCGTCGTTTGTCGGCAAGACTCTCGGCACGCCCATTGACCGGGTCGGCCGCATTATTGTGAACGACGACCTTACTATTCCAAGACACCCAGAAGTCCAGGTGATTGGCGACTTGGCGAATTTTTCACATCAGACTGGGGAGCCTTTACCGGGAATCTCGCCAGTGGCGATGCAACAGGGCCGCCACGCTGCGCGGAACGTACTCGCGATGATAGAAGGGCGTAAACCGCAACGCTTCCGTTATTGGGACAAGGGAACAATGGCGACGATTGGTAGGAACAAAGCGGTGGCGGATTTAAAGTTCGTGCATCTCAGCGGTCGTCTCGCGTGGCTGGCGTGGTTGTTTGTGCACATCATCTTCCTCGTCGGCTTCCGCAACCGCTTGCTCGTCCTCTTTCAATGGGCGTGGGCGTATTTGACCTTCGACAAAGGAGCACGACTAATCACGCGCAACTTTCAATCGGAGCAAAGGCCGCCGGCTTGAAAGAGATTTAGTCGTTTAATGATTTTGTCGTTGTCATGTCGAGCGGAGTCGAGACATCTCTTGCTGTCCTAATCAGAGATTCCTCGACTCGCTTCGCTTCGCTCGGAATGACAAGGAGCCGTATTGATTTGAAAAGCAACCCGAAATCCGTTGCGTCCCCTCGGATCACCGTGCGCAATCTTCAGCGAAAAATTCCAGTTAATGTTGCCGAGCTCCAACAGTCCGCGGTGAAAGTCCTGCGCCGCTGTTTGCAATTGCAAAAGCGGAAACCAATGGATTTGACGAGATCACGAAACGTTTTCGTCTGGCTCATTTCCGATCGCCGGATGTCGCGGTTACATCGGCAGTTTCTCGGCCAAACGGGGCCGACTGACGTGCTGACGTTTCAACACGGTGAAATTTTTATCAGCGTTGAGACGGCCGAACGACACGCTCGTGTGTTTGGAAATCCGCTCGTGCGCGAGCTCCAATTGTACATCGTCCATGGCCTTTTGCACTTGCACGGATTCGACGATCGAACACCAGCCGAGGCGCACAAAATGAAGAGCACCCAGGAAAGAATTCTTCGGTCCGCCTTGTAGTGACCCAAGGCTTTCGCCGGATGATTCACGAGTGGCGCGGGTTTGAACTGAGGGAGCTGTATGTTAGCGTTTTAACATGAGTTGCGGGCCGTCGAAGGACAACGGGGGCGTCACGCAAATCGTAGGAATTAGAGGGCTCACCAGAGTCTCAAACGAGAAGGCGGGAACCATAACGACGGCCGAGCCCACGATCGAAGAAGAAACGCGCTCTGAAGAAGAACTCGACGTTCCGTGGCAAGTGGTGGTCCACAATGACCCGGTGAATTTGATGAGTTACGTGACCATGGTTTTCCAACGGGTCTTCGGTTATCCGCGCGAGAAAGCAGAGAGACACATGTTGGAAGTGCATCATAAAGGCCGGTCGATTTTGTGGAGCGGCATGCGCGAGCGCGCCGAACTTTATGTGCAACAACTGCACGGTTATCTCCTGCTCGCCACTCTCGAGAAGGCGTGCTGATATGGAAATTCGCCGGCGTAACGACCAGATCGAACTCTCCGAGCTGGACCCGTTCCTAGCCGAATTGCTTCGGCAGATTCCCACAAGCGCTGACCCAAGCGGTGTACCGGCTGCCGAACAACGCCTCTTCAGTCCCCCAACAACCGGGAAACAAACTGACATGTGTGCGGAGTGGAAGATGTATGTCGAACCCGAGCTGCGGCGTCTTTTCCAAACGGCGACAGAGACTGTGGCGGCCGATTTGGAGCAATTAAATAGCAACGAAAAACGATTCGCTAACCGTGCCTTGCGCATCCCGTGCAAACATGCCGATGCCTGGTTAAGTGCGCTTAATCAGGCCCGCCTTGTCATAGCCGCAAAAAATAACTTCACCGAAAACGAACTGAACGACCATCTTCGCTCACCGATCGGATCGCGCCGGGATTTGAGTCTGTTTCAGGTAAACTTCTACGGTTTTCTGCAGGAATTTATCCTGCGCGAACTGGAGTCTTGAGAGAAGGAAGCCCGGTAATCAGGCTTCCTTCTTTGCCTTTACCATTGCCATCAGCCGGTCCTTGATTGCGGCGGAGGCCTTCGCCGGACGCAGGCTCAGCGCGAATGCTTCATGCAATGCGTAACATTTGGTAATGAATTCTTCGGCCTTTTTGCCGAATTTCTTCCGCGCTCTCTCGAATTCCTCCAGTTCTTCTGGCTCCAGCGTGCCGATCACATAGAGCCGCGATTGGTTCTGGAATTCGCTAAAGTTCATCTCTCAACTCCTTGAGGCCGTCATAAATTTTCTTTAAGCCCAGTTCAAGCCGCGTTTTTACCGTCCCCAAAGGTGTATTCGTTTTGGCCGCGATTTCGCGCTGGCTCATGCCGCGAAAAAATGCGAGATCGATTGCCTGCTGTTGGGCCGGGGGAAGTCCTCTGATTACCTTTTGGATGAGGGCGCGCGTGTCGCTCAGAACGATTTCTTCCTCAGTGGCGTTATGCACCCACGCATCAGGCTGTTGTTCCGTTTCATTTTGCAGGCGTTCCTCCGCACGCGCATAAGCCTGCTTCTTGCGCAGACCATCGATCGCGCGGCGCCGGGCCAGCGTAACCATCCAGCCGAGCGGTTTGCCCTTTTGTGCAGAAAAATTTTTCGCCTGGTTCCAGATCTCCATGAAAATCTCCTGTAGCAGATCATCGGCCTCGGCTTCATTGTGAATCACTCTCAGGATAAGCGCCTTCAAAATGCCGTTGTATCGATCGTAAAGCTGAGAGAGCGCGTCCGGGTCCTCAGCTTGGATTCCTCGCATCAAGTCCAGGTCACTGGGGGCTCCGGGTTCGAGCTGCGGCGCAACAGAGCGCGGTCGCCCCGGCGGCTTTGCCAGGCGCACGCGTTTCTTTGGTTTGCGGTTCGTGGAAGCAATTAGTTTGGATCGTCCCATGTGAGATCAGGAATTGCAGGAATCAAAACAGGATCGAGCGCTGGATCGCAATCGGGTGTCTTAATCTGCGCAGGCGACTTCGTCCATCAGTTTTGCGAGTCCAAAATCGGTTGATTGCGCATCGCGTTTTGTGCGTCAACAGTTAATCACATGGCACAAGGTCCGAATGACACATCTGTCGATCCGCTTTGGTACAAGGACGCGATCATCTACGAGCTGCACGTTAAGACATTTTGCGACAGCGATGGCGACGGCATGGGGGACTTCCGTGGTCTGATCGAAAAGCTGGATTATCTGCAGGAGCTGGGGGTCACCGCCATCTGGCTGCTGCCATTCTATCCATCGCCTCTGCGTGACGACGGCTACGACATCGCCGATTATTTTGACGTCAATCCAAGCTTCGGAACACTCGATGATTTTCGTGCGCTCCTGGACGCTGCACATCAACGTAACGTGCGCGTCATTACCGAACTCGTAATTAATCACACTTCCGATCAGAATCCCTGGTTCCAGAAGTCCCGACGTGCTGTTGCTACGGCAGCGTCCGGGGTCACCGACCCCGGCTACAGCGACTACCTCGCCTACAAGGACTTCTATGTCTGGAGCAACACGCCGGAAAAATACAAGGACGCGCGAATCATTTTCAAAGATTTCGAAACGTCGAACTGGGCGTGGGACCCTGTTGCAAAAGCGTACTATTGGCACCGGTTTTATTCGCACCAACCGGAGCTGAATTTTGATAATCCGGCGGTGCACGATGCGGTCGAGAAGGTCTGCGACTTCTGGTTATCCATGGGCGTGGACGGACTTCGTCTCGATGCTGTTCCGTATCTGTACGAACGGGAAGACACCAACTGTGAGAATCTGCCTGAGACGCATGAATATCTGCGCAGGCTGCGCGCTCATGTCGAAGCGAAGTTCCCGAACCGTATGCTGCTTGCAGAAGCCAACCAATGGCCCGAGGACGCGGCCGCTTATTTCGGCAAAGGGGACGAGTCGCACATGAGTTTTCATTTTCCGCTCATGCCGCGCATGTTCATGGGGCTGCAGATGGAAGATCGCTTTCCGATCATAGACATAATGGAGCAGACGCCGCCGATCCCCGACAATTGCCAGTGGGCGATGTTTCTGCGCAATCATGACGAGCTCACCCTCGAGATGGTCACGGATGAAGAGCGCGACTACATGTATCGGGTTTATGCCACGGATCCACACGCGCGAATTAATCTTGGCATCCGCCGGCGACTTGCTCCGCTGCTTGCAAACAGTCGCCGCAAAATCGAGCTGCTCAACACGCTGCTGTTCTCAATGCCTGGCACGCCCATCATCTACTACGGCGATGAGATCGGTATGGGAGACAATTTTTATCTGGGCGATCGCAATGGCTGCCGCACGCCAATGCAATGGAGCCCGGACCGCAACGCGGGGTTTTCGAGAGCGAATCCGCAGCAACTTTATCTGCCGATCACGATCGACCCTGAATATCACTACGAAGCCGTCAACGTCGAGAACCAGCAGAAAAATCTCTCCTCTCTGCTGTGGTGGACGCGGCGGGTCATCGCCATGCGAAAAAACTTCAAGGCGTTCTCACGCGGCTCTCTCGAGTTTCTCTACCCGGATAACGCGAAAGTTCTGGCATTCCTTCGCCGGTGGGAAAACGAGACTATAGTGGTGGTGGCGAATCTTTCACGGTTCGCACAGTCGGCGGAGTTGGATCTATCGCGCTTCGCGGGGTGCGTGCCCATGGAGGTTTTCAGTCGAAACCTGTTTCGCCCGATCAGGAAATCGCGTTACGTCATCACGCTTGGACCGCATGCCTATTATTGGTTCGCGCTGCAAGCGCCGACCGAAGCGCGCCGTGCGTTGAAGAAACGCGTTGTGCCGACGCTGAAAGCGCCGGCTCAGCTGGAGGTCCTGCTTCACGATGGTCAACGAGAACAGCTCGAGCGCGAAATCTTGCCCACGTATGTCCGCAACTGCCGCTGGTTCGGTTCGAAGGCGCGGACTTTTCGCCATCTAAAAGTGATCGAGCAGCTTCCTATTTCCTCGGGTGCCGATGGCGCGCAACTCTGGTTCATTGAGATTAGCTATCTGGATGCTCCTACGGAAACGTATGCCATCCCGGTAAAGATCGCCTCGGACAACGTGGCACGTTCGGTTTCCCAGAGCGCGCCCAACGCGATCATTGCGCATTTCGCAGGCAGCGATGGAGCAGTTCTGTTGGACGCGATCTGGGACGCAACATTTCGCTCGCAATTATTCGAAGCGATCATGCGTCGCCAGACGATGAAGGCGCGCGTTGGCGACTTTGTCGGCGTCATCGCCAGCAGATTCGAAACAGATCAAACCGTTATCTCTGGCGATTCAGAGGTGGTAAGTGGAGAGCAGAGCAACTCGTCGATACTCTTTGATAACAAATTTTTCCTAAAACTCTATCGTAAGATCGAGGACGGCCTTAATCCCGATGTCGAAATCAACCGGTTCCTAACGGAACAGACGGATTTTCCAAATGTGCCTCCATTCGTCGGTGCGATTGAATATCGGCGGCCAAAAGCAGAACGGGCCGTCGTCTGCCTTTTACAACGCGCTGCTGCAAATGAAGGCGATGTTTGGACACGCACTGTGGACGCGGTGGGTCGCTACTATGAGCGTGTACTGGAGCGCAAAGCCGATCTTCAAAATGAAAGCGCGCCCCCGGGTGCCGTGCTGGACGAGCTTATCGGCGGCGTTTACCCTGAAAAAGTAAAGCTGTTTGGGCAACGCACCGGCGAATTGCATCTCGCGCTTGCGTCATGCCCGGATGATCTTGCGTTCCGGCCTGAGCCATTCAACGCCATGGCGCAGCGTTCTGTTTACCAGACAATGCGGACGTCGTTGCGGCGGACGTTTACTCTTCTGGGAAGGAAATTGCCGGACCTGTCCCGAGCATTTCGAGATGAAGCGAAGGAGGTGCTTGCCGCGGAGCAAGAAATACTGGCGCGCGAAAAGCGGCTGCTCGATCGCCGCACCAACGCCGCAAAAATCCGGATTCACGGCGACTATCATCTCGGCCAATTGCTTTATACCGGAAAAGATTTTGTCATTCTCGATTTTGAAGGCGAACCAGCCCGCGCGCTAAGCGAACGCAAACTAAAACGCTCCGCGCTGCGCGATGTCGCCGGGATGATGCGCTCGTTTCAGTACGCCGCTTACAGCGCGCTTTGGCAGCCAGCGATGCGTAAAGAAGATGTGCCTTTCCTCGAGCGCTGGGCCGATCTTTGGTATCGCCAGATGAGCATCGTCTTTCTGCAAAGCTATTTGAAGACGACCACCGGCGCGATTTTCATCCCGAAAAACAGCGAAGATCTTCAAATCATGCTCGAAGCCTATTTGCTCGACAAAGCCGTGTATGAAATCGGTTACGAACTGAATAATCGTCCCAGCTGGGTCGTCATCCCGATCCGAGGCATCAAACACATTTTGAAATCTGCATGAAAATGATCCACAGATTTCGCAGATTGGAAAAAATCGAGATTGCCTGAATCTGTGTAAATCTGCGTAATCTGTGGAAGATAAAGTCCTATGAATAAACATCTCGACGAAATCGACAGCGACATTGCAGTGAAACATTTGTTGAAACATCCGTTTTATGTTGCGTGGACACGCGGCGAATTGAGCAGGACGGCGCTCGCTGACTATGCGCGGGAGTACTATCACCATGTTGCAGCGTTTCCCACTTATCTCTCGGCGGTGCATGCAAAGTGCGACGATCCGGCGACACGGAAACAACTTCTGTCTAATTTGATCGATGAAGAAGCCGGCTCACCAAATCATCCCGAGCTTTGGCTCAGATTCTCAGAAGGCGTCGGTGTTTCCGACGCTGATGTACGAAGATCAGGAAAATGGCCGGAAACAAAAAGCTTGATCGACACGTTTCGATCAGTGTGTGGCGATCGATCGACTGCGGAAGGTCTCGCGGCGCTTTACGCGTACGAAAGCCAAATTCCAGCGATTTGTAAATCGAAAATCGACGGACTGAAGAAACACTACGGCTTTAGAAATCCCGAAAATTATCAGTATTTCACTGTTCACCTCGAAGCGGATCGCGAACATTCTGCTGCCGAGCGAAAGATGCTCGCGACGTGCGTCGACCGGCAAAATTTCGAGTCGGTAAAAGCATCGGTGAATCGTGTTCTCGATGCGCTTTGGGAAATGCTCTCGGGTGTCTGCCGGCGCCACGCGATCGCGTGCTAGCGGTGCTTGACACAAGCACCGCTAGATAAATTATCGCGGTCGGAGAACCAGAAACGAACGTATCCGATGTCGGCAAACCGATAAGACTTGCGGTTGGCTTGGATCAAGTGAGGCAGCTATCTTGTTGTAGCCCGAAACTGATGTGACCGGCTGTTGATTGATTTCTTCGATCACATCTCCCTTCTGCAATTCCGCCGTGCCACTGTCAGGATCGACACCCGTCACCAATACGCCTCGCACATTGGCAGGCAGATCAAGCTGATGCGCCACCTCCGGCGTCAGGTCTTCCACATGAATCGAAGCAAGAGGACCGCTCGCTTCTTCTTCATCGCCAGGTTGTCGCGGCGTTTGTTGCTGCGGTTGATTTCCTCGTGGCAGCACGCCCGTGGATTGGTAATTAACTGGCTGCTCCTTGATTTGAGTGGTCACCTTCAAGGGTTTGCCGTCACGCATGACTTCCAGCTCGACATTCTTATTCAACTCGGTCTGCGCCACCATGCTCCTCAACGCGCGAATATTTGTTACTTCATGACCATTGAATTTCCGAACGACATCGCCTGGTTGCAGTTGCGCCTGAGCTGCGGGCGATCCCGCCATTACGCCATCAACCACGACGCCTTCGCTGTCCGCGCTGCTTTGTCCCGGCTGCAACGGGCGCGTCTGGATCCCAAGGTAACCGCGTATGATCCGGCCCTGCTTTAACACGCTTTCCAGCGCCATGCGTACCGTGTTTGACGGGATCGCGAAACCCAGGCCCTGCGAGCCGCCAGTGGTCGAGGCGATCACAGTGTTGATGCCAATTACTTCACCCCGGAGATTAATTAGCGGGCCACCGCTGTTTCCCGGATTAATTGCCGCATTGGTCTGCAGCAAATCAGCGAAAACATCGCTGCGATTCGGCCGCCCTTTCGAACTGATGATTCCGTCTGTCACAGTTTCCTCAAATCCCAGCGGATTACCGATCGCCAGGACAAAATCCCCGGGTTGCACCGTATCGGAGTCAGCAAGTTTGAGCGGCTTGACGCCCGGATCATCGATCTTCAGCACTGCAACGTCGACCTGATCATCAGCGCCTATTAACCGCGCTTTTTGTGTTCGTCCGTCGCTTAGTTGCACTTCAATTTGATCAACCGGATTGCCTTGTCTGTCGGTGACCACATGATTGTTGGTGATAATATGACCCTCATTCGTCACGATGACGCCCGAGCCCAGCGCGTTCTGCACCAACGCTTCATCGTTTGGATTCCGCGACCTTCGCTGATTGGGGAAGAAAAACTCAAACGGATCAAGCCCGTACTCGCGTCGAATGCCGATCTTTTTCGATGTTTTAACCGCCACAACAGATGGGACCACGCTTTTAATCAGCGCGCGCCGTTCCCGATTCAAGGCCTCGAGCGAAGCGACTTGTTTCGAGTCCACGCTCGGCTCAGAGGCCAGAGTGTATTTTTCGGGCGTCCGACCCGACGGTAGCTTTAACCCTCCGTGTTTAAGACGGTAATCGTACAGCAGGGAAATTCCCGCGCTGACGACCAGGACAAAGAGCAAAAATTTCGCGAGATTTTTCATTAGCTGACATTGGAAAAAGTTCGTCCCTGTTGTTCGACAATTAGGCGCCGAAAACGTTGATTCTCCGGCCATTCCAGACGCGGATCTGCCTCGAAGATCGATATCGCGGCCGCGCGTGCGCGTCGCATTAAATCCGCATCAGTCTTCAAGTTGCCGATCTTGAGCGCAGGCAGACCGCTTTGCGCCGTGCCCAGCAGATCGCCTGGGCCGCGCAACTCCCAGTCCGCTTCGGCTACTTCAAAGCCATCACGTGTTCTTTCCAGAACGGCGAGCTTTACTGAGACTCCCTTCGCCTGAGCCGAGGTTAGCAGGATGCAATAGGATTTATGCTCTGCGCGGCCGATCCGTCCCCGAAGTTGATGCAATTGGGCCAGACCAAAACGCTCCGCGTTTTCAATCAGCATCACGCTGGCATTGGGGACATCGACACCGACCTCGAGCACAGTCGTGCTGATCAACGCATTCGTTTCGCCGCGCCGGAAACGTTCCATGATCTGCTGCTTTTCAATGGGCGCGATTCGGCCGTGAAGCAATTCACAGCGAAACGGATGTAAGCGTTGCTGCCACAGCTCGTACTCCGCTGTTGCGGCTTTGACGTCCAACTTTTCGCTTTCATCGATCAATGGATAAATCACGTAGAGCTGGCGACCCCTTTCTATTTCAGTTCGCAAAAAGGTAAGAACCTCACTGAGCTTCGAGTCATCACGCGCGGCGGTGACGATTTTCCCCCGGTTCCGCGGCATTTCATCGATCGTTGAAACGTCGAGGTCGCCGTAAATTGTCATCGTGAGTGTGCGCGGGATCGGCGTGGCGGTCATCACCAGCACGTCGGGCGCCGGTTCGCGCGTTGTTAATCTGGCGCGCTGAGCGACGCCAAACTTGTGCTGCTCATCAATGACGACGAGCCCGAGGTTCGAAAACGAAACGGACTCGTAGAGCAACGCATGCGTTCCGACGATGATTTGTGGTTCTTCGCACGCGCTCATCTGGGTAGCGCACGCGTCTCGCGTGCTAGTTTCGGCGTCGCGCCGAAACGAACTTTCCTCGCGATACTCGTCATCCTGTGTCCAGACCCACGGATAATCCTCACCCTGACGAGCCAGACCTGAGTCCCAAGGGTTACGCAGAATATAGTGGAACTTCTCCTCTAAATCGCGATCCGATCGCGCATAACCATCAAATCTTTCCTTCTCCCATACAGCACCGGTTTTCCCTTCGATCTCATTGATCTGATGTGCTGAGAAGGATTTGATCGAGTGCAACAGCTCGTTCAAAGGCCAGAAGATTACGTTTCGCTTGTCGTCGTTTTTTTTCGGCCACGGTTGAAGCAACAAATGTGCGTGATCAGGCATCACGCAGGCCGCAAACAATTCGTAGCGCTCCTTATGAAAATGCCGTAACGCATCAAGGGTGATTGTGCGCGCATTTGGTGACAAATAGCGGTGTGATTTCGTGCGAATCGTTACTGCGTAAATTGCCCAAGGCTTTTCGAAATGGGGCAGCCGACGGCGGGAATATCTGGCGCTGCCGGCTGCTTCTCGTTCAAGGAAAGTCCGCGACGGCGCGACGCCGTCGCCACCACGCGAGACGCGTGCGCTACCCGGAATTTCCATATTCCCGGCAAACAAAGGCAAGGGACCGCTCTGTTCCTGTCGCGCGGCTGTTCGCAATGCAACGCGCACGCCCAGCGCCTCGAGCCAGCGCCGCAGCACATCGTAGTGTTGCTCGGCCAGAATTTGCGTCGGCGCCATGAACGCGGCCTGATATCCGGCTTCAACCGCCAGAAGCATTGCCGCTATCGCGACTAAGGTTTTGCCTGAACCAACGTCCCCCTGTAGCAAACGATTCATTGGATGGCCAGCCGCCAGGTCGCGCCGGATTTCCGCGGTGACTTTCCGCTGTGCTCTAGTCAGCTCGAACGGAAGCGACTTCACAAATTTATCGAACAACGCGCCGGGCCCGCAGTGTGCCTGGCCAATGCGAATCGATACATTCGTGCGTCGCGATGCAATCAGGATTTGCATCGCAAAAAATTCAGAGAGGACCAAGTGTTCGCGGGCGGAATCGCGTTCCTGCCAATCGTTTGGGAAATGGATTGCCCGAATCGCAGCCGAGCGTGTCATGTCACGGTTCATGAGTGGGCGCGGCAATAATGTTTCGAATCCCGCAGGCGCGGGACCAACCTCATTTAAAAGCCGATAAACCATGCTGCGCAACACGCGCTGCGAAAGGCCCTCAGTGGCGGGGTAGATTGGAGTGATCCTGCGGAAATGGATCGAGATTTCTTCATCGTTCTCGATGACCTCGAACTCCGGATGATCCATGCAAATTCGCTTCCCGCGCAGGCGCGGCTTTCCAAAAACAACGATGCGCTGGCCGGTTGCGATCATCTTCTGCACGTAATGCAGGTTGAACCATCGGCACACCAGCGGTTCACTCAGCGCGTTTGCCTGTGATTCTTGCAGCGTGGCTTCAAAGATTTTTTTCCATCCACCAAAACGGCGCAGCGAAGTTTTGATCACCTCGCCGCAAAGACAAACCGGAATCTCGCTTTCTTCGCGCGGAAAACGCGGGAACTCGGTGCGATCTTCGTGGCGGCGCGGAAAATGAGTGAGCAAATCTTCCACCGTCTCAATCCCGAGACGCCGTAGTGCCAGGAGTTTCGGGCGCGGGATCCAATTGAGTTCCGACAATGATTGCGACATTCCGATCTGGGGAGCGCACGCGCCTCGCGTGCTGGTGACGGCGCCCTCGCCGTCACGAACTTTTTCTTTAGGGAGCTCGTTCATTCGATCGGCGCAGCTTGCCGCACCGCTTCAATTTGCATGGCAACTAATGTCTCACCGCCATACTCATCCGCGCGAATTCGGAATGCGATATCCCACGGCGGCGGCGGCAATTGATTTGCCATACCGTCAAAATAAACGGCCCGGCGATGGCGATCCCCCTGGCGGAGACGAAAGATGAGATGTTTTTCGTTCACGACGCGCGGCGGCGCGACTGGCTCGATTTCACGCGCAAAGAAAAGCGGTTGCGGATTTCCATTTCCGAACGGCTGCAACATTTCGTGCCAGCGCAGAAATTCGACATCGACCTCAGTGAACGCGAGCTCATGATCCAGTCGCAGGCAGGGCTGCAATGCTTCTTCGGAAAGCAACTCGCGCGCGATGCTGCGAAACCTTTCGGCAAAACGATCGAAATTTTCCTCGCGCACTGCCAGTCCCGCCGCCATTTCGTGTCCGCCGTATTTGTCGAGGCTGTCAGCGCAACGATTCAGCGCTTCGACCATATTCAACCCTTCGATACTTCGCCCACTTCCTTTGCCGATTCCCTTCTCATCGAAACCGATCACAATGGCCGGCCGATGGTATTTTCGAACGATCCGTGACGCCACGATGCCGAGCACTCCCGGATGCCAGCCGCGCGCGCCCGCCACTATGGCAGCATCACGCGCAGGATCGAACTCCCCGTTGATCTTGTCTGTCGCTGCAACAAAGATTTCTGTTTCCACTTGCTGGCGTTCGCGGTTTTGTTGATCCAGTTCCGCCGCGAGCACTGCTGCTTCGCCTTCGTCCTGCGTGAGCAGCAGTCGCAAAGATTTCTCCGCCGTGCTCAACCGCCCCGCCGCATTCAGTCGCGGGCCAAGGCGGTAGCCAATATCTTCGGGCAAGATTGGCGCACGAACTCCGGCGACTTGCATTAATTTTCTCAGGCCGATACGCAAGGTCCGCGCGATCTCGATCGCCCCGCGCTGAACCAGAACGCGGTTCTCGCCACGCAGCGGCACGATGTCCGCGACCGTGCCGAGCGCCACAAGATCGAGCTTTGATTTCAAATCGAATCCGGGCAATGGCCGCGTCTTGAGCAGCGCGTGACAAAGTTTGAAAACGACTCCGACACTGCACAGATATTCCATGCCGCACTGCGTCACTTTTGGATTAAGGATTGCAACGCAATTAGGCAACGCGGACTTCGGCTCATGATGATCGAGCACGATCACGTCCACGCCGCGTCTCTTAAACTCGGCAATCTCAGTCACAGAAGCGGTCCCGCAATCGACGGCCATGAGCAATTGCGGCCGATATTGTTCGAGACAACGCTCGACACTTTCGCGGCTCAAGCCGTAGCCCTCCTCCATGCGCAAGGGCAGAAACAGTTCCGGCGCGCCACCGTATGCGCGCAACATTTCCGCGAGCAACGCAAGCGAAGTCACCCCATCTACATCGTAATCGCCGAAGAGCACAATGCGTTCGTGTTGGTCCAGTGCAGCGAGAATACGAGAAACCGCCGTTTCCATTTGCGGCAGCAAAAATGGATCGCTCAGCGAACTGAGGCGCGGGCGGAGGAAGTTTTCAACTTCCTCCGCACAGCGAAATCCTTTTCGCGAGAGCAATCGCGCGATGCATTCCGATCCGCAAATTTCGCTCCACGCAATAGCGCCGCCATTCAGCTCCTCGCGCGACGCCAAAATCCAGCGGCTTTGCCGCGTAAAGGTTCCAGAACGCTTCCCCTCCTGCAACGCTGTAGCACTGGGGACAGGTGCATCGATTGCCTTGACTTCTACGCGGCTTTGCACTGATCAGTTTATTCGCAGAGAACTTCCCGCACCGGCGACGTTCGACCTTTCATTGACATCCGTAACACCACTCACTGCGCCGCTGTGGATGCCCATCCGCAGTTCGAACGTCGGATTATTTTCTAAAGCCTTGGTGATCTCCGTCGCGCATTGA
>Ga0209689_1001783_pt1 | contig 16150 bp, 16 predicted proteins | sample GraSoiAngelo_149_FD_187119 | JGI IMG/M metagenome (GOLD analysis project Ga0209689, IMG submission 187119) | Grasslands soil microbial communities from the Angelo Coastal Reserve, California, USA - 14_1009_09_30cm (SPAdes) (version 2) | ecosystem: Environmental > Terrestrial > Soil > Grasslands ...
TTGCCATCGGCAAAAAGCCGAGAAACCGCGGAACCTGGCAGCGTAACCAGCTGTGAAACCGTTCCCACCCTTTGCTGCGCTCGAAGTGCGAGCGATCAGCTTCCGGAAAGTCAAAATACAAGAGCACCCGCGCCGAATACCAACTCGCCAGCGCCCAAAGCAACAAGCCCAGCGCAAAGAGACCCAATCGCGCTCCATTTGTGGCGCTGGTTTTTCCTCCGGGCTCGGCCAGCGCCCGCAGCACTTCAGTACCTTGATTTACCCATAAGAAAACGATTGCGCCCAGGATAGCGACGATGAAACTAAACCGGCACGGCTTAAGTTCGTGATAAATATCGAGCAGCCACCAGCAAGCGTGTACGAGCCGTTCGATTAGCCAGCGGCCCCAATTTTTCATAGTTTTGCCTCCACCCGCTGCGATCGTGCACAACTTTCCCCACTCGCGCCAAGTTAATTCGGGCACCGCCGCTAATGGCTTAATCCAAAGAATTCCTTGTCTGAGCTGGACGCGGCAGAAAAATGTTAGCCACCGTTTCACTGGGGGACTCGTTAGGGGACGCGGGTGCTCCAAGCAGAGGCACCGACTGGTTTCGACATCCGATGCCCAAGAAGGTGGATGCGAATGGGCGTTGGCCGATGGTGCCGGCACTCCTGCATCGCTTCGAGTTTCTTGCGACAGGTCGACCTTCTACCGGACTGGAAACTTGGTGCGTCTGACTTTCTCGAACTCTCGTGATCGAGCCCGAGCGCTCGCCTTTGGGCTAGAGGCTGTATTCCGAGAAGGGCGCCGTTTCTTTGGTCATTTCGGGTTCCATTCCCGTTCGTGTAGGCTTGTGTAAGTCTGGCGTTTGCTCCGCGGCTGGATCAGGCTCTAGTACAAATCCTGGCACGCGCCGATCTTCGGTGCCATTACCGAGTGAGCCAGGGTGGCGAAATTGGCAGACGCGCCAGACTTAGGATCTGGTGGAGAAATCCTTAGGGGTTCGAGTCCCCTCCCTGGCACTTCAAAGGAACAAACATCCGACATCCAACATCGAATCAGAAGCGGGATCGCCGGGCGTTGGATGTTGGCTGTTAGACGTTAGACGTCAAATCACGCGCCACTTTAGTTCGCGCGAATGCCGTTTAGTTTCCCATAAGCGTATTCCACCGAGAAACGCGTTCTCGTTTTGTCCCGGGTCAACATCGTCCGGGAGTTTGTCGAAGCGTCTGACATTGCCGCCACCCAGCACAACGTAATCCGCAATGAAGGATCGCTTCAATTGCGCGACCGCGTAGGTCACTTCTCGTTTCCATTTTTTTCACTCAGCACGCCAAGCCTGGAACGCCGAGGTAATTTTCAATGACGTGGCCGTCGGGATACGGCAGGTCGCCGAGTTCGAGCGACATCAAGGTCTTGTCCCACACCAGCGCGGAGCCGAGACCAGTTCCGAGTCCCAGAAAGAGCATGCGCCCACCACCGTAACTACCGAGTGCTTGCATGGCCGCATCGTTGATCACGCGTATCGGTACGCCGAGGGCTCTGGCGAAATTGAAACCAACCCAGCCTTTGCCCAAATGTTTCGGATCTTTTATGATGCGTCCCTTGCGCACGCACGCGGGAAAACCGATCGACGCCATGTCGAATCTCCACCCGCGTGCGCTCTCTTTTTGCGATCAGTTGTTTCGGTCTCATGCGCGGCCCGGATCCAAATACGCGCTCATCGCGAAGCGACATGAGCAGCTTTACGCGTGTGCCGCCGATATCGACGACCAGAACTTTCCTCTTCATGAGCGACCGCCGCTCCGGCTATCGGCCGACCCGGATCAATCGCTGCAGGGCGCTTTTCCGTTCCGGTTTTGTCGCCGTGCTGGCAGGCCAGCATTCCACAATTTCAAGCGCGAGGAATCGGAACAGCGTCAGACGAGCAGATTTCAAATCGAGTCGCAGATTCTTCGCAATTTGCTGGACGGACCGGACGCCATTGAACTGCGATGCAAATTGCGCCTCGTCGGAGGTCAGTTTCAGTTTCTGAACGCGTTCGAACCCGTCTTTCGTGTAAGCGGGAATCGATGTTGGATCGAAGCTTACGTGTTGGTCGAGATTCTGAACGAGACGCAAGGTTTCCAAGGCCCAGTCGTCCACGTTTGGCGCCCCAGACACATCGGCAGCATCGCTCAACAGATCGGCATTCTTCTCAAACATGATCCATACGCGGGGCGCCACCCAAAGTTGGGAGAAAAGTCTTTGCCCGTAATTCTGCATCAGCTCCATCGCTGGCTGGCGGTCTATCGATTCTTCGCGGGCAAGAGTAAGGAAAAACGGGGCTCCGGTTTCTCTCTGTTGATCGCGCCCCCTGTCAACAATCACCACATCGACGTTGGCGAGAACGGTCGGCGTCTCCGAGCAATAAAGGTCTGGATCTCGAGTTGTGACAAAAACGATCTCGCCGTCCCGCGCCAGAAGGTCGATCGGCTCCTGATCCCAAAATGCCCGCAGCGAGCCTGTCAGCTTCTCTTTCGCGATCGCTTGAAGCGCGCGGTTCAAAGAAAATAAGATCGTGCGACCGCAAAAATAAACATCGGCCGCGCCCGACTCCTTTGGAGGATCGACCTCTGTGGCCGCAGGGGAGGCGCTGGGTTTGGCCCAGTCCGGGGCTGGTTGCGTCGGGCGCCACCAGTCTTCAGGCTTGGCAGCAGACTTTTGGGCGCCAGGTTCCTCGCCCTCTGGAACAGGCTTGTCGCTGGCTTCATCTGGCTTCTCGCCATTCGAAGGTTCGGCTTCAGATTCTGTTGACTGCGGTTCGCCAGATGATTGCGGCATAATTGTAACAAACCCGATGTGAGGGTTTGTTCAAGAAGCCAATCATCGCAACGGCGATCTGTCGCCACCGATTGCGAAACGGCGTGCCAGCTCGCGTCGGCTAATTTTTCCGCGCTCATTCACCGGAACTGCATCCACGATAAAAACCCGCTTGGGCGCCTGCCACGTGCTCAGTTTGCGTCTGCAAAATTCCAATAGCTCGGCCTCGCTTATCCCGGGCGCTGCGACAACGCATGCTGCCACTTCTTCATTGCGCAGCACTCCGGCAGCTGCCGGACTCCCAAACACAATCGCCTGACGCACACCGCTAAAGCGCAGCAGCTGTGCTTCCACTTCTGCCGGATTCACCTTTTTCCCGGCGACATTTATCATATCCGAGGTCCGGCCAACGATCCGGAGTCCGTTCGCCGTTTTATTCAACAGATCGTCGGGGACAAAAAGTCCGCCGCCAAGCTTGGCTTGGTCCGATTCGGGAAAATAACCATCGCCTACGGCGGGGCTTCGCACGCGGATCTGGCTCGCGGACGCTTCTGGATCGACCATCTCAATATCGACGCAATTCATCGGTTGACCGACAAAGCCTTCATCCGCATTTGTTGCGTCGCGATCGTAACAAATCCCGCCGCATTCCGACGCGCCGTAAAAGGAATGGATCGGCAGCTTGAATTTTTGCCAAAACTGACGCACTACGCGGATCGCCAGCGGCGCGCCAGCGGAAATGCAAAGCCGAAGATTGCGTAGCGTGGGGACATTTTCCATTTGGCAGAATGCCTGGTAGAAGACCGGCATTCCGGGAAAAACCGTCGCGTTACTAAGGGCGAGATCGACAAGCACGGCCCGCGGCATCCGGTCCTGGCTCAACACCATCGGCACGCCACGCGCGATCAGAGGTGTGAGTAAATTGCTGAATCCGTACGAATGCGAAATTGCAATGACCCCGAAATTCAGATCGACATCGCTAATTCCCATAGTGTCGCAGATCTGACTGCAATCGGCGAGGAGTTGCTCGCTGCGAAATCGGATCGCGCGCGGCGCAGCAGTCGTGCCCGACGTTAGCTTGAGAAGCGATGGCGGATGCCCGCCCCAATCTGCTGTAGCGTCGGCCGTTCTCAACCGAAATAGCCCGGGGGAGTTTCCGCTGGTGACAACGGACACTACAGCCCTGGCGCGACAGACGTCTAGCGCTGCGTCGCGCTGTTGATCGCTAATCGATTGTTCCAGAGGGAGGACAACTAGTCGCCCGCGCAAACAAGCGATCAAAATCGACGGCCAATCTTCGTGGTTTCCGATTTGGATTGCGATAACGCTTCCGGCGTTAAACATTTCCATCTTCGTCTCGAAATCGCGCGCGCGTTCTTCGATCTCTGAAAACTTTCGCACGACTTCGCCCCGCGTGTTGAAAATCGCGGGTAAATCTTTCGCGCGAGCGACGGTGCGCCGCCAGGCGGCAAGCAATGGGTCGCTCGATTTCATCCCTTGCGCGAGCCGCTTCGCGCGATTACATTTCGCGCTCCTTTTTGAAGATGAAAGCAGACATTCATCCAGAGTATTACCAGACTGATATTGTATGCGCCTGCGGCGCGGTGTATCACACCCGCTCAACGCGTCGCGATATTAAAATCGGTATTTGTGCCGCTTGTCATCCATTTTTCACGGGCGAGCAGAAATTCGTCGATACGGCCGGGCGCGTCGAAAAATTCACCCGCCGCTACGGCAGCACCAAAGCCACGCGGGCTCAGACGAAAGCTTAGCTGAGCTGTAGCCGCCTCGCTTTGACGAGGCGCCATCCCACGCGATGCGGCGCTTCGGGATAGGAACGACTTATGGATCTTAATTCCCTTATTGAACGCAGACGCGAACGCTTCGCCGAACTCGAACGCGAAGTCGCTGATCCGCGTCTCTTTGATAATCGCAAGCGCGCCGGCGAAATCATGCGCGAACATGCGAGCATCAAGGAACTGCTTGCGCACTGGGATCGACTCGAAACAGCGCGGCGTCAGTTGGACGACAACCGCGAGCTCACTACTTCGCGTGATGTCGAGATTGCGGCGATGGCTGACGACGAAATCCCCGATTTGGAAAAGCGGGTTGCCGATCTTGAGCGTGAAATTCAAATCGGCCTGCTTCCATCCGATGAGAACGAAAATCGAGATGCGATCGTGGAAATCCGCGCCGGCACAGGCGGGAGCGAAGCTGCGATTTTCGCCGCAGATCTCTACCGGATGTACGTTCGTTACGCGGAATCAGCCGGATTAAAGACCGAGGACTTGGAATCGAGTTCATCGGAGCTTGGCGGACTAAAGGAAGTAATTTTTCGCGTGTCCGGCGAGTCGGTTTTTCGAAAACTGCGTTACGAAAGCGGCGTTCACCGCGTGCAACGTGTTCCGGCGACGGAAGCGCAAGGTCGGATTCATACATCGACTGCAACCGTCGCCGTGTTGCCAGAGGCGGAAGATGTCGATCTTGAATTGAGGCCGGATGATTTGCGAATTGAAGTTTCGCGCGCTGGCGGTCCGGGCGGACAGGGCGTGAATACGACCGATTCGGCGGTCCAAGTTTTGCACATTCCAACTGGAACGATCGTTCGTTGTCAGGACGGACGTAGTCAGCTCAAGAACAAGGAGAAAGCGATGTCGATCTTGCGGGCGCGCTTGCTGGAGCGAAAGCAGCGCGAGGAAGCGGAAAAATACAGCGCGCAGCGCCGCGGTCAGATTGGCACCGGCGGCCGCGAAGAAAAAATTCGCACCTACAATTTCCCACAGAACCGCGTGACCGACCACCGCATTGGCTTGACGCTGTATAATTTGGACCGCGTAATGGACGGCGATCTCGGCCAATTGATCCGAACGCTGCAAGCCGCAGACGTCGCCGAACGGCTGAAAGAACCGGCGGTAGTGTGAGCAGTCTGCTTCCGTCGTTTCGACCGAAGTGGAGAAATCTCTTACTGTTTTCCGTTAATCGCAGCTCGATCAGATGACAGTGAGAGATTCCTCGACCCATTCGACTTCGCTCAGGGCAAGGCTTTCGCTCGGAATAACAAAGGAACGTCATGACCGTCCTTGAAGTGTTGCAATCGACGGCTGCGTATTTCAAAAAACGAGGAATCGAGAATCCGCGCTTGAATGCGGAGCATCTGCTCGCGGATGCGCTCGGCCGCACGCGCATGGAACTTTATCTGGAGTTCGAGCGCACTCTTGACGAAACGGAACTCGCGCCATTGCGGGATCTTGTCCGACGCCGGGGTGAAGGCGAGCCGCTTCAGCATTTGCTCGGCAGTGTGGAATTTTGCGGCCACGTTTTTCTTTGCGACAACCGCGCACTCGTTCCGCGGCCCGAAACGGAGCAGTTGGTGGAAATCGTCGAATCGAAAATCGAAAATCGAAAGTCGACAATTCTGGATGTTGGCACCGGCAGCGGCGTGATCGCGCTCAGTCTGGCGAAAAAATTCCCCGAGGCGCATATTTTCGCCGTCGATGTCTCGGAAGATGCGCTGGCACTGGCGGGAGAAAACGCCATCCGGCTCGGCTTAAGCGGACGCGTGCAATTTAGAAAAGGCGATCTTCTGGAAAATTTGGATGAAAGATTCGACCTGATCGTTGGGAATCTTCCCTATATCGCAACGCGAGATCGACACGCGCTTTCACGTGAAGTCTTACACGATCCGGGGGTCGCGCTTTTCGCCGGCCCGCGCGGGGACGAATTGGTGGGCAAATTGATTGAGCAGTCCCGCATGCGGCTTCGCCCAGGCGGAATGCTGGCCCTGGAAATTGGGGTCGGCCAGGGCGAAGCGCTTCTTTCGGCCTTGGCGGAAAAAAATTACCGCGACATTTGTTCAAAAAACGATTATTCAGGTATGACACGGTTCCTTTTTGCCAGGTATGGATAAGATCCTCATTCACGGTGGCCGCCCGCTCTCCGGGTCGATCAAGGTCAGCGGCTCGAAGAATTCTTCGCTGCCGATCCTGGCTGCGACGTTGCTTACGCCGGAGCCTTGTGTGGTTCAGGGGGTGCCCGACCTGAGCGACACGCATTACATGTTGCAGATTCTAACCCATCTCGGCGCGCAAGTGGAACGCGCCAGTGGCACGGTCACCGTCGCGGCGGAGAACATCGAATCCGTGGCGCCTTACGAGGTCGTGCGCAAAATGCGCGCCTCCGTGTGCGTGCTTGGCCCGCTGTTGGGGCGCTGCAAAGAGGCGACAGTCTCTTTGCCGGGTGGTTGCGTCATTGGCGATCGACCGATTGATCTGCATCTGACAGGTTTCGAAGCGCTTGGGGCGGCGGTGCGCGTGGAGGGTGGCAACGTGAAAGTTTTTGCACCGAAGCTGACCGGTGCCGTAATCAATCTGCGGGGCAAATTCGGTCCGACCGTCCTCGGCACCGATAACGTCATGATGGCCGCCGTGCTCGCCGAGGGCGTGACCGTAATCGAAGGGGCGGCACAAGAACCCGAAGTCGTGGATCTTGCCAATTTTTTAAACAAGATGGGCGCGAAGATCGAAGGCGCCGGAACGCGCCGGATCATCATTGAAGGGGTGGCGGCGCTGCACGGAGTGGAACATGCTGTTATCCCTGACCGAATTGAAGCGGGGACATTTCTGGTGGCTGGGGCGATTTGCGGCAAAGAAGTTACCGTTAAGCGGGTCGAGCCGGAGCATGTTCGCTCGATCACGGACGTACTTGGCAGTTGCGGTTTTCCAATCAACATCGCAGACCACGCGATTTCGATCTTGCCGAACGGCGAAGCCAAGGCGTTGGAGTTAATCACCGAACCATATCCGGGCTTTCCCACCGACATGCAGGCACAGATGTGTGCATTACTCTCTACAAGCGACGGTATCAGCGTCGTGACGGACAATATTTTTCCGCAACGCTACATGCACGTCGCGGAGCTAAAACGCATGGGAGCGCAAATGCAGATGGAAGGCGGAACTGCGGTGATCCAAGGGGTTGATCGTCTTTTTGGCGCGCAGGTTATGGCGAGCGATCTGCGCGCGTCCGCCGCCCTGGTGCTTGCGGGATTGAAGGCGGACGGAATTACCGAGGTGAGTCGCGTGTATCACATCGATCGGGGCTACGAGCGGCTCGATGAAAAACTGAGCGAACTCGGCGCCCACATCGAGCGCGTAAAAGAAGCCTGACCGAATTCTTTTTTTCTTGCTCTTCTGTCAGCAAGGGGGCAGTCGTTGTTTCACGCAAGCGAAAGGTTAATTATGGATCAACCACCACCGCCGCCTCCGTCACCAGCTCCGGCTACTTCATCCGATGTACGAACCTGGTGCGTTCTTTGCCACGCCAGCGCATTGCTCGGCTTGTTTTTTCATTTCTTGGGTCATCTTCTCGGCCCGCTCATCGTTTGGCTATTGAAACGCCGCGACTCACCCGAGATTGACGCGTACGGAAAAGAATCTCTCAATTTCCAACTCTCCATGCTGATTTACGACGCAATCGCGGGGATCCTCTGCATTGTGCTAATCGGTATTCCGATTCTGATCGCCCTCTGGGTGCTGAACACCGTGCTTGTCATCATCGCCTCGGTCAAAGCCAGCGAAGGGAAGTTCTATCGCTACCCGTTTACGATCCGGCTGATCAATTAGGACCTGTAGACGTCGACCTCCGGGCGACGCGGCGCTGATGTGAATGGCATGCGCGTTTCGCAGAGCGAAACGTCTACAGCAGCGCTCGCAACGTCTTAAGGTTCTCCACGTCTTCGCGTAAATCTTTGCCTTTCGGCGTTTCCAGCACTTTGGGAATTTTGCGAAAACGCCGATTGCGCATGATGAAGCGGAAAGCAGCCAGACCGATTTTGCCCTTGCCGATGTGCTCATGTCGATCCACCCGCGAGCCGCGCGCGGTTTTGGAATCGTTGAGATGAATCGCAACGAGACGGTCGAGACCGATTATTCGATGAAATTGGGCGAAGACCTTTCGCACGGCTGATTCGCTGCCGATATCGTAACCCGCCGCGAAGACATGCGCGGTGTCGAGGCAAATACACAATCGCTCCGGCTCGCGAACGCGGCTGATAATGTAGGCGAGGTGCTCGAATTTGCTTCCCAAGCACGATCCCTGGCCGGCGGTCGTTTCCAGCGCGATCCGCGTCTTTATTTTCGGAATTCCAGAAAGCACGCGGTCGATCGATTCGATAATGCTCTCGAGTCCGGCTTCTTCGCCTGCGCCGAGATGCGCGCCCGGATGCAACACCAGAAACGGCAGTTTGAGTTGATCGGCGCGAATTAATTCTTCAGCAAGAGCGCGCAGCGAATTCGCATGAAACTGCGGATTGGTGGCGGCGAGATTGATCAGATAATTCGCGTGCGCAAAGACCGACAGTAACTCGCGGCGCTGGGTGTGCTTGAGAAACGCGCCAATCTCCGGGCGAGTCAGCGGTCGGGCAAACCACTGCATGTTGTTTTTGACGAAGATTTGCATGGCGGTGCACCCGATGGAACAGGCGCGCTCAATAGCCGCGTGCACGCCGCCGCCGATCGACATATGCGCGCCCAAAAGAATTTTCGATTGCCGATTTTCGATTTGCGATTTGGGCTCGGGTGACGGTATTCGTTTCAATCGAAAATCTAAAATCTCTTCGGGTGCCAGTCCGGTTTCTTCAGACTCCCTTCACCAGTGTATTCAAAAAGCTTGTACACGGGCGTGAGCAGCATGCCGGGGCCCTTCATGTTTAATCGCAAATTAAAATCGAGTTTGTCGTCGAGGAAATGAATGTCGCCGTTGCCGAGCATGCTGAAGAGGGTACCCGCGGCCTCGAAATTCTCGGTATGGATAATTCCCTCATCGGTCTTAAAGTCCGCACTCGCCTTGTGCGCGATGCTGTAGCCGCTACCAGGGACAATATGGTTAAGGATTCCTGAGAGCGGCCCGAAAATTGGAATCGCGAAAACGTCGCCATTGGTCACTTCCACCTTTCCGCGGCCACGCATGGCGCGCAGATCGTTCCCCAGGCCGGTGAAATCATACGTGCCGCTCAACTGCCCGTGCGCTGTCTTGTAATTGTAGTACAAATCGGTCAGCTCTGGGAAATTGATTCCGTCCACGGAGACATTCGCTCGATAAGGGGGATCGCTTTTCGCCAGTGAGATGTCGGCACTTCCACGCAGCGTGCCGGAAAGGAGGCCGCCGCGAAGATCGGTAATTTCCAAACGATCGTTGGTGAAGCGCAATCGTCCGGTGACTCGGTCGAATGGCAGCGTCTTCCCAAGAAAGACGTAATCCATTCCGTTGGTGCCATCGACCGTGATCTCCAGCCGCGTGTTTTTGCCACCGCGAAATTGGTACAAGCCAGTAGCCGTGACGACGGGCGGGCGCCGAAATTTGTAAGGCACAACTGTTTTCCAGACCTTTGGGTCGATCCAAAGGATCGCTTCGGCAGGATGCAACGAGCTTTTAATATTTGAGATGCGGACCTCGTGTTTTTTAAAATCGTAGGTGAAGCTGCCGGAGCCGGTTCCTTCATCGCGCATCACACGAAAATCTTCACAAGTGATGGCGCCATCGGCGAAATGGATTTTGGTGCTCCCGCTGTTCATCCATGCGCCGCGGAACCGGGTCCGGTCCAAAGCAATGGTTCCATCGCCTCGCCAATTCTGCGGGTTACGATCCTCACCCCGGATCGCGAGATGGATTGTGGGCGAACGTTGCCATTCCCATTCCCGGAGAAATTCATCCAGCTCGGGAGAGGCTAGTGTGCGAATCGCGCTCGGGGCGATTGTGCTCTCGAGGTTTAGACGAAAGTCGTTCGGCGCATCGAAGAGATCGGCCCTGAGCTGGCCGCTTTGATGCCGCAGGCGCAAGTCCCAAAGCAACGTGCGCTCGCCGTCCCAGGAGAAATCAGCCGCGAGATCGGAGAACGGCATCCTCTTGTAAGTGAACTGGCCAAAAGCAGCGTGACCGATGATTTTAGGTCGAAATCGATTTGACGCGATCGAGCCAGAGATTTCGAGGAGAGGCGGCGAGTGAAACGTCATGTCGGCAAGGGAGGCGCCAAGACCAAAAGCATCGAGAAAAGCCTTTAAATCCAGGCTGCTGCGCACTTGAAAATTCGCGGTGCCGCTCTCCAGGTTCCAATCGGCGCGTCCGTCAAAACTGCCCACGCCGTCACCCCATTCGCAATGGGTGACATTCAAGTGCTGGTCATTCCATTCGACGGCAGCGGACAAGTCTCTCATTTCGTAGTTGCCCCGTTTCAATCGATCACCGCGCAGCGTCGCCTCTACGCGCGCCTTCTCGATTTCTGCGACGTCTCCGCTGAATTTTAACTGCAGCGAGGGAAGTGTGGCTGGGAAGCTGAACTTTTGCAGTTCATTCACCACGCGCTGCGCAATCAACAATCGCCTTTGCCATTCTTCTGCTGAAACCGGCGGCGATGGCTGATAATTCTCGCGCTTGATTAATTGTCCAGTCGCGGAAATCCGAATTCCGCAAAAGATTGCCTCGGCTTGACTGACATAAATTTGTTCCGGCGGAAAAAAGACGTGGGCGCGGAAATTATTAAGTTGCGCCTTGTCGGTTTTTCCATCGGCGGTCTTGAGTGGAAGAGTGATTTGCGCATCGCGCACATCGAGCGCGTTGAGAAATGGCTCATGATGGATGAGCGCAGCGTAATTGATATCGAGCGAGACTTCGCTAATCAGGGCCAGCGTGTTTTCGCGATTCTTATAATCGAAGATGCGCACGTTCCGCGCGATCAGGCCGCGGAAAGGATCCAGGGTTAATCGTCCGACGGAAGCCTCGACGCCGCGCTTGTGGAGTTCCTCGACCACCCGATAGCGCCATTGCCGGCCGAAGCCTCTTTTTGCGAGATACCAGCCGCTGCCGAGAATCCCAAAAATTGCGGCGAGAATCGCCAGACGCATCATGCTCACAGCGATTCGGTGCGCCCATGTCGGTTGTCGACCTTGTGCGGGAGGTCGAACCTGCGGGGCTTCGAGGACGGGCACCATAGTTTTTTGTTAAATCGTTGAAGCGTTGAAACGTTAAAGCGTTAAATTGGCCTATCGCTTTAACGCTTCAACGTGTTTTCTATTTCCGATCTTCCAGCAGTTAACGCTTCCCTCAATTTGGTGAGCACTGTTTTCATTTCAATGGGCTGGTACTTCATCCGGCATGGCGCGTGGCGGCGTCATATGGCGTGCATGATCACAGCCGTGATTTCCTCGGCCTTTTTCCTGGTTTGCTACATCACTTATCACGTGCACATCGGCGAAAAATCGTCGGGATACACGGGATGGATTGCCGCCATTTACTTTCCGATATTGGCTTCGCATGTCTTGCTTGCCTTTGTGACGTTGCCCCTGGTGATTTTGACGCTCATTCCGGTTTTTCGTCGCCGTTGGAATCGCCATAAGCGGATTGCGCGTTGGACGATCCCAATCTGGCTCTATGTTTCAGTCACAGGGGTGTTCGTATATTTGATGCTCTACAAATGGTTTCCTCCGCCAACGTTGTAGCCGTTGCCCTGTGGGCGACGCTGCGTTTGTGCGAAACAATATGGGCGTCACGCTTTCCACACGGAAGTGGATGCAGATTACCCGCCGGCGAATCTTGCGCTCGCCCGTTAGTTGATGTTTTATCAAGAGCTGTCCAGGTGAACGAATAAAATTTATGGTGACAATCGCGACGTTTAATGAACCGGAAAAGGCGAGGCATCTGAAACGATGTTTCCACGATGCAGGCCTAAGGGCGGATGTGCACAATGAAGCGCCTTTGCAGCAGGTTGGATTCATGTCGCGCCCGCAAGCCAATGCGAAAGTGATGGTGGAGGACAGCGATTTTGAGAGGGCGCAAAGTCTCATGGTCGAGTGGGAGGCGACTGATCCGGACATCTCCGCTGCCCTGATTCGTTGCCCGCAATGCGGCTCTTCAAACATCGAGTACCCGCAAATGACTCGAAAATTCATTACGCCGGCGCTCGTCGGTGTTCTCTGCGCGCTGAAAATTTTGCCAAAAGAATTTTACTGTCAGGATTGCCACTTCACGTGGAGCAACGAAGAAGAACGCACGCTCGGCCGCCTGTGGCACCGTTTCTTCCCGGGTGCCGAGTCTGGCAAAGAGGCTTCGTAGGCGCGCGGTTTGATTAACCGGCGCGATCCGAGCCTCGTGCACGATTCTTTTTATGGTCGATCTTCGATGACGTAGAACCGTGAGAGCTTTCCGTTCGCCTCGATATTCCCTTGCTCAGGACAGTTTTTGGACTTCGCTCCAATTCACAATCGTTCTCTGCCATCCATGAAGTGGCTCTTCGTGTTGCTGCTGGCATTGATCATCTTCGGAGGAGCCGCCTGGTTCGGCTACAACAGCTTCGTCAAAGAGGAAATGGCAGTGAAAAAGGAACAACGCGGAGAAGTTCCTCCTGCGCCCACGCCGGACATCAGTCTCCCCGAATTTCAGGCGGCGGCGCAACTGCGGCAGGAAGGGAAACTGACCGAAGCTCGCGACGCGTTCATCGCCTTCATCCAAAAATATCCAGCCGGACTGCACGCCGAAGAAGCCAGGGATTTGCTCGGCGAAGTGAATGTCGACATTTTGCTCTCGCGTCACCCTTCGCCTGAGAAAATGGAATACGTGGTGAAATCCGGAGACGTCCTTGCGAAGATTTCGCGGAAGTTGAAAACGACGCCCGAGCTGATTATGCGCATGAACAATATGAGCGGTACGATGCTGCACATTGGCGAACATCTGCTCATTTCGCACCCGGATTTTTCAATCCTTATTCAACGGAAGGCCAACCTGGTGGTGCTTCTTAATCGCGGCGCTTTTTTCAAGCAATATCATGTGCGTGAAGCCAAGCTGTCACCCAAGCAGCCGTCGAAAATCACGGCGAAGGTTGCGGAGACGATGGCTTGGAGAGGCGGGAAACGCGTGGGCCTCGGCAGCAAGGATTATATTAGCAGCACTCGCTGGGTCCGCTTCGCCGGGGCGCCGGGTTACACATTGTATTCAATGCCCGATTCTGCACATCCCAGTCTCGACCAGCCGCCGCCGCCGGTGGGTCTTGGCCTGACCGCCTCCGATGTCGAGGAGTTGAGCAGCCTTGTAAACAACCGGACTCCTGTCACGATTACTGATTGAGATTCGTTAAAAAGTTAAATCGTTAAGAATGTGAAACGGTTCCACTCACATGACACTTTTGCGTCTTAACGTTGTAACTTTCTTTACATCTTAGTCGCTTATGGACCTGCAGCCGCTCGATTTTGAAAAGCCGATCTTTGAACTGGAACGGCGTTTGCAGGATCTGAAGGATCACTCCGATGAGCACGATGTCGATCTTGATTCGGCGGTTAAGGCAGTTGAGGCAAAGCTTCGTGAAAACCGCCGCGAAATTTATGGCAAGCTCACCGCCTGGCAGCGTGTCCAAATCGCGCGGCATGTGCAGCGGCCGTTTGCCTTCGATTACATCGAACGATGTTTTACAAATTGGATTGAACTGCACGGCGACCGCCGTTTTGCCGACGACAAAGCCATGCCGAGCGGTCTCGCCATGCTTGGCACGCAACGCTGTGTGGTGATCACGCACCAAAAAGGGCGCAACACGAGGGAAAATGTGATGCGCAATTTCGGCTGCGGACATCCTGAAGGTTACCGCAAAGCGCTGCGATTGATGCAGCTCGGAGAAAAATTTGGCATGCCGGTGATCTCATTGATCGATACGCCGGGCGCATTTCCGGGGATCGGATCGGAGGAACGCCATATTGCGGAAGCAATCGCGGTGAATCTTCGCGGAATGATGAGACTGCGCGTGCCCATTATCGCCGCGGTGATCGGCGAGGGCGGCTCGGGCGGCGCGCTTGGGATTGGCGTCGCAGACCGCGTGTTGATTCTCGAGAGCGCCTACTATTCGGTTATAAGTCCCGAAGCGTGTTCCGCGATTTTGTGGCGAGACCGGCGACATGCTGCCGAAGCGGCCGAGGCGCTCAAACTGACCGCCCAGGATTTATTGAAACTTGAAGTGGTTGACGAAATTGTCCCCGAACCGGAAGGCGGGGCGCATCGGGATTATGACTCTGTCGCGGAAAATCTGGGCAGCGCGCTGCGCGGGAATCTGCAGCACATCTCCAAGACTCCGATCGACGAATTGGTAGAGAAGCGCTACGAAAAATTTCGCCGGCTCGGTATCTTCACTCAAGGCAAAACTACAACCGCTTCCGCGCCCTCTTGATGTGATTCCGGGTAATTGGTTCACATCTGCGGGTTTTTGCCGCCTCGGCATTCTCGTCGCTCTCGCGCTTGTCGGAACCAGGGCAGTAGCGTCGGAGTTTCGTTTCGATCGCGACACCTTCGCCTTCCAAAACGCCACCGTCCTCAAGTATAAGGATGGTCTTCCCTATCTGCAGGTAAAGGCGAGCCGCGAGGATCCGGCTAACCGGTACACCCGCCGCTGCTTTGTCATGTCGCGCACCGCGATGCAATTCCGCAAATTTGCCCGGTTCGATCCCCGCGGCGCTCCCTTGAACGATCTCGAACTTGCGGCGCGCATTCGCGCGGTCGCGCATCGCGCCCCGTGGGACGAATCATTGCCGGAGAATCAGCGAATCGTTTTTCCCGGTTATGCAAACCTTCGCCAGATGAGCAAAGCGCGCGCGCACGTGTTTCAAGAAAACCTCGGCAGCGGGTTCATAACTTATTTTCGGCCCAGCAATGTTCGAATGTTTTTCCAGCACAGCCGGAAGTATCAGGATACAACTCACGCCAACCTCGAGGCCGCCCTCTCGCGTGGTGGCCTGTTCGTCGGTTTTCTTTCCACTTATCCGAAACTAAGCATTAATCACGCGGTGCTGGTTTATGCCCGGAACAAAAGTGTCCCCAGAGACGAGCTGGAGCATTATCTTGCTTATGATCCGAACCATGCGGAAGCACCGCGCGAGCTAACCTGGTCGCCTCGTGAGCGCGCCTTTGCTTATCAGAAAGACATAGACTTCATCGGGGGATTCATTCGCGTTTACCAATCTTACGGCAAGCCGTTGCAGTGAAAACGATTCGACGCCTTTTTTGACGTGATTCCCAGCAATTCGCGCACAGCAGCAGGTTTTTGGCAGCTCGGCGCTTTCGTAGCTCTCGTCCTTCTACGAAGCAGCGCGGCAGCCTCGGATTTTCGTTTCGACCGCGATACGGTCGGCTTCGCCAACGCAACTGTCTTCGAGTATCGCGAAGGTCATCCCTCTTTGCGGCAAAGAGAGAAAGGAGAGCCGAAAAGGTACACTCGCCGCTGTTTTGTCCTGTGCCGTACGACGATACAGTTTCAGAAGTTCGCTCGCTTCGATCCGCATGCCGTTCCGTTGGACGACAGGGCGTTGGCCGCTCGCATTCGTAATGTCACTCGTCGGGCGGCTT
>Ga0209689_1001787_pt1 | contig 16130 bp, 18 predicted proteins | sample GraSoiAngelo_149_FD_187119 | JGI IMG/M metagenome (GOLD analysis project Ga0209689, IMG submission 187119) | Grasslands soil microbial communities from the Angelo Coastal Reserve, California, USA - 14_1009_09_30cm (SPAdes) (version 2) | ecosystem: Environmental > Terrestrial > Soil > Grasslands ...
CCTCCGGCGCATCCTCCTGCCTCACGACTGGGAAGGCCACCCACTCCTGAAGTCCTACGCCGTCGACACGCCGCATCCGCCCTACCGGTAGACACCAAGCGCATGGATATCGAAGGCCGGCAGGTTCTTGAGATGGGCTACGCGGGAGCGGAACGCCTCACCATGAACATGGGGCCGCAGCACCCGTCTTCCCACGGGGTCTTCCGTGCCATCCTGACCCTCGAGGGCGAGACGGTGGTGGCCGTGGACGCCGTCATCGGTTACCTCCACCGCTGCCACGAGAAGCTCGCCGAGAGCCTGACCTACACGCAATACCCCTCCATCGCGTCAAAGACGGACTACGTCGCCGCCATGACGGCCGAGCTCGCCTATGTGCGCGCGGCCGAGATGGTCGGCAAGATCGACGTGCCCAAGCGCGCCCAGTACCTGCGGGTGATCGCGGCCGAGCTCCAACGGGTCGCCTCGCATTGTCTCTGGCTCGGCACGTGGTGTCTCGACATGGGCGGCGCCCTGGGCGGCGGGGCGACGGTGTTCCTCTACTGCATCCGCGAGCGGGAAGACGTGCTCGATCTCTTCGAGTCGCTGACGGGCGCGCGCCTGCTCTACGGCTTCCACCAGGTGGGAGGCACGCGCTACGACATCCCGGCGGGCTGGGCCCAGAAGTGCCGCGCCACCGTCGACAAGATCGACGGCCGCATCAGCGAGTTCGAGTCGATGCTGGAATCCAACGCGTTCTTCATGGCCCGCACCCAGGGCGTGGGCACCGTGTCGCGCGAGCTGGCGCAGGAGGTCGGCATCTCGGGCCCGCTCATCCGCGGCTCCGGCGTCAACTACGACATCCGCCGCGCTGAGCCCTATTCCTCCTACGAGGACTTCGACTTCAAGGTGCCCGTGCAGATGGCGGGCGACTGCTTCGCGCGCTACCGGGTGCGGATGATCGAGTTCCGCGAGTCCATCAAGATCGTGCGCCAGGCCCTGGACGGCCTGCCCGAAGGACCCATCTCCTCGCGCCCCGGCGTCAAGTCGGTGGGGCAGGTGCGCATCCCCAAGGGCGAGGCCTACGCGCGCGTCGAGGGCGCCCGCGGCGAGGTCGGCTGCTATCTCATCGCCGACGGCAGCGCCAAGCCCTACCGGATGAAGTGGCGCGGAGCCTCGTTCTCCAACCTGGCCGTCCTCCCGCACATCATTCCCGGCCACAAGGTCGCCGACGTCGTCGCCATCATGGGCTCCGTCGATCCCGTCTTCGGCGAGGTCGACCGCTAGCTCCATGCCGAGCGCGCTCTACGCCTTCGTGGTGGGGTTCATCGTGCTGAACGCGGTGGTGGGCATGGTCACCTACGTGACGCTGCTCGAGCGCAAGTTCGCCGCGCGCATGCAGTCGCGCATCGGGCCCTACCGGGTGGGGCCGCACGGCCTGCTCCAGCCCATCGCCGATGCGGTCAAGCTCATGATGAAGGAAGACATCGTGCCCCGCCTGGCCGATCGCGCCGTGTACAACCTGGCCCCCATCGTCTTCCTCGTCCCGTGCATGCTGATCTTCGCTACCCTGCCCTTCGCGCCGGGGCTCGGGGTGGCCGATCTCAACATCGGCATCCTGTTCTTCCTCGCCGTCTCCGCCATGGAGATCGTGGGCCTCTTCATGGGCGGGTGGGGCTCGAACAACAAGTACGCGCTCCTCTCGGCCATGCGGGCCGTCAACCAGATCATCTCGTACGACTTGCCCTTCCTTTTCATCGCGCTCGTTCCCGTGCTGCTGACGGGCTCGCTCAAGCTGTCCGACATCGCGGCCGCCCAGCCGGATGTGCTGCACTGGTTCATCTTCTATCCCGTCATCGGCCAGCTCGCCTTCATCGCGTACATCGTGGCCACCCTCGCCGCCGAGAACCGTGTGCCCTTCGACATCCTCGAGGCCGAGTCCGAGCTCGTGGCGGGCTTCCGCGTCGAGTACTCCGGGATGAAGTTCGCCCTGATCCAGCTCGGCGAGTACGCGCACATGATCGCCACCTCGTTCCTGGGCGCGCTGCTCTTCCTGGGCGCCTGGGACGGGCCGGGGGCGGCGGGATCGCCGTGGCTCGGCGCGTTCTACTTCCTCCTCAAGGCCATGTTCGTCTTCCTGCTCGTGACGTGGATCCGGTGGAGCTTCGTCCGGATCCGGGTGGACCAGATCCTCGCCATCTCCTGGAAGCTCCTGATGCCGGTCGCCCTGTTGCTGCTCATGGCCACGGCGGTCGTCGTCACCTGGAATGGGCCCGTCGGTGGATAGGCAGCTCGGGCAGAGCTTCTGGCCCGACCTGGGCAATCTCGTGAGCGCGGTCGGGCGAGCGATGTGGATCACCCTCATCAACCTGTTCCGCAAGCCCGTGACCGTGCACTATCCCGAGGTGAAGCGGGTCTACCCCGATCGCTTCCGTGGGATCCTCGCCCTGACGTACGACAAGGAGACGGGCGAGGAGAACTGCATCGGGTGCCGGCTCTGCGAGTACATCTGCCCGCCCCAGGTGATCAAGGTGGAGATGCTGAAGGCGGAGAAGCGCAACTTCGCCAAGACCTTCACCCTCGAGCTCTACGCCTGCGAGTTCTGCGAGCTCTGTGTCCAGGTCTGCCCCACTGACGCCATCATCATGATGAAGTCCTTCGATCTCGCCACCTCGGACCGGCGCGAGCTCCTCATGGACAAGGATCGCCTCCACAACATCGGGCTGGACTTCGAGCCGTCGTGGGCCACGGGCAACGGGCTGCGCGACATGCAGACGCCGCCCAAGGCGCCCGCCGCCCACGCCCCCGAGGCCGGCCCGGCCAAGGCGGAGGGCAAGCCCGAGTGACCCTGGAAGCCATAACCTTCTGGGCGCTCGGGGCCCTGCTCCTGGCCTCGGCCCTCATGGTGGTCCTGACCAAGAACCTGTTCCACTCGGTGCTGTATCTGGCCCTGTCGCTCACGGTGACGGCGGGCATCTTCCTGGCCCTCGACGCGGAGTTCCTCGCGGCCGTGCAGCTCCTCCTCTACGCGGGGGGCGTCGTCACCATCGTGGTCTTCGCCATTGTGGTGACGGAGCGCCTGGTGGGCGCCCGCATCACCCAGACGAGCCGGCACATCGTGACGGGCCTCGTCGTCTCCGGCGCGCTCCTCGTCGCCGTGCTCGGCTTCCTGCGCGGCGTCCCGCTGCCCGTGGAGCGCCCATCCCTGGGCGTCGACGTCACGAGAGCGATCGGGCAGGTGCTGCTGACCGAGTTCGTGCTGCCCTTCGAGCTCCTCGCCGTGCTACTCCTCGTGGGGCTGCTCGGCGCCCTCTACTTCGCGAGGCCTGAAGAGTAGGCATGGGCCTCGGCGCCTATCTCACCCTCGCCGCCGTCCTCTTCGCCATCGGCCTCTTCGGCGTCATCACCCGCCGGAACACCATCGGCATCCTCCTCGGCATCGAGCTGATGCTCAATGCCGTCAACATCAACCTGGTCGCCTTCGCGCGCTTCAACGCGGACGTGGTGGGGATGATCTTCACGCTCTTCACCATCAGCATCACGGTGGCGGAGGTCGCCCTCGGCCTCGCCATCACCATCCTGGTCTTCCGCATCCGACGCACCGTGGTCGCCGATCACCTGGACCTGCTCAAGGGATGAGCCCGCGCGCATGAGTGATCCCGCCCTCCTCGCCCTGACCGCGCTTCTCCTCCCCGCCGTCTCCTTTCTCGTGCTCGCCATCGTGCCGCCCCTTCGCCGCCACGGGCACGCCGCCGCCTATCTGTCGATCGTCCTCTCGGCGGCGTCGCTGGTGGCCGCCGTGGCCGCCTGGCGGGTGAGCGCCGCGGGCGGGTTCACGGAGCGGCTGTTCACCTGGATCCCGGCCGACGCCGGACCGCTCGCGGTGGTGGGCGTGCTCGCCGACGGCGACTCGACGCTGATGCTCATCCTGGTCGCCCTCGTCTCCTTCCTCGTCCAGGTCTATTCGCTGGGCTATCTCTCCGATGAAGCGCTGCCGTCGCTCGGCCGGTACTACACGTACCAGTCGCTCTTCGCGTTCTCGATGATGGGGCTGGTGCTCGCGCCGAACTTCGTCCAGCTCTTCATCTGCTGGGAGCTGGTGGGGCTCTGCTCCTATCTCCTCATCGGCTACTGGTACACGCGGCCCGAGGCCGCCCGCGCCGCCGTCAAGGCCTTCTGGATCACCAAGGCGGGCGACACGGGGATGGTGGTCGGCATCGTGCTCCTCTGGTACCAGACGGGCACCTTCGATTTCCTCCAGCTCCTCCAGCTCGCGGACACCGGGCTGATCCCGCTCGAGGGCCTCGGCGTCATCACCTTCTGCATCTATCTGGGCGCGGCGGGCAAGTCGGCCCAGTTCCCGTTCCACGTCTGGCTGCCCGATGCCATGGAAGGCCCCACGCCCGTCTCGGCCCTCATCCACGCCGCCACCATGGTCACGGCGGGCGTCTACCTGCTCACGCGCCTGGTGTGGCTCTTCCGGCTCACGCCCGACGTCATGGAGATCGTGGCCTGGAACGGCGCCTTCACCGCGCTCCTGGCCGCCGTGCTCGCGTGCGTGCAGACGGACATCAAGCGCGTGCTGGCCTATTCCACCGTCTCCCAGCTCGGCTACATGATGGCGGCCATCGGCGCGGGCTTCGCCTCCGCGGGATTCCTCCACCTCCTGACCCACGGCATCTTCAAGGCCCTCCTCTTCCTCGGCGCGGGCGCGGTCATCCACGCGGTGGCCACCAACGAGATCTTCCAGATGGGCGGGCTCTGGCGGAAGATGCCGCAGACCACCATCGTGTTCGTGGTGGGCGCGCTCTCCCTCGCCGGCATTCCGTTCTTCGGCGGCTTCTTCTCCAAGGAGGAGATCCTGGGCGCCACCATGGCCGGCGGCTTCCGCGGCGCCTTCGCCATGCTCCTCTTCGCGGCCTTCCTCACCGCCTTCTACATGTTCCGCGTGGTCTTCATCGCCTTCGGGGGGACGCCGGCGCCGGCGCACGGCTCTGCCGAGAGCCACGTGCACGACGCGCCGCCGTTCATGGCCCTGCCTCTCTGGATCCTCGCCGCGCTGGCGGTGGGCGTGGGCATCTTCCTCCCCTTCGTGCACTGGGAGGCCGAGTTCGAGGCGCTGCACTGGATCACCTATGCGGCCATCACGGTCGCCGTGCTGGGCATCGCGCTCGCGTATCTCGTCTACCAGCGGCGTGCCATCAGCGCCGGCACCCTCGCGGCGGTGTTCGCTCCCGTCCGCATCGCCGCCGAGCGCCGCTTCTGGCTGGATGACCTCTTCGCGGGCATCTATCGGGCGATCATCCTCCGCTTCTCTCTGATAGTCGGATGGGTGGATCGCTACCTCGTGGACGGCGTGCTCAATGTGCTCTCGGCCTGGACCCTCATGGCGGGCGACCGCCTCCGGCGCATCCAGACCGGCCAGCCCCAGGACTACGTCTACGGCATCGCGCTCGGGGTCATCGCCCTCCTCGTCTGGATACGCTGGCCGCGCTGATGCGGGTCCCCGTGCTCTCGATCATCACCTGGGCGCCCTTTCTCGGCGCCGTGCTCATCATGTTCTTCGCGCGCCACCGGCCCCTCCTCGTCCGCTGGCTCGCCCTCCTCTCCACCGGCACCTCGTTCGTGCTCTCGCTCGGCATCTACTGGGCCTTCGATCGCACGCAGGCCGACGTGCCGTTCTTCCAGTTCTACGAGGAGCTGCCCCTGGTGCCGCCGCTGGGCATCAACTACCAGGTGGGCGTGGACGGCATGAGCCTCCTCATGGTGCTGCTCACCAGCATCATCATCTTCGCGGGCGTCTTCGCCTCGTGGACGGTCAAGGAGCGCAGCCAGGAGTTCTACGCGCTCCTCCTCGTGCTCGTCACGGGTGTCTACGGCGTCTTCGTCTCCCTCGACCTCTTCGTGCTCTTCCTCTTCTACGAGATCGCCGTGCTGCCCATGTACCTCCTGATCGGGATCTGGGGGTCGTCGGGAGAGATCCGGCCTCAAGGAATCTTTGGATGGGCGTTGCGGAGGACCGGCGTGGGCACCAAGGAGTACGCGGCGATGAAGCTGACCCTGTACCTGCTCTTCGGGTCGGCCTTCATCCTCGTGGGCATCCTTGCCCTCTACGTCGCCGCGGGCTCGTCGACCTTTTCCTTCCTCGAGATGGAGGGGATCCAGTTCGACCGCGGCCTGCAGTCCTGGGTCTTCCTCGCCTTCTACGTGGGCTTCGGCATCCTGGCGGGCATCTGGCCGCTCCACACCTGGTCGCCCGACGGCCATGCCTCCGCGCCCACCGCGGTCTCGATGCTCCACGCGGGCGTGCTCATGAAGCTGGGCGCCTACGGCGTGGTTCGCCTGGGCCTGGGGCTCTTGCCCGACGGCACGCAGGAGTGGGTGTGGCTCGTGGGCGCCATAGCCTGCGTCAACATCGTGTACGGCGCGCTCTCCGCCATGGCCCAGACCGACCTCAAGTACGTCATCGCCTATTCCTCGGTCTCCCACATGGGCGTGGTCATGCTGGGGCTGGCCACCCTGACGGAGACCGGCCTCAACGGCTCCGTCTTCCAGATGTTCGCCCACGGCATCATGACCGGGCTCTTCTTCGCCCTCGTCGGCCTCGTCTATGAGAAGGCCCACTCGCGGGCGATCTTCGCCATGGGCGGCTTCGGCCAGATGATGCCGGGCATCGCCACGGCCTTCACGGTGGCGGGCCTCTCCTCGCTCGGGCTGCCTGCCACCGCCGGCTTCGTGGCCGAGTTCATGACTTTCCTCGGCGCGTGGCAATCGACGCATCCGTGGTGGCTCTTCCCCGCGGTGATCGGGGCCTTCCTGACCGCCGTCTACGTCCTCCGCGTGACCAAGCAGATCTTCTGGGGACCCAAGGCCGCCGACCCGCACTTCCAGCACCTGCCCGACGCGCAGGGGCCGGAGTGGGTGGCCCTCGTCCTCCTCGTCGGGACCCTCGTCCTCTTCGGGGTCGCGCCGGGCATCGCCATCGGGCCCGTGGACACGGCCACCCTGCCGCTGCTCCTCCGCCTGGGAGGGGCGCCGTGACGGCCGTCCCGCTGATTCCCGGCATGGCCCTCGAAGTCGGTCTCGCCATCGTCATCCTGGTGGTGCTGCTCGGTGGCCTCGCCTTGCGCGGGCTCGACAAGCGTCGGATCGGCGTGGTCGCCGCCGTCGGGCTCGTGATCCTGCTGGGCCTGGCCTTCCGCGTGGAGCCCGGCTCCGTGCTCTTCCGCGGCACTTTCGTCCAGGACGAGCTGGCCATCTTCGCCAAGCGCCTCTTCCTCGTGGCCACGATCCTGGGCGTGCTCGCTTCCCTCAATCTCCGAGCCGAGACCTTCGCGCGCCGGGCCACCGAGTACTACGTGGCCATGCTCGCCTCCCTCCTCGGCATGTTCATCCTCGCCTCGGCGCGCGAGCTGATCCTGCTCTTCGTCGCCTTCGAGCTCATGTCCATTCCCCTCTACGTCCTGTCGGGCTTCCGCAAGCGGGAAGGGGAGGCAGTGGAGGCCGCGCTCAAGTTCTTCCTCATCGGCACGGTCTCCTCGGCCCTGATCGCGTACGGGCTGTCCTTCATCTACGGCATCGCCTTGACCACGGACCTGGCCGGCGTGGTCGGCGCGCTCCAGGACGGCCACCCGCTGCTGATCCTGGGCATGGTCCTCGCGCTGGGCGGGCTGGGCTTCAAGATCGCGGCCTTTCCCTTTCACATGTGGGTGCCCGATACGTACGAAGCCGCGAACACCCCGTTCGTGGCCTGGCTCTCCGTGGCGCCCAAGGCCGCGGGCTTCGTCGTCATGTTCCGCCTCTACCTCGAGGGCGTGGGCGATCCTGTGCTGCTCTGGGTGCCGCTCATGACGGGGCTGGCCGCCGTCACCATCGTGGCGGGCAACCTGATGGCCATCCCGCAGCAGAACATCAAGCGGCTCTTGGCCTACTCGGGCATCGCGCATATCGGCTACATGCTGGTGGGCTTTGCCGCCGTGTCCGTCAACGGCGTGGCCATGATGCTCTTCTACCTGGTCGCCTACCTCTTCGGAAACATGGGCGCCTTCTTCGTGGTGGAGGCGGTGGCGCAGGCCGACGGCTCCGAGGCGATCTCCGCCTACAAGGGGCTGGCCCAGCGCTCGCCCGTCCTCGCGCTGTGCATGCTCCTCTTCCTCCTGTCCCTGGGCGGCATCCCCTTCGTCGCGGGCTTCTGGGCCAAGCTCTACGTCTTCTGGGCGGCCGCGGAGCAGGGGCTGTACTGGCTGGTGCTGCTGGGCGCCATCCTGACCGTGGTGGCGCTCTTCTACTATCTGCTCGTGGCCAAGCGCATGTACATCGACGCCCCGGAGCAGATGCAGCCCGTGCCCGTGCCGCGGCTCCTGGGACTCTGCATCTTCGTCTGCGCGGTCGGCGTCGTCGTCATGGGCCTGTACCCCAGGCCCGTCGTCATGGCCGCTCTCCGCGCGGCCACAGGTCTCTTCTAGCGACCCCAACGGATCCACGCAAAGCTTACCGGCATCGGGAAAGAGCGACCCTGGCGTCCCGTTGGGGGGGCCGGGCCGTGAGAGACAAAGACCCTTCGGTGTGCTTCTTCGCGCCTCCCTCTCCGTGGCACGCGCGATGCACCCCTTCCATGAAAACCAGCGAGGTATGACCATGCGTAAACGCGTAGTCGATCCAGTTCCCAAGGATTCCCCGCTTCCGCCTCTCGACCGAGATTGGCTGGACCTGGAGCACGTGGCCCAGGTCGAGGTCACCTCTGAGGATGTGGCGTATCCCGTCGAGTCAGCCCTGGCGCCCGGAGCAACATCCGGTTGGCGAGCCGCCCAACCGGGACAGCAAACCATCAGGCTGGTCTTCGATAGGCCACAGTGGCTGAGGCGCATCTGGTTGCTCTTCATCGAACCCGACGTCGCGCGGACCCAAGAGTTCGTCTTGTCCTGGTCGTCTGACGGTGGGCGCTCGTTCAGGGAAATCCTCCGCCAGCAGTGGAATTTCAGTCGCCCTGGCGCGATTCGAGAAGTCGAGGACTACCACCTCGAGCTCTCCGGGGTGACCCACCTCGATCTGACCATCGTCCCGGATCAACGTGGGGGGGACGCGCGGGCGTCGCTCGCGCAGTGGCGCCTGGCGTGATCCGCTATCTCGACAACAGATGAAGACCCCACGCCGGTCTCGCTGGATGGTTCCCGTCGCGATCCTCGGGATTCTCGTCCTGTCCTGCACTCGAGCGTCGGCGCTGTCCCCAACCGACACGCTGCGAGAGTTTTTTCACCAAGCCGTCGCCGTGGTCGATGACCCACGAACCGAGACGCATCCTCAGGAGGCGCGCCTCAAGATTCGGAAGATGGCGGGCACGGTGTTCGACGTGCGCGAGGCGGCGCCCACGGCGCTGGGGCCGCATTGGAAGGCGCGCTCGCCCGCGGAGCGCGAGGAGTTCACCCTTCTCTTCGGGCGTCTGCTGGAGCAGGCATATCTGAACCTGATCACCTCCATGATCGGGGGGCGGCGCATCGATATCAGATACGAAGACGAAACGACGGAGGGCACCGCCGCGCTCGTCAGGACGACCATCCAGGCCAAGGACGGACGCAACGTTCCCTTCGACTACCGTATGACGATGCGTCAGGGGCGATGGACGGTACGCGATGTCATCGTGGAACGTGTCAGCCTGATCGATAACTATCGCGCGCAGTTCAAGCGTGTGCTCGCGAGCGCGCCGTACTCGGCCCTCGTGGCGAGCATGAGGTCAAAGACGAGTGAGGATAGGGTCGTGAGGGCCGGCCCGACCGAGTCCGCCACCGTGACCGTGGGCCGTGAAGGTCGCTCACAAGCCCCCTGAAGGGCCCTCACGGCTACGGCGGAGTAGCTCTCGCGACATCGTCTCTCCTGATGAGGCCCACCAGCCTGCCGTCCGACGTGGTGATCGGGCAATTGGGAAGGTCATGGGCCGTCATGAACTTGTTGATGTCGTCGATCGATACGTATGGGCGAAACGTGCTGGGACCAGGCCGCATGACTCGCTCGACCCGCTCCTCGTCTCCCTTTCGGAGCTCTTCGGCCCGAAGGAGACCCAGGACGACGCGCTCGTCGTTCACGACCACGCACGCATCCCATCCTGCCGCCGTCGCCCGTGCACGAACCGCGCGCATGGGCTCCTCCAGTCTGCACGTCGGGACGTCCCGGCGAGCCACCGCTCCCGCGCGAGCATGCGTGGCGTTCGTCCCTTCTGTCGGGAGCCCTGCCGCCAGCCAGTCGAGCTTTCCGCCGACATAGTCGTACACCTGCCTGAACCCGAGGCTTTCGAGCCGCCACGCGGCTCGTGGGCTCAGGTCTCAGGCCATGTCCCAGCAGTAGACGAGCACGGGCCGGAGCGGATCGAGCTTTTCCTTGGCCTCGGTCTCGAGGTTTCGAAGCGGGAGACTGATGGCTCCCGGAAGATGGTCAGCCTCGAACTCGTCTCTGGGCAGCACTTCCACCACTGGCACGCCTTCCCTCATGAGTCGCCGGACGTCAGCGCGATCGATTTCTTGCGGCATCGGTACCCCCGCTTGGCTCGATCAAATCGGTTCAAGCTCACGATCAACTCCAGCTCAGTAGATTACCAGTCCTGAGCGGCGGGACATGCGCGCAGTTGTCGCTTGACGCCGCCTCCCCAGGCGCTTAGAGTCGCCCTGATTCTCGCCCTTCAACTCTGGGAGGCGCCCATGGCCCTGCATCGGAAATGGATCAACGCGAGTGCCGTGCTCACCATCGTGACGTTCGCCGGGCCGGTTCTCGCGCTAGCGGGCTCCGCCGCCCCATACAAACCGGCCAGCACGACGCCACCCGTCAGGCAGCAATTCAACAATGCCGCGCCACCGTCGCCGCCCCCGCCCAAGCAGAAGGTCAACAATGCCACGGGAACGGCCACGGGCTCTGGAGCTGCCACTACCTCTGGAGCTGCCGCCCAGAGCGGTAAGCTCAACACGACGACATCCACCCAGACCGGCTCCAAGCCGGCCGCCCAGTCGCTGATGGAAGCCTTCCGCGCGGCCGCCGCGAAAGGCGCCCCCGGGAACCCCAAGGTCCAAGGTGGCTCCAACCAGAGCGGCTCCAGGAATGCTCGGCTCGATCAAGAGAATGTGCAGGCGCCCAGCAATCAACAGCCTTCCTTGGAGGCGAGGAAGCGGCAGGAGCAACTGCGGCAGCAGCAGCTGGAGCAGGAGCGGCTGCGGCGGCAGCGGCAACTGCAGCTGCAGCAACAGCAGGCCGCCAAACCGTAGTCGGCCCGATCGTCACTCGCCAGGGGCGAGGCCTCCACGGAGCCTGTCGTCACGGTCGAGCCCCAAGTTCCCCATAGGCAGGGCCGATACCCAGCTCGGCCGTCTTGCCTTCCCTCCAGTCCGGCCGCATAGTTCTTTCCCTGTGACTGGAGGGATTTGAGGGTGGCAAGTCTGTCCGATAGCGAACTGTGGCGACAGGTTCGAGATCGCCTTTCGAGCGGGGCACTCTTTCCTACAGGTGGGAGAGTCGTTGCGAGAAGGGGGACGGGAAAACCTTGTATCGTCTGCGCAAAGCCCATCTCGACCTCCGAAATCGAGCACGAGATCGCGGGCCCAGCGACTGTGTGGGCGCACCGGGACTGCTACTCGATCTGGAGGCAGGAATCCGATGTCGTGGCCCAGGACGCTGCGCCACCGGCGGCCAGGACGGCGACGATCCCGCTTCACATTGATCGGCTGAATCATGACGGAGCCGATCCGGCGGGGGCAGAGTACGCGGTCAGCATGGGCGGCACGAAGGATGCCGTGGGCACTGTCCTTCTTGGCAGGCCGAAAGGCCTGAGTGCCCTCGTGGCGCTTCTTCGCGGGCTCGAGGTGCCTGGCACGGAGATCGAGGCGGCGTGCCGAGCCCTGACCGAACAGCTCCACTACGAAGTTGAGCGCGTGAGCGTGACGCCTGCGATTCTGGGGAGACTTCGCCTCTGAAGGATTTCGACGCCCGGATTTGAAATCTGAGCGGGCCGGCCTATAATTGCCCCACGGTGGATATGGTGAAACGGGAGCATGGATTGAGAACATTGGTGGGCGGGTTCCTGGCGTTGTTGACCGGATTGGGGATGCTGAGTACCGCGATGGCGGAGGACGCCCGTCCTCCGTCGCTTCCACCCGTGATCCTGACCTTGCCGGGCCGGCCGATTGAGTCTGCTGACAAAGCGTTGACCGAGGCCATCAGGGATAGCATCCAGGCCCCGAAGCCGTCCGCCGCCCAAGAGTGGGTGCTTCAGCCTGACGGATCCATGCGCAACACGCGCACCGGGCTGGCCATGGTGATCAGGAACACCTGCGCGCCTGGCGATCTGGACCACGAGTTCGCGCTCGCCGCATACAGGCAGGCGCAGGCCGGCAAGTCCCGCCGCCGCTGACGGCTGGTCCGCTCGTCGAGCCATCTGAGCAGGCGCCCCTCCAGCATGGCGTGGCATCTCGCGCCGCCTGACTAGACTTGCCGGTCCCGATGAGGCACGATACCCCCCGCTGTACCGCCGTTGGCCCCTGTGGTCTGACGAGCCTTTCGTAGAGGAGGCCCCCCATAGCACGCACGCTGCTCGACAAGGTATGGGAAGCGCACACGGTCCGCACGCTGCCGTCCGGCCAGACCCAGCTTCTGATCGGTCTCCACCTCATCCACGAGGTGACGACGCCGCAGGCCTTCCAGATGATGAAGGACGCCAAGCTCAAGGTGCGCATGCCGGAGCGCACTTTCGGTACGCTCGACCACATCATCCCGACGACCGATCAGACCCGCCCCTACGCCGACCCCATGGCGGAGGACATGGCGGCGCACATGTACCGGAACATGAAGGAATTCGGGGTGCCGCTCTTCGACATGACGACGGGCAAGCAGGGCATCGTCCACGTGATCGGGCCGGAGCTGGGCCTGAGCCAGCCCGGCATGACCATCGCCTGCGGCGACAGCCACACCTCGACCCATGGCGCAGTCGGCGCCATCGCCTTCGGCATCGGGACGACCCAGGTGCGCGACGTGCTGGCCACGCAGTGCCTCGCCATGGCCAAGCCCAAGCTGCGCCAGGTGAGGGTGGAGGGCGCGCTTGCCAAGGGCGTCTACGCCAAGGATGTGATCCTCGCCATCATCGGCACGCTGGGCGTGAAGGGCGGCGTGGGCTACGCCTACGAGTACGCCGGGGACACCATCGAGCGCATGACCATGGAAGAGCGCCTCACCGTCTGCAACATGTCCATCGAGGGCGGCGCGCGCTTCGGCTACGTCAATCCCGACGCGACCACCATCGAGTCTCTCCGCGGGCGGCCCTACGCGCCCCAGGGCGAGGCCTTCGACCGCGCGGCCACCTGGTGGAAGTCCGTGGCCACCGAGCCGGGCGCCGCGTTCGACGACGTGGCGCGCCTGGACGCCGCGGCCATCGAGCCCGTGGTGACATGGGGCATCAACCCGGGCATGTCGGTGGGCGTGAGCCAGAAGATCCCCGCGCCCGACGCCCAGCCCGAGGCCGAGCGCTCCACCTTCCGCGAGGCGCTCGCGCACATGGGCTTCGCGGCAGGCCAGCCGATCAAGGGGGCGAAGATCGACGTGGCCTTCGTGGGCTCGTGCACCAACGGGCGCCTGTCCGATCTGCGCATCGCCGCCGAGGTGGCCAAGAAGGGCAAGGTGGCCAAGGGCGTGCGCGCGCTCATCGTGCCCGGCTCGCAGCAGGTGGCCAAGGCCGCGGAGGCCGAGGGCCTGCACGAGATCTTCCGGGCCGCGGGCTTCGAGTGGCGCAAGGCCGGCTGCTCGATGTGCCTCGGCATGAACGACGACAAGCTGCAGGGCCGCGAGATGAGCGCCTCGTCGAGCAACCGCAACTTCATCGGGCGCCAGGGCAGTCCCACCGGGCGCACCCTGCTCATGAGCCCGGCCATGGTCGCCGCCGCCGCCATCACCGGCGCCGTCACCGACGTGAGGGAGATCCTGAAATGAGCCCCACCGACTTCAAGCGCCGTCAGATCTCCGGCCGCGGCATCCCCGTCACCGGCAACGACATCGACACCGACCGCATCATTCCGGCGCGCTTCCTCAAGGCTGTCACCTTCGAGGGCATGGGCGAGCACGCCTTCGAGGACGCGAAGAAGCAGAACCCCGAGCACCCCTTCAACCAGAAAGTGTACGAGGGCGCGTCGGTGCTGGTGGTGGGCCAGAACTTCGGCTGCGGGTCTTCCCGCGAGCACGCCCCCCAGGCCCTCATGCGCTGGGGCATCCAGGCCATCGTGGGCGGCTCCTTCGGCGAGATCTTCTTCGGCAACTGCGTGATGCTCGGCATTCCCTGCCTGGTCGCCTCCCAGGCCGACCTCGAGTGGCTCCAGAAGGCCATCGAGCGCGCGCCCCAGACGCCGGTGCTGGTGGACGTGGAAAAGCAAGAGGTGCGCTTCGGCGACCGCGTGATCAAGGCCACCGTGCCCGACGGCCCGCGCAACCAGCTCGTGGCGGGGACGTGGGACTCGACCGCGGTGCTGCTGGAAGCGGGGGCGGCGATCGAGGCGACGGCGGCGAAGCTGCCTTACGTCAAGGGGTACTGACTACCCCCGCGCTGCCGCCAGTATCGAGGCGCGCTGGTGTAATGCCGGCGTGCCTAGTCGCTCCGCCCACGCCGCGAAGTCAGCCCGCGGTCCCAACCAGCGCAGCGCGTCCACGTCGGCGCCTATGGGCGCGTCCGTGCGCAGCGTGGCAAGCTCCCGGAAGAGCAGGACGCGCTCGCGCTGTTCCACGAGCGTCGCGGCCAGTCGCATCGCGCCGCGCACCGACACGTCCCACTCCGTGGCCAGCTTCGGAATCTGCTCGAGGTGCTGATAACGGGCGAGCACGGTCGCGGCAGATCTGGCGCCCCAGCCGGGCAGGCCAGGGTAGCCATCCGCGCTGTCGCCCACGAGCGCCAGCCAGTCGGGAATCGACGGGGGCGGGACGCCGAATTTTTGCCGCACCATCGATTCGTTGCGCACCTCGCGCGTGCGCCGGTCGAGCTGAACGATGCGGTCGCCGCGCACGGACTGCGCGAGATCCTTGTCCGGCGTGCACACGATGACCTGATCGACGCGGTCATCGGCAGCGGCCATGACCGCGGCCGCCGCCAGCGCATCGTCCGCCTCGAACTCGACCATGGGCCAGACGACGGCGCCGAGGGCGCCAAGCGCCTCTTCCAGCGGCTGGAACTGGGCGTAGAGCAGGGGGTCCATGCCTTCGCCCGTCTTGTAGCCGGGCCAGAGCAGGTTGCGAAAGGATTCGATGACGTGATCGGTGGCCACACCCAGATGCGTGGCGCCGCCTTCGAGCATGCCCAGGACCGACCCCACGACGCCGCGCACCGCCCTCAGTTCCTCGGGAGCGCTCCGGTTGATGGACGCGGCCGGCGCGAGGAAGTAGCGGAACAGCTCGTACGTCCCGTCGATCAGATGAACGACCACGCCAGGAACGATACGCGAATGTGTCCGGATTGATACACGTAGAGTCGGCATCCGGCGATTTTCTGCTTGACAGCGTCTGACGGGTAAGCCGATCGCTCGGCGGCAGCTCTCGGCAAGTGCCGATCGAGCCGCACGCACGCGTCCACCGGTACGCGATCGGCCGGCGTCCGACCAAAAATCATCTCGCGTCGCGAGTTTGCCCGCCCCGCGCGCTCTCCGGGCCCTCGAAAATCAGGGTGTAGTTTCGGTTCAAGAGAAGGAGGGCTCGCCATGCAGGTCCATTCGCCATCTGCTGCCGTTAGGTATTTCCCCTCGGCGCTCGACCGCCTCGGGGACGAGATCGCCGAGCTGTCCGCGCATCTCGACGCGGCCACCGCGCGCCTGCTCGAGCTGATCCGCGAGTTCGACGCCCGCGGCGGGTGGAACACGGGCTTCCGCTCCTGCGCCGCCTGGCTCTCCTGGCGGGTGGGGCTGGACCTGGGCGCGGCCCGGGAACGGGTGCGGGTCGCGCGCGCCTTAGGGACGCTGCCCCTGTTGGCCCAGGCGCTGGCCCGCGGCGAGCTGTCCTACGCCAAGCTCCGCGCGCTGACCCGCGTGGCCACACCGGAGACCGAAGTGCGTCTGCTGGGAGTGGGGCGCGCGGGCACGGCTGCCCACGTTGAGCGGATCGTGCGCGGCTGGCGATGTGTGGATCGGCGGGCCGAGGCGCGGGAGGCGAAG
>Ga0209689_1001788_pt1 | contig 16130 bp, 13 predicted proteins | sample GraSoiAngelo_149_FD_187119 | JGI IMG/M metagenome (GOLD analysis project Ga0209689, IMG submission 187119) | Grasslands soil microbial communities from the Angelo Coastal Reserve, California, USA - 14_1009_09_30cm (SPAdes) (version 2) | ecosystem: Environmental > Terrestrial > Soil > Grasslands ...
CTTGGCGAGGCGCAGCGCGCTGGTGGCGCGGGCGAGCAGGTTCTTGGGCTCGACCGGCGTGTAGCGGGTGTTGCCGACGGCGTCGTACCCCGCGCGCAACGCGGGGGGCTCGGTGCCGCACGCCGCCCGTACGGCGCGGACGACTCGCTGCGCCAGCAGGACGGCGCCGACGCCGTCGGTGCCGGGCGCCACCACGGCGAACTCGCTCGGGCCGATGCGGCCGATCGCGTCGGAGCGGCGGCCGGTGGTGCGCAGTACGCGCCCCACCAACTGGACGGCCTCGGCGCCGTCCGTCGTGCCGTCGGGAACCGGCGCGAGCGCGACGCAGGCGAGCGCGGCGCCGTGGTGGAACGCCTGCAGCGTCAATTCCTGGGCACGGAGCGCCAGTCCCCGCGTGGTGTAGAGGCCGGCCTCGTCCTGCACGGCCTGCTCGCGGCGGGCCCGCTCGACCTCGCGCTTGTGCCGCACGTAGCTTTGGAGCCGCGCCGCCGCCTCTTCGGGGTTGAAGGGGTGGGGGAGGAACTCCCACACGCCGGCCCGCAGCGCGCGCTGGTGCTCGATGGTGACGGCCTGGCCTGTGGTGACGAGCAGGATCGGCGTGCTTGCACCCACCAACGGGTCGTCGCGCAGAGCGCGGCTCGTTTCCAGCGGATCGGCGTCGACGAGCGACTCATCCAGCACGATCACGTCGGGGCGGGTGGCGCGGGCGCGCTCGAGCGCCTGCACGGCGGTGAAGCAGCGCACCACCGTGTAGCCGTTCTTCTCACCCAGTTCTTTGAGTGCGAGCCCCGCCTCGGCGTGATGGCTCGCGATGAGGATGCGCGGCGGTTGTAGAGTGTCGGGCATCGCGAGAGTGTAACTCCGGCGCCGCAATCGCGGGCGTGACCGAGGTCACGACTTCCCTGCGCAGTATGTGCAGTTGTGGCGGAGGTGCAACAGGGAACGCCCTGACCACTAAAACGACGCGGCGTCCTTGAGGACGCCCCACGGCCGAGTTGGGACTTGAGTCCCTCATAACATGGATGGGTGACCCGCATGGGATGGGTGACCCTCACGGGATGGGTGACCCTCGTGGATTGTTTGGTTATGAGGGACTGAAAATCCCTGCTCGGCGCCAGCGCGTCCCGAAGGACGCTCGGAAAGACCATCCCGCCGTGCCGTCTAATTAGCTACGCAGTGTGACGCGCCACGCCCGACGCGAGGTAGGGGAAGGTATCGGGCGGTGTGTCCGGCGCCCGATCCCAAAGTCATAACGCTCGCACTGCCAAGAGCCTAGCGGTCGGACCTTCGTCCGATATATTCAGCCCCCTCGCCACGGTGGCGTAACGGGGGCCCGGGTGTGTGCGGCTCCCGCCCGCTGCTCACCACTCTGGGGGGATCGATCATCGTGGACGCGGTGCGGCACGCGACGGTACCTCTCGCCGGGGCGATGGACCGGCTGGCAGCGCATCCCGCCCGACGCCGCACGATCCTCAGCGCGCTCGAAGTCTCGTTTCCAGTCCTGTCGGTGACTGCGGCTGCCGCGATCGTCTATTCGGGGAACTACGCGCAGTGGTCCTCCCGCCTGCTCGGCGCGGCGCTGATTCTGATCGCCCTGCAGCTCGCCGCCGGTCTCGTCACCGGAGCCTTCGCCGGCCGCTGGCGGTTCGCCGGCCTGCACGACGCGATGTCGATCGTGCGGTCGGCGCTGCTCGCCGGCGGCGCGGGCCTCCTCCTGCTGCAGTGGCTGCAGCTCGTCGATACCAGTCTGCGACTCGTCGCAGCGGATACCAGCACGTACCTCGTGCTGTCGTGCGGTGCGCGGCTCGGCTCGCGCTGGCTGCACGAGCGGGCACGCCGGGCCGCCGCGGGGCCGGAGGCCGGCCACCGGCGGACGGTGATCGTCGGCGCGGGGGAGGCGGGGTCGGCCGTGATCAAGAACATCCAGGCCAGCCCGCGGCTGGCCATGGACCCCGTGGCCGCGGTGGACGACGATCGCAGCAAGCGCGGCAGCCGGCTGCACGGCGTGCCGGTCGTGGGGCCGGTCAGGCACCTGCCGCGGATCGTAGAACAGTACCGGGCGGACGAGATCGTCATCTCGATTCCCTCGGCGTCGGGCGAGCAGATGCGACGGGTCGTGGATGCGTGCGTGGCGGCTCGCGTGCCGTTCCGGATCGCCCCCGATCCGGAGGACCTGCTGAATGGCCATCACCGCCACGGCACGCTGCGGGTGCTGCAGCCGAGCGATTTGCTGGGGCGGCCGGACGCCGAGCTGAATCTGGAGGAATTGCGCGCCGAGCTGCACGGCGCACGCGTGCTCGTCACGGGCGCGGCGGGGTCGATCGGATCCGAGTTGACGCGCCAGCTGATCCGGCTCGACCCGGCCGTGCTCTATCTCGTGGACCGCAACGAGAACGACCTGTACTTTCTGTGCGACGAGCTGGAGCGCCGCAAAGTGCGCGTGGCCCACGTGGAGGTGATCCAAGACATCCGGGAGCCGCGCCGCATGGCGCGCATCATGGCGGAACTCAAACCGACGCACGTGTTCCACGCTGCCGCCTTCAAGCATGTGCCCCTTATGGAATTCCACCTGCTGGAGGCGGTGGAGAACAACATCCTGGGGACGTGGGCGACGCTCGAGGCCGCGCGCGCGGCGGGCGTCGGGAAGTTCGTCCTGATCTCGACCGACAAGGCGGTGCGGCCCACCAGTGTGATGGGAGCAACCAAGCGCTTCGTGGAGCTCCTGGTGGCCGAGTGGACGTGTGAGACGCCGATGCGCAGCGTGATCGTGCGGTTCGGCAACGTGCTGGGCTCGAACGGCAGCGTGGTGCCGCTGTTCCAGCGGCAGATCGCGGAGGGCGGGCCCGTGACGGTCACGAGCCGGGAGGCGACCCGCTACTTCATGACGACGACCGAGGCCGCCCAGCTCGTGCTGCAGGCCGTCGCCAGCCCCGAGTCGGCGGGGAAGGTGGCGATCCTGGACATGGGGCGGCCGATCCGGATCTGGGATCTGGCCGAGCAACTCACCCGCATGAGCGGCCTGCGGCCGGGCGTCGATATCGAGATCGTAGAGACCGGTCTGCGGCCCGGTGAGAAGCTGCACGAGGAGCTGTGGTGGGAGACCGAGCACGCGGTCCCGAGCGGCCATCCGAAGATCATGCTCGCCACCGTGGGCAATGTCGCGGGCGGCGTGGTCGGGTTGATCCCGCTGATCCGCGAGCTCGTGGAGCAGGACGACGAGCTGCGGTTACGCCACCTGCTGGAGCGGGCCGTGGGGCTGACCAACGGACATGCCGCGCCGCCCGCGGCCGAGCTCGTGGCGGAGTCGAGGGCGGTGAGCGCATGAAGGTTCCGTTCTTCCGCTATCCGCACGTCTTCGCGCAGCACCGCGCGGAGCTGGAGCAGGCGCTGCTGCGGGCGGCCGATGCAGGCGCTTACATCCTGCAGGAAGACCTGCGCCGCTTCGAGGAGGAGCTCGCGCACTATTGTGGCGTGGGCTTCGCCGTCGGGGTCGGCAACGCGACCGACGGGCTCGAGCTGGGCCTGCGCGCCGCCGGGGTCGAGGCGGGAGACGAGGTGTTGCTGCCGTCGCACACGTTCGTCGCCACCGCCTCCGCCGTGGTGGCGGTGGGCGCGACCCCGGTGCTGGTGGAGAGCCAGGCCGACCACCTCATGGATCCCGACGACTTGGAGCACCGCGTCACCGCGCGCACGCGCGCGGTCATGCCGACGCAGCTCAACGGGCGCACCGCCCGAATGGATTGCATCGGCGAGGTGGCCGAGCGGCACGGGCTCGCGATCGTGGAGGACAGCGCGCAAGGGCTGGGGTCGCGCTTCTGCGGGCGGATGGCGGGCACGTTCGGCGTCGCCGGCGTCTTCAGCTTCTATCCGGCGAAGCTGCTCGGCGGCTTGGGCGACGGCGGCGCGGTGATCACCGACGACTCGGGGCTCGCGCAAACGCTGCGCGAGCTGCGCGACCACGGGCGCAACGAACAGAGCGGCGAGGTGGTGCGCTGGGGGCGGAACAGCCGGCTCGACAACCTCCAGGCGGCGGTGCTGCGTGTGAAGCTGGCGTGGGTGGGGGAGGAGATCGCGACGCGCCGCCGGCTGGCCCGCCGATTCCACGAGCGCCTGACACACGTGCCCGAGCTGGTGCTGCCGCCGCCGCCTGACGATTCGCCCCGCGCGCCACACTTCGACGTGTACCAGAACTACGAGATCGAGGCCGAAGCGCGCGACGGGCTGCGTGCCCACCTCGCCGAGCACGGCGTGGGCACGCTGCTGCAGTGGGGCGGACGCGGCGTGCACCAGTTCCCGGCGTTGCAGATCCGGCAGTCGCTGCCGCGTACCGAGCGGATTCTGGCACGCTCACTGATGCTGCCTCTCAACACGTCCCTCACCGACGAGGAAGTGGATTACGTGTGCGACCAGGTCACCGGGTTCTATGAACGGAACTGAGGAGGCCGTCGTCGCCCTGGGACGTGAGGTCCCAACAGGAAACCTCGGCAAGCGCACGATGGACCTGGTCGCGAGCGGCGTGGGCCTGCTGGTGTTCCTGCCCGTGCTGCTCCTGGTGAGCGCGCTGATCTGGCTCGAGGATCGGCACGGGCCGCTGTACCTCGCGCCGCGGGTCGGCTCCGGCGGACGAACCTTCCAGATGATCAAGCTGCGCTCGATGGTGGTCCGGGCCGACCGGAGCGGCGTCGACTCCACCGCGAAGAGTGACCGGCGCATCACCCGGGTAGGCGCCTGGATCCGCCGGTTCAAGCTCGACGAGCTGTCGCAGTTGTGGAATGTGCTGCGCGGCGACATGAGTCTCGTCGGCCCGCGGCCGCAAGTGCACCGGGACGTCGCGCTGTACACCGCGGCAGAGCGCGGCCTGCTCGCGGCGCGCCCCGGCATCACCGACTTCTCCTCCATCGTATTCGCGGATGAAGGGGAGATCCTCGAAGGGGCGGCCGATCCCGACCTGCGGTACAATCAGCTGATCCGGCCGTGGAAGAGCCGCCTGGGCCTGCACTACGTCGCGCGGCGCACGCTGTGGCTCGACCTCCGGCTCGTAGCGGCGACGCTGCTCCACGCCGTGGCGCGACGGCGCGCCCTCACGTGGGTGGCCGCGCTCCTCGCGGAGACCGGGGCCGATCCCCGCTTGATCGGCGTCGCTCGGCGCGACGCTCCGCTGGTGGCCGCGCCGCCGCCCGGCGCGCGCGAGACCGTGTCGTCGCGCACTGCTGCGGTGGAGAGCGCCGTCTAGGTGCTCGGCTCGGCGCCCCCCACGGGCGAGCTTCGCCAGCTTGCGAAGGAGATCCGGCTCGTCTCGCTGCGGACGATCGCCCGCGGCAATTCATCACACATCGGCACCGTGTTCTCGTGCGTCGAAACGCTGGCGTGCTTGTACGGCGCTATTCTCCGGGTCCGCCCCGCCGAGCCCGATTGGCCGGACCGGGACCGCTTCGTGATGAGCAAGGGGCACGGCGCGGCCGGCCTGTACGCCACGCTGGCGTTGCGAGGATTCTTCCCCCGCGAGCGGCTGGACGAGTTCTGCGTGGACGGAGGGAGCCTGTACGGTCACGTGACGCACCGGGGAGTGCCCGGCGTGGACGTCTCGACCGGGGCGCTGGGGCATGGGCTGGCCGTCGCCGTGGGGCTCGCCGCCGGGGCGCTTCGTCTCAGGGCCGCGTGGCGTGTGTTCGCCCTGCTGAGCGACGGCGAATGCGACGAGGGCTCCACCTGGGAAGCCGCGCTGCTCGCCCCCGCCTGGAAGCTCTCCAACCTCACGGCGATCGTCGATTACAACAAGATTCAATCGCTCGGCCGCGTGGAAGAGGTCGTGCCGCTCGAGCCTTTGGCGGACAAGTGGCGCGCCTTCGGTTGGGACACGCGGGAAGTCGACGGGCACGACATCGCGGCGCTGCTCGAGGCGCTCGACCCGGCGCGCTCGTTGCCGGGCCAGCGTGCCCGCTGCATCATCGCCCACACGGTGAAGGGGAAGGGCGTCTCCTTCATGGAAGACGATCTGCTGTGGCACTACCGCACCCCGAAAGGTGAGGAATACCAACGCGCCCTGGCCGAGCTGGAGCGCGGCGCGTGAGGACCGCGTTCGTCCGGGCGCTCATGAAGGCCGCGTGCGAGAACCCGCGGATCCTGCTCCTGACCGGCGACCTGGGATTCGCGGTGCTGGACGAGTTCCGTGCCAACTGCCCGCGGCAGTTCTACAATGTGGGCGTGGCGGAGCAGAACCTGGCCGGTGTGGCGGCGGGACTCGCCCTGAGCGGCCACATCGTGTTCACCTACAGCATCGGAAACTTTCCCACGCTGCGCTGCCTCGAGCAGGTGCGCAACGACATCTGCTATCACCAGGCGGACGTGAAGATCGTGACTGTAGGCGGCGGGCTCGCGTACGGCTCGCTCGGCATGTCGCATTTCGCGACCGAGGACCTGGCGATCCTCCGTGCCCTCCCCGAGCTGACCGTCGTGGCGCCGGGCGATCCGATCGAAGTCGAGCAGCTGATGCCGCAGATCGTCGCGCGTCCGGGACCGGTGTACCTGCGGCTCGGCCGGGCGGGCGAGCAGCCGGTCCACGACCCCGCCACCGTCGTCGAGCTGGGACGGCCGACGCGCGCGCGCGCCGGTTCGGACGTACTGCTCCTCACCGCGGGCGGCATGTTGCCGGTGGCGCTCGAGGCGGCGAGGCAGCTCGAGCCCGATGGCATCAGCACGGCAGTGGTGAGTGTACACACCCTCAAGCCGCTAGACGGCGACGCGATCTGTGCCCTGGCGGCGCGCTTCCGCGTGGTGGTCACGTGCGAGGAGCACACGGCGCTGGGCGGCCTGGGCGGCGCCGTGGCCGAAGTGCTGCTCGAGGCCGGGGTAACCCCCACGTTCCGCCGGTTTGCGCTGGCGCCCGCGTTTCCCGCCGGCGTGGGGTCCCAGGAATACCTGCGGACGGCCAACCGCGTGGATGCACCGGCGCTGCGCGCGCTGGTGCTGTCGCTCTCCGCACGATCCGGTTGACGCGCGGGCCTGCGGGCGCGCACACTCCTGTGATGGGCCGCAGGTCGGCGGGTGTCCCGCGCTTCGAGGACGTGACCGAGACGACGGGAACCCCGGTCACGGCCGAGGGCGCATCGATGATCGCCACCCGCTATCATGTCGCGGCGGACCTGGCCCGCGGCAAGCGGGTGCTCGAGCTGGCGTGCGGGTCGGGGCAGGGGTTGGGGCTGGTGGGACGGGCGGCGGCGCGCCTCGTCGGGGGCGATCTCTCCGCGCCCCTGCTGCGCCAGGCGCGGGTGCACTACGGCGGGCGCGTGCCGCTGGTGCGGTTGTCCGCCGAATCCCTCCCCTTCGCCGCCGGGGCGTTCGATGTGGCGCTGTGCTGCGAGGCATCCTATTACATCCCGCACATGGAACAGGCATTCCGTGAGCTGGCGCGGGTCGTGTCGCCCGGCGGCACGGTGGCGTTCGTGAACGCGAACCCTGAGCGCCCGGACTTCATCACGAGCCCCCACAGCGTGCATTACCACACCGCGGACGAGTTCCGCGATGCGCTCGAACCGCTCGGGTTCGACGTGACGGTGGAAGGCGCGTTCCCCGTCGAGCAACACAGGGGGAGGGGTCGAGCGGCCTCGCTCGCCCGGCGTGTGCTCGAGGGGCTCGGCCTCGTGCCGCGCACCCTGCGCGGCAGGGCGCGGCTCAAGCGACTGGTGTACCGCACGCTGCTCGAGCTGCCGCCCGAGCTGGGGCACGGGTTTGCCCCCGTTGCACCCCGGGTGACGGTTCCGTCCGGCCCGGTGCGTGAGTTCAAAGTGATCTACGTGATCGCTCGCAGCAGCGGAGTCTAGCGAACGGTGCGGATCTGGCTCACGGAGCTGGCCGAGCAGTTGCCGACGTCGCCGGGGCGCCGGCTCATGCGTGTGGGCATGCTTGCCGAGCGCCTAGCGAGCGCCGGGCACGACGTCACGTGGTGGACATCGACGTTCGACCACGTGGCGAAGCTCCAGCGGTTTTCGGAAGACTCGACCGAGCGCGTGGCGGGCAATTACCGGATCGAGCTGTTACACGCCCCGGGCTATGCCAGCAACCACAGCCTGGCCCGGGTACGGCATCATCGTTACAGCGCGGCGGCATTCGCGCGGCGCGCAGCGGGCGCCATAGCCCCGGACCTCGTGTACTGCTGCATCCCCACGCTCGAGGTGACCGAAGCCGCCCTCGGCTATGCGACGGCGCTGGGTATTCCCACCGTCGTGGACGTGCGCGACCTGTGGCCCGACGTCTACCTCCGCGCCGTTCCCGCCGTGCTCCGGGCACTGGCGCGCGTGCTGCTCGCCGGGGAGTACCGCCGCGCGCGGCGAATCCTAGGGAGCGCCACAGCGATTGTCGCCGTGTCGGAGGGATACCTGCAGTGGGGGTTGCGCCATGCCGGTCGAGCCCGCGCGCCCGGGGATCGCGTGTTCCCGCATGGTTATCCGGTCGAGCGGTTCGCGCCGGAGCAACTGGCAGGCGCGCGCCGTCAGCTCGAGGCCGTAGGGGTCGATCCGCAGCGCAGCGTGTGCAGTTTCGTCGGCACGTTCGGGCGAACCTACGACCTCGGCCCCGTGATCGCGACCGCGCGTTCGATGCTCGAGCGTGACGACCGGCGAGCGCAGTTTGTGTTTGCCGGCGATGGCGAGGGAGCGCTGGAGTGGCGGACCCGTGCGGCGGGGCTGAGCAATGTCGTCTTCACCGGCTGGCTGTCGGCGGCGGGCATCGCGGCGTTACTCGAGATGTCGAGCGTCGGGCTCGGCGCCTACGCCGCTGGTGCACCTCAGGGGCTCCCGAACAAGCTGTACGAGTACTTGTCGGCCGGCGTCCCCATCCTGTCGAGCCTGCGCGGCGAGGCCGAGGCCTTGCTGGCCGGAGCCGGGTGCGGGGTTACCTATTCGGCACGGGATCCGGGCTCATTCGCCGCGGCACTCGAGTCCTTGCTGGCGGATCCCGAACAGCGCCGCGCCATGGGGCGTCGCGCGCTCGCCAAGTTCGAGCGCGACTTCCGGGCCGACGCGGTGTATGCCGCCCTGGTCCGGCACCTGGAAGGGATCGTTACGCCTCGAAGTCGAGAAACTCCTCAAAGCGGCGCGCCCAGATCTCCAGCGCGATCGGGTTGAAGACGTCCTTGAACGAGATGACGCCGCGATCGGTGGCGGACCGGCAATACGCGGCGTGGCGGCGGCGCAGGGCGTCCTGATTCACCAGTCCGTGGGCGGCGGTCAGCATATCCTCACGCAGCAGCGCCTCGACTTGCGGGCGCAGGTCGGTCTTGAGCCACTCGCTCTGCGGGTTGGAGAACCCCTGCTTATCCCGACGCCACGCGATCTCCGCCGGCAAGTCTCGCTCCATCGCCTTGCGGAAAACCCACTTGGACCACCCGTTACGCAGTTTCCAGCGCGGGGCCAGCGGCAGCAGCAGGTCGACCAGGCGATCGTCCAGGTACGGCAGGCGGATCTCCCGGGCCAGCGCCATGGACAGCCGGTCCTCGTAATGCAGCAGCGCGGGAAGCGAGAACCGGTCGAGATCGGCCAGCTGGCGCTGCACGACCCCGCCGCCCCCCAGGCGAATATCGAGCAGAAAGTCGTTCCCCGCGAGCCGCGGCCCGCGAATGTCGATCTCCTTGGGCCGGAGCCGTTGCGGCAGGTAGCGCTTCGCCTCGTTGACGCGCAAATGCGGCAGCACCGTTCCCCGAGCCGCGACCTCCGACATGACCTTGAGCGCCGTCCCCCACCGGCCGGCGCGCACCAGGGATTCCAGGTAGAAGCCCCAGTACTTCAAGTAGCCGCACAGCAACTCGTCGGCCCCTTGCCCGCACAGAATCACCGTCACCCCCAACTCCCTCGCCCGCTGCATCAGCAGGTAGTGGGCGACTGGGGAGAAGCAGTTTACCGGCTCGTCGTTGCACCAGATGACCTGATCCAGCAACCGGAACGCGTCGGCGGGGGTGAACTGAACGCGTGACGTGTGAGCGTTGGCGCCGAGGTGGAGCGCCATCCGCGCGATGAATGGCTCCTCGCTGTAGCGGGGATCGTCGCTCACGATGGAAAGCGCCTGGATCCCGGCGCCGGGCCCTAACACGCCCCCCATCGCCGCCGCCATAGCCGAGGAATCGACCCCGCCCGAGAGCAGCACGCCGACCGGGACGTCGCTGCGCAGGCGCAGCCGCACGCTGTCGACGAACGTCTCCCGGACGGCTTCGAACGATGGCGCAGTGCCGTCGCGGAACGTCTCTTCGCCGAGCGGCGTCCAGTACGGCCGCGCGGACGGCACCAGGCCGCCGGGATGGCGCAGGTCGATCCGGACGACCTGCCCCGGCGGCAGGGCCTCGATGCCCTGGAAGAAGGTCTGCTGCTGGGCATCGAGCTGCGATTGCACCAGGAAGCGCCCCACCGCGGTGCGGTCGATGGCGAACCGCCGGTCGCTGCCGGCGAGGATGCCCTTGATCTCGGAGGCGAACAGGACGTGGCCGGCAGAACGGTGCCAATACAGTGGTTTGATGCCAAACCGGTCGCGCGACAGCACCAGGACGCCGGCGTCCTGGTCCAGCCAGGCGAGCGCCCACATGCCGTTGAAGCGCGCGAAGGCCGACTCGCCCCACAGGGCCAAGGCCTGCAGCACGACCTCGGTATCGCACTGCGTATGGAACTGCGCCCCGAGGCCCTGCAGCTCGGCGCGCAGCTCGCGGTAGTTGTAGATCTCGCCGTTGTAAACCAGCACCTGGCGACCGGAGGGGGACAGCAGCGGTTGCAGGCCGGCGTCCGACAGGTCGAGGATGGCCAGGCGGGCGCTGGCGAGGCCCAAGTGGACCTCGCTCACACACCCCGTCCATGCGCCGCGGCCGTCCGGCCCGCGGTGCGCCTGGATCGCGATCATTCGATCGAGCTTCTCGCCCAGTGACGGATCCGGGCGACTCGACACGATCCCCGCAATGCCGCACATGATGCCTCAGAGCCAACTTACCCGCGCGCCGAGTGACGGCAACCCCCGCCGTGATCTCCGCCTCAAATCGTGGGGCGGGCCCCGAGGATCCTGTCGTACAGGTCCTCCACGATACGCGCCGTGGCATCCCACGCGTAGTGCTCCAGGACGAATTCGCGGCCGGCTGCGCCCATCGTGTCGCGCAGCTCGCGACTCGTCACCAATTGCTCCAGTACTTCCGCCAGGGCGACCGTATCACGGGGCGGAACGAGAAAGCCGGTGACGCGATCCTGCACGACCTCGGGAAACCCACCCACCCGTGAGACGACCACGGGAACGCCGCATGCCGATGCCTCCAACACCGCGACGCCGAAGCTCTCCTCCTGAACCGACGGGGCCACGTACACGGACAAGCGCCGCAGATATTCGGGGACTTGGGTGTGCGGCACCCAGCCCGTGAACTCGGTCACGTCGTTGACCGCGAGCGCCCGCGCCATTCGCTCCAACCGCTGCCGCTCGGGACCTTCTCCTACAATCAGCAGCCGGAGGTCATGCGGCAGCTTTCGGCGCCGCAGGGCGGCGAACGCCTGAATCAGATGCTCAATCCCGTAGCCTGGGTCCAGCGCTTTCACGGTGCCGATCGTCACCGCGCCATCGTCGTGATGTGCCTCCCCTCCGTCGCTATTGAATTGCGCACAGTCCACGCCGAACGGCGTCAGCAGGACGTCGTGCGCCGTGTACTCCTGAGTCAGGCGAGCCATGTAGCGGCTGGTCGAGCAGACGTAGTCGGCGCGGGCGATATTGAACTTGACCAAGGCCCGGTGCAACGGGGAGCTGTGCGGGAACTGGAGGACCTCGCTGCCCCACACGGACACGACGTAGGGGTGAAAGCCGGTGAGGCTGCCCAGCAGGCCGTAGCCCCCCGCATAATGCGTGTGCAGAATCTGCGGGCGCAGCCGGCGCAGCAGCGCCCGCGCCTGGTTCACGGCCAGGAGATAGCGCCACCGGGGCACCACGGGGCGCGCGCGCCGCTCCCCCTCGAGGTAGTGGACGCTCACCCCCGTCATGTCCTCCCGCTGAGCGTGGAGGGATGCCACGTGGACGTCGTAGCCGCGACCGGCGAAATGCAAGGCCCATTTCCTGGTGTGAATATTCGCGGCGCTCGCCAGGTAACAGATGCGCCTAGGACTGTCGCTCATGACCTCCGCCCGGACCCGCTTCCCGCACGAGAACCACGAACAGCGCCAGGAAGAACATGGACCACACAGTGAAGCTGGTCCAGCCGAGCCAATCGGCGAACAACATCGCCACAATCGTGGACCCGAGTGGCAACAGCAGGGGATAGAGGGGCGATGCCGTGTGCGTCCTCAAGTCGCGGCGTACGAGGGCCACGACGCGGCTTGCGAAGAACAGATAGGTCACCAATCCCACCAGACCGGTCTCACTCAATACCCCGACGATCGCGTTGTGCGTGGTGCGCGCGTCCTCCGCCCCCACCATCCTCGCCAACAGGTCCACGTAGTTTCCGGTCCCCACTCCCAGAATCGGATGCTGGACGAACATCTCCAATCCCACGCGCCACAGCGTGAGTCGTTCCACCCACGCGAATGTCTCTCCGAGGCTGGTCACGGTGGCCGCTCGCCACAGGGCCAAGCCGAGCAGCAGGTGATTCACCGAGAACAGGATTCCCAGCATCACCCCGGCCGTAACAAAGTCCCGCACGGCTCGAGCCGCTTTCAAGCCCAGGGAAGTCGTCCGGTCGAGCCAGTGGTATGCCAGCAACGCGACCGCGGTCGTGATCCAGGCCGTGCGCCCGAGGGTGGAGATGAGCCCCATCCCGATCATGACGGTGTAGGCCCACCACGCCAGGCGCTTCCCGGCCGTTGGCGCCCGATGGGACAGCGAGAAACCGATGAGCAGCGCGTAGACCTGGAGCCAGGCGAGCAGGAGCCCGGTCTCGCCCAGGGTGCCGCCCCGCGCGACCTTCCCGCCCAGGGTCACGGTCAGGCTGGCTTGTGCGATCGACAGCAGGCTCTGCGCTCCGATGACGAAGAGAAAGATGTGGAGGAGTCGGATCACGTCGGCACTCCGGGCCACGTCCACTACGATCAGCAGCACGAGCAGCCATTCCACGTAACGCAACCACGACACCAGGCTTCCCTCGATGAGTGCGGGCGTCGCAAAGACCGACAGAAATCGCACGAACACCACCAGAACGATCGGGAAGAGGAGGGGAGATGTCCGAATGCTCTGGCCCGCGATCCCCTTGTGCCACACCCACAGAATCGTGTACAGCATCATGTAGAGATCGACTGGCAGAATGTCGTAGTCGAGGATCCCCGCGACATGTTCCGGGGGGATGACGGTGAGGATCACGAGGAGCGGATAGAGGCCCCACACGGGTCTGACCAGCAGCGCCGGGATGAGAAGAGCTGCCGCGATGACGGCGAACGGCCAGATCCGATCCGACGCGAGCAGCGGCAGCGCCAGGGCCAGGCCTGCGACGAACACAGCGGCCGTCCGTCCCCAGTGCCGCGGGGGCTCCAATGTCAGCGCTTGTGACATACCATGATCTCGGTCGTCGGACTCTCCGTGAACAGCGCCGTAAGGCTGACCTCCAACGGGTACAACAAGGCTCCGTACACCGCACCCAGCGACGGGACCACGCGCACGGGCAGCATGAAGCCACGCCAGACCAGGAGCGGCAATGCACCTGGCGTGTCAACCGGCGCATTCATCAGGAAGAACATCGGTGCACGCTTGACGATCTCGAGCCCGGCCGCCTCCACGACGGCCGTGACGTTCTCCAGGGATCGGTGGACCTGGTGGGGGGTCCGGACGGTCCTGCCATGGAGAAAATTATCGGAGAAGAGGAAGTATCCTCCCGACCGGCAGAGGGAGGAAATGTTGAAGATCGCGGTGCGGAACCGCATGTCGTCGACGATGTGAAACAGAACATCGAAGGCCGTGATCACGTCGAACCGATGCTCGAACTGCTCCGGACTCAACGAGGCACCGATGTCGAGCTGGACGCTCGGGACGCCGGGGTGGGCCGTCTTCAATCGCTCCACCGCGACCGCGGTGAAGTCCGACGCCGTAATGGCCTTCACTCCGAGCGACCGCCAGATCGCCACATAGAAGCCCGTGCCCGAACCGACATCCAGGACCGTCGCTCGGGACAGATCGAGCGGGAGCGCGCGTGCCTGCGAGAGAAACACCCGTCGGCGCACGCGGTACAGCCACTGATTGTAGCGGAGCCCGTACCCGGCGAATCCCACACCGTGCAGGTCCCAGTGCTTGGTGAGACGGGCTTCCCAGTAATCTCGGGGATCGAAGACCGCCATGGAGTCAAGACAGGCCAAGCCGTCGTGTCAGGCCCTGAGCGAGATAGTCCCAGTCACCCTGCGACAGATAGTAGAGGCCGCGTCGCACCAGGGAGTATGCTTTCAGCGGGATGTTCCACACAGTCCGCCGGCCGTACGTGCGATCGATCCGGTGACACTCCGGCGGCAGCACCGTGGAGAAGATCGTGCTTTCTTTGGAACGACCATGCCGTCGGCTCGCCCCCCAGTAGCGACGCACGTGCTGGAAGCGCGCCCCCTTCAAGGCGGCGCGCAGAAAGAACTCGTAGTCCATCGCCACCTCGTAGCTGGGATCGATCATTCCGACTCTGGCGAACAGACCCCGGCGCCAGAACGCGCTCTGGTTGCTGAGCGACATGCCGTCATACCAATGGACGACAACGGAGAACGGGGTGAACCGCGATTCCCCGGTGACTTCGTCCTGCTCGTCGATGTCCAGTCGGTTCGCGAACGCGACGTCCACCGCGGGGTGCGTCCGAAACAGCTCGGCGGCCTCGTCAAAAACACCCGGGAGGTAGATATCGTCCGAGTTCTGCCAGCCGATGAGATCGCCCGTGGCCCGGGCAAACCCCTTGTTGAGGGCGTCGCTCTGCCCGGCATCCCGCTCACTCACCCAGTAGGCGAGCCAGCGCTCGTACTGCTTGATGATCTCCACGCTGCCGTCGCTCGAGCCGCCGTCGATGATCAGGTACTCGAGATCGGGATAGTTCTGGTTCAGGACGCTGAGGATGGTTCGCTCCAGGAATTGCGCCTGATTGAAGGAGGGCGTCACGATGGAGATCCTGGGGCGGGCCGGTGCGTGCGCCGGCGCCGGTCCCGCGCCGGCCCGGCGCTGCGCCACGAAATCCCTGATCTCCTGCGTCCCGTAGCGTCTCACGCTTTCACCAGCTCCACATCCAGGCAGTCACCCTTCCCGGGCAAGACCAGATCCGCGAGACGCAGCCACGGACAGGCGAGCGCCCGGAAGATCGCGCTGTCCAAGATCCGGCCCCGCGTGACCGCTCTCACGTCGGTTCGTCCGCCGAACAAATACGACTTGAGCGACGTGGTGAAGAAGTCGTCCGGCGTCACCGTGCGGACCCGGGCGACCCGGAAGCTCGCTTCCTCCGCCAGGCGCCCCAGCGTCCGGACAGTGAACACGTACAGATGGAACGGGATATGCCAGCCGTGCCACGTGCGGCCGAACAGATCTCGCAGATATCCCTCGCCGTTGGGACAGAAGACGAAGACCCTCCCGCCCGGCTTCAGGAGCCGATGGATTTCCTTCAGGGTCTGGGTCGGCGAGCCGACGTGTTCCAGCACCTGGGAGAGGATCACGCAGTCGAGCGACGCGTCGCCGAGATCTGCTTGCTCGATCGCACCGCTCGATACGGTGAGCCCGGCACTGCGGCAGAAGGCTACGCACCTGGGGTTGACCTCGAGCCCGTACACCTCGCAGCCTTTCTCCTTCAGAGGCAGCAAGAACTTGCCGTAGCCACAGCCCACGTCGAGCACCCGGCCGTAGGCCCTGGCGATGACCCGATCGCTGTAATTGCCCATGACGGCGTGCCACAGTCGCCGCACGCCCTCCCAGCGGCGACTCCCGGGCTGGTCGAGGACCGGCACGGGGTAGTCCCGCTCGTACAGGTCGTCGAGCGCGTCCCGCGTGGGTCGCGGGTTGAGCCGCACGAGGCCGCAGGACATGCACTGCACGATGGGGTATTGGTCCGGGCGTCCGAACCGTAGATCCGTGCCGACGAACAGGGTCGCCGCCGCGCGCTCGCCGCACAGATCGCACGACACGGTCTCCAGCTCGACGCCCGTCGTCATCTGGCCTCGAGACGCTCGCGCCGCTCGGCGAAGAAC
>Ga0209689_1001789_pt1 | contig 16129 bp, 20 predicted proteins | sample GraSoiAngelo_149_FD_187119 | JGI IMG/M metagenome (GOLD analysis project Ga0209689, IMG submission 187119) | Grasslands soil microbial communities from the Angelo Coastal Reserve, California, USA - 14_1009_09_30cm (SPAdes) (version 2) | ecosystem: Environmental > Terrestrial > Soil > Grasslands ...
TGACAGCTACGGCGACGTGGCCACGGAAGCAGGCCTCAGCCGCATCTTCGCCGGACAGCATTTTCGCTTCGATCACGTCGAGGGCCTCGAGCTCGGCCAGGACGTCGCGCAATTCGTCCTTCACCACTCACATCAGGAGGATTAGGAATGACACGGACCTCGAAAGTAATTGGAACGCTGGCGGCGCTCACGACGATGGGTGCTGCGCTGGTCAGTCTCCAGCCGGCGCAGGCCGAAGGCAATGGGCACGCTGGCCGCAGCTACCTGCAGACCAACCTGGTTTCGGATGTCCCTGGGCTGGCGAAAGTCACCGACCCGAACCTGAAGAATCCATGGGGCACGTCGACGGCCCCCGGCCTCCCCATCTGGGTGTCAGACAACAACGCGGGCGTTACGACCCTGTACGACGGAGCCGGCGAGCCCATCCCACTTCAGGCCAAGACGCCGCTGAATGCGGTAACCATCCCGGCCCCGCCGTCCGCCGGGAAGGGCGCGATTGGGGCCCCGACAGGGACCGTCTTCAATCCGACGGGGTCGGGCTTCGCGGTCTCACAGAAGGGCACCTCGGGTTCCAGTCGATTCCTCTTCGCGACCGAGGACGGCACGATTATCGGCTGGAGCCCAACCGTTGACCGCGTCAACGGGATCATCGCCGTCGATCGCTCGACGGTCGCCGACCCGGCAGGCAACGTCGGCGCGGTGTACAAGGGCCTCGCGCTGGTGACGACTCCGGCCGGCACCTTCCTCTACGCGACCAACTTCCGCTTCGGCACGGTCGAGGTTTTCGACAGTAGCTTCAACCTCGTCACGACCTTCACCGATCCGGCTGTCCCGGCTGGGTTCGCCCCTTTCGGGATCCATAACATCGGTGGGGAGCTGTTCGTCACCTTCGCAAAGCAAAAGCCCGACAAGCACGACGACCTGGCGGGACCGGGCAACGGATTCGTCGACGTCTTCAGTCCCAACGGCGACCTGCTTCAACGGCTCGTCAGCGGAGGCCGGCTCAACTCTCCTTGGGCCGTGACCCTAGCACCGGCGACCTTCGGAGCGTTTGGCGGCGACATCCTGGTCGGTAACTTCGGCGACGGGCGCGTCAATGCGTACGATCGCGCGACGGGTCATGTGGAGGGGCGGCTGCTGAACGCCACCGGCCAGCCGCTTACGATTCCCGGTCTATGGGGGCTCCGCTTCCCCGCCGGCTCGCTGAACGCCGTGCCCGGCGCACTCTACTTCACCGCCGGCATCAACGACGAACACGATGGCCTCTTTGGGGACCTCGTCCCGAAGGGCTAGCTTGGACCGCGCACTACCGATCGCTCAAGGGGAGGGCCTCCGCGGCCCTTCCCTTGTATCGGCGGTTCGGAGATACGCGGCGACCGCTGCGCTCATCGTGCTCTTGACGCTATTCCGCGGCCTCAACGTCTGTGTTGTCGCTTTGCTCGGACTCGCCCCATTCCTCGCGAGTCGGATCGGGGCATGGATCCGCGAGACCGCCGGCGATTAAGTCTTGCCCGCCTTGCCGCCGTTGCTCGCCTCAAGGGAGACCAGCAATTTGCGCAACAGCGCATCGAGCGCCTGCCGCTCGCTCGAGGACAGGGAGGTGAGCATCCGTTTGTGACCGGCGTTGTAGGCTTCGATCGCTTTGTCAACCAGACTCTGGCCCGATCGCGTGAGGGTCACGTAGAGTGCCCGCCGGTCCTCTGGATGCGGCGATCGGTGGACGAGGCCGCGTTCCTCGAGTTGATCGAGCTGTGCGGTCATACCCGCCGACGACAGCAGTGCCGCCTGCGAGAGCTCTGAGGGTGAGAGGCGCTGTCCATCGCCGGAGCGGCGCAGCGCGGCAAGAACAATCATCGCGGTGCGGGAGATGTTCAGATCGCGGAGTAGCCGGTCAGTCTCGCGGTTGATGCGGCCAGTTAGCATCGCGATGACGAGCAAGAACTCGATCAGCCAGGGATCCAGGGCGGGAAACTCCCGCACCCACGGCCCGATTGCGGCCTTGTAGTCCGGGAGGCTTGCACCGGAGCCAATATGCTGGAGCGAATTCAGCAGTCGCTTCATGAGATTCAGGAGTTGCTTGCGCTCCCGTTCGCTATAGACCGTCTGGACAAATGCCTGACGCCGGTAGAGGGCCTGGGCCGCCTCCCTCACCGTCTTCTGACCCGCCCTGGTCAGCGTGACAATGACGCCGCGTCGGTCTCGCGGGTCACGTGAGCGCGCGACCAGGCCGGCCCGTTCGACCACGTCCAGCCGCGCTGTCACCCCCGCCGAGGACATCATGTGACCCCGATAGAGGTCGGTCGGGGTCAGCTGATAGGGAGGGCCGACGGCATACAGGGCAGCCAGGACGTCAAAACTCGCTCCGGTGGTGTTGAAGTCGCTGAGAACTTCTTCGGCATTGCGGTTGAGGTGGAAGTTCGTCCGGCGGATACGCCCCGTGATCGCCGCCGCCCCCACGTCCACCCCGGGAAGGGTTTGTGCAAACTCGCGTTTGATGACATCGACGGAATCTTGCTTCTTCTCCATATCGGTTTTATTGTAATCGCAATATGTTCAACGGCGAGAATCTTGTCGTCGAGTAGATAGCGACACATTGGAAACCTCGGCCTCTGGCATTCTTACCGGGTGAATCTGTTCCCCAGGAGCGGACGCCGCTTCAACGAGTTCGCCGGCACGAACCTCGATCGCCTCGCCGGAATCTCAGACGGCATCTTCGCGGTCGGAATGACCCTGCTCGTGCTTGGCCTGTCGGTCCCAACCTTGAGCGCAGGCGCCACCGAGGGCGACCTCTGGCAGGCGCTGCTGCGACTGGGTCCGAACATCCTCGTCTACGCGATGAGCTTCATGACGCTCGGCATCTTCTGGGTTGGCCAGGGTACGCAGCTCAATCTGCTGGCCCGGAGTGATCGCAACTACACGTGGCTGCAGCTCCTATTTCTGTTGGCCGTGACCCTTGTCCCCTTCTCGACGGGCTTGCTGGCGCGCTTTCCAGGCTTTCGATTGGCACTCGTCGCCTACTGGCTCAACATCGTGCTCCTGGGCATGACACTGCTCGCCGGGCTTCAGTACGGTCTTCGAGCGGGCTTGTTCAAGGATCTGCCCGAGGTGCCCCCACTGATGCGCGGCCGGATCTTGATCGCTCAGTCCCTCTATGCCATCGCTACAGCAACCTGCATCGTTTTCCCGACGTGGGTGAGCATCGGGCTGATCTTCCTCGTCCAGCTGAACTATGTGATCGCACCCCGCGTCCCCCTTCTGCATCGCTTCTGACTCGCAGTCGTTCTATTCGCTAACGTTCGGGGATGCCTGACCCGATCCACGATCGAGACCGTCTTCCCGACCTGCTCACCCAGGTGGCCGACGCCGCGCGCGATTACTTCGCGCGGGTTGATCAGTTACCGGCGGGCGGCACGACGGGGCGCGACGAAGCGACCGGCCACTTCGTGGGCGAGCTGCCCGAAGACGGAAACGGTGGTGTTGCCGCCGTGACAAGCCTGTTGACCTATGGCCTTGAGGCCGCCACCAACTCCGCCGGCCCTCGGTTCTTCCACTTCGTCACTGGTGGATCCACTCCGGCGGCCCTCGCCGCGGACTGGCTCACCTCGACCCTCGATAACAACGCCGGGTTGTGGGTGAGCTCGCCCCTTGGCTCAAAGCTCGAGCAGGTTGCCATCGGCTGGCTGAAGGATCTCTTCAGCCTCCCGAGGAGCTGGGGTGGCGTGCTGACCACCGGCGCCACGATGTCCAATTTCACCGCCCTGGCGGCAGCCCGCCAGTGGTGGGGCGAAGAGCACGGGACCAACATCGCAGCGCGTGGGATGAGCGGCTTGCCCGCCGTTCCGGTGATGACCAGCGGCTTCATTCATGCCTCGGCGAAAAAAGCGCTGAGCATGCTCGGCATCGGCCACGAGGTGGTCAAGCTGATGAGCAACGATGCGGTCGGACGAATCGATCTGAGCGCGCTCGAAGCGGCCCTCGTCGCTCTGAAGGGAGAGCCCGCCATCGTCATCGCGACGGCCGGGGAGGTGAACGCCGGCGGCTTCGATCCGATCGCGGCGATGGTTGAGTTGGCCCACCGTCATCACGCCTGGCTTCATGTCGACGGTGCCTTCGGACTCTTCGCTCGCGTATCGCCCGCAACGGCTGACCTGGCGGCCGGTGTCGAGCTCGCGGACTCCGTCATCGCCGACGGCCACAAGTGGCTCAACGTCCCCTACGACTGCGGCTTCGCCTTCTGCCGGGACGCTCGTCTGCTGAATGCTGTTTTCGGAATGAACGCACCGTACTTCCCGCCGACCGAAGCCGAGCATCCGGACTTCCTGTACCTGGCCCCCGAAATGTCGCGTCGCGCCCGCTCGCTGGCTGTCTGGGCCACGCTCGCCGCCTACGGGCGGAACGGATATCGCGCCATGGTCGAACGGCACGTCGCCCTGGCAAAGCGCCTTGCCGGTCAGCTCCGCACTTCATCAGACTTCGAGCTTCTGGCAGAACCGCGACTCAACGTCGTGTGCTTTCGGTATCGCCCGGAGGGAGTACCCCAAGACGAACTCGATCAACTCAACCGGCGGCTCGGCCAGGCCATCATCGCGGACGGCACCGTCTACTTCGGTACAACGGTTTACGCCGGAAAGGTGGCCTTCCGGCCGGCGATCGCGAACTGGCGGACCACCGAGCGAGATGTCGACCTTATTCTCGGAGTCGTTCGACGTCTTGCTGAGGGCCTACGGAGTCAGGCCTGACGGGTCGCCCCGATCGGAACGCGCTCTGCCACCTCGTTGAGACGACCGGTCTTCACGTCGTAGACGAACCCGCGGATCTTGTCCTTTTTGGGAATGAAGGGACTCGCCTTGATCCTGGCGATCGTCTGCCGGACGTCATCCTGCAGGTCCGAAAAGGCCTCGAGCGCAAAGTGGGGACGGATGCCGACTTCATTGGCGATGCTCGCCTTCACCTGGTCGTCGCTAAACGTGAGCATCCCACAGTCGGTGTGATGGATCAGGATGATCTCATCGGTGCCGAGCAGCCGCTGGGAGATCGTCAAGGAGCGGATGGCGTCATCGGTGGCGACCCCGCCCGCGTTGCGGATGATGTGGGCATCGCCTTCCTTCAGGCCCAGAATCTTGTTGACATGCAGGCGGGCATCCATGCAGGCGAGGACGGCCAGCTTCTTCGCCGGCGGCAGTGGCAGGTTCCCTTTGTCGAACGAGCGAGCGTACGCGTCGTTGTTCTTCAGCAGCTCATCCGTCACGCTCATGGCAATTCCCTCCAGGGATATTGTTGACTAAGTCGATCGCAATTGTCACCAATTGCTTTCGGCTAACCATACCCGGAGGCCGCCGAGACCGTCAAATTGCCGATCGCGGCGCCAGCAGGGATCGTGCCTCAAGGCGTCGGGTGGCGCGCAGCACGTCGCGCGCCTGCTCTGTCAGCACGTCGGTCGCGTCGGCCCAATCGATGACGTCGACGTTCACGTCGCCCCGTCGTAGCCAGTAGCGCCGGCCGTTCGCTCGCCATCTTCCGTCGGGGCCACGTTGCGATTCGAGGTGATCCAGCGCCTCGCGGCAGCGATCATCCCGCACCAATCCTGCTTCGGTGATGGCGCGCAATCCCAGCAGGACGTCGTAGTGCCAGTACGCGGGCCAGTGAAGCTGGAGCCACTCCGGATTGATGACCGTGCCGTCCGATTCCGTGCGGAACATCCGATGGCGCAAGAAGAACTCGGCGGCGCGCGCGGTCGCGTCGGGGAATCCACCGTAAGCCGCCAGGCCGCGGAGTGGGGGCAACGACTCGTGAAATGAGGAATGCGTCACGTTCGGGCGCCGGTCACAATTCCAGCCACCGTCGGGCCACTGCCACTGCGTCAGGCGCGTGGCCAGCGCTATCACGCGCGGATCCGACTGCATTCCGAGGCGGCAGCACACGAGGAGGCCATTTCCATCCATCGAGGCGCACTGCCGGTAGCGGCCAGAGATCTCAGGTGTCGTGCGCCGAGGGTTGAGCAGCCATTGCAGCACGCGGTTGACAGCGCCCACGATTCGGTCATCAGCTTCGGTGAGACCGAGCTCGACGAGGCTCAGCAGCCGCCAGTGTGCCCCCTGCCACTTCTTGTAAGGATGACCGGGGTATTCCCGAAGCAGCGCTTCCAACCGGGGATCCACTCGTACCGCCTGTGCCACGGACATCGCCCTCAGGAGGAGGATGCCACACCGGCTCTCAGGCGGGTTGCTTGCGCTGCCTCTGCTGACGGAACAGCTCGGCGATCTCTTTGACGGTCGTCGCGTCCTCGGGCCGCTTGTCCGCGCTTCGGAAGGAGACGATTCGCGGGAAGCGAAGCGCGAACCCCGGCTCATCTCCGACCCGGCCGGCCGTGTGCCTCGGGCTGGGGGTGATCTCGTCGGCCATCACTTCGACCACCACCTCGGGCTTGAGCCAGACATCCGGCACCAGGATCGAGTCCACGCGCGCCGGTCGCTGCTCGACCTGCAACTTGTCCGCGCGCTCGTGCAGCTGCCGCCATTCGGCGTCCGATAAGCCGGTGCCGAGCTTGGTGATGCTGGCAAAGCGGTCGTTGTCCGCGTCGTAGACGCCTCCCAGCAGCGCCCCCACGCCAAAGTCGGCCCGCTTGCCCTTTCCGAAGTAGTAGCCGATCAAGACCAGGTCGACGGTATCGTTCAGCTCTCCACTGGTATGGCGTTTGAGCTTGACCCAGTTGAAGTTGCGCGCGCCCGCCTGGTATTTGGAGTCCGGTCGCTTGACGACGACGCCTTCCAGACCCTGGCTGATGGAGTCGAGCAGCGTCTTGGTCAGGACCTCGACCGAATCGGTCTTGATGATGGGAGCGGGGAGCAGCACGGTCGAGCCGGCGATTACCTCGTCGACCAGCGCGAGCCGCTCCTCGTAGGGGAGCTCGGTGAGGTCGCGGCCGTTTCGATAGAGGATATCGAAGACGAAAGCGACCAGCGGCAACTCCTGCGCCGCCTGTTCGATGCCGTGCTGCCGCCGGCGGCTCGCCGTCAGTTGGAACGGCAGGTACTCCTCCAATTCCTTGCTGTACGCGATCGCTTCGCCGTCGAGGATGAGCGTGTCGTCCTTCAATCCCTTCGCGGCCGCCGTGAGCTCGGAGAACATCAGCGTGTAGTCCTCGAGGTTGCGCGAGAAGACGCGCACCGCCGAGCCGTTCTTGTGGATCTGCACGCGGATGCCGTCGTACTTCGGTTGGACGGCGACCAGCCCAAGGCGCTTGATGACGGCTTCCGGATTGGGCAGGCGCTCGGCAAGCTGGCTGCGGATCGGCCGTCCCACCGTGATCTTCAGCGCGTTGACCTCGTCTTCCCCACCCGACCAGAAGGTCTTTGCGATCAGGCCAAGGTCAGAGACCCGGTTGTAGGCACCTTCCAGCAGCGGCCGCAGCGAGCGATCGCCTTTTTTGGCGAATGAGAGCGCGTCGAGGACGGTGGGATCACCGATGCCGAGTCGCAGGCGACCGAGCGCCATCCGCACCAGGTGCTTGGCCGAGGCCGGGTCGACCTGGTTAAGCAGAGCGGCAAACTGCGACCGTTTCTTTTCAACGGAGCCGGCGCCGGCGGCGACCGCGATCTGCATCAACCGGGCGTGGACCTCGGTAACCGGCAGCGAGGAGCTGGGTGTCTGCCCGGCGAACTGGGCCGCCACCAGGCCAAGGTCACCAAGGCGCCCAAAAAGCTTGGCGACTTCCGCGTTTGCCGTCGTGAAGGCCTGGGCGATGGCCGCAATCACCAGCTTTTCTCCCAGGCCGATTTCGACCGGCTCGAAGAAGGGGACGAGGCGCCCCTGGATCAGGTAGGTCAGCGGCTGGATCTCGTCAGGCGAGCTCTTCGTATAGAGTTCCGCGAGCGTCTTGACCAGATCGTTCCTGCTGCTGGTCGACTCCAGCCGGTCGAGGTAACCGCTCAGCTCGGCGAACGTCATACCAGCGCTTCGAGGCGATCGACGAATGCCTGCTGGGCGGGGAGCAGCTTGCGACGCGCGGTGTCGAGGTCAAACCACCCGGCGCGGTCGATCTCGGGAAATGTCTGCATCTTCCCCGACCGCGGCGGCCACTCGATCTCGAAGGTGTTGCTCGTCATCCTTGAGACGTCGAGGTCGCCCGTCAGAGCCCACGCCTGGACGAGCTTGCCTCCCGCCTGCCGAACCTCGCCCAGGGGCGTCGGCACGCCATCAGGCGCGGCCGTCCCGAGCTCTTCTTGAAATTCGCGGCGTGCCACCTCGATCCCTGCCTCATTCTCGTCGAACTCACCTTTTGGTATGGACCACACGCCCTCGTCGCGTCGATGCCAGAACGGACCGCCGGGATGGACGAGAAGCACCTCCAGCTTTCCATCGCGCCGCCGGAACAGGACCAGCCCTGCACTCTTGGTCGAGCGCTTAGGAGGTTGCCTCATGTCCGGTGAATATCTTCTCGCCGGCGCGAATCGGGACCTTGAGCCAGTTCTCCACGGGCGGCAATGGGCAGCTCCACGCGGAGTCATACGCGCAGTTGGGGTTGTAGGCATAGTTGAAGTCGATCGTGACGTGGTCGCCGTGCGCCTCAACCTCTAGATACCGGCCCGCGCCATACGTCTCATGGCCGGACGTGGCGTCGCGGAACGGAACGAAAAGCTCGTTGGAGTCCTCGGATGAGTACAGCGTCAACTGCGCCGCCTGATCGTCCACCTGGAAGCGGACGAGACCGTAGCGATGGTAAACCTGTTCCTCGCCGCTGCTGGTTCCCATGCGCACCTCTTCAGGATCGACCTCACGGTCGATGCCGGCATGGATCACGAGTGCCGGGTTTTCGTCGAAATAGGCCAGCCCGTGGAAGCTGCGGCGTTGATCCGCCGTCAGCGGTGAGTGCGGGTCGCGGGCAAAGACGCCGTCCTTCTCCGCTCGAAACCGCTTGAGCTCAGACGCCATCACATTCATATACAGCCAAACGGTCCCCGAGCTTCGTCTATTCCCATCCCGATCCGACCCTCATCGGCCGTACGCCATCATCGCACGCACCAGCCGGTCGACGAAGGCGCCCGTGAGCGGCTCGCCGCTGATCAGCAGGCGGTAGTAGATGGGGCCGAGGAGCAAATCGACACCGATCTCGAGATCAAGGTCTCGCCGTAGCTCCCCCCGCTCGATCCCCCGTTGAAGCAACTGCGTCACCGCGGCGACCCGGCGGGCCAGTACTCGTTCCCGAAACCCCTTCGCGAGCTGGGCGTCGACGCCGAGATCCGAGATCAGCCCGCGGATGATGCGTCCATAAAGTTTCACGTTGAGGTTGTCGACGAGGCGCCGCAGGTAAGCGCTGAGCGCCGTCATTGTGCTACCGACGTGGGGTAGGGCGGGCGGCTCCTGCTGGATGACCTCGAGCAACGCGGCGAGCGCCAGGTCCTCTTTCGACCGCCAGCGCCGGTAGATGGTGGTCTTGGCGACGCCCGACCGGGCCGCCACGCCCTCGACCGTCAACCCATGCACCCCGCTGCGCCCCAAGATTTCCCGCGTCGCCTTCAGGATGGCGTGGCCGGTGGACGAGCGTCGGGGGCGGCCAGGACGCCGGCGGCCGTCATGGAATACGTGCCCGGCTTTCACGATTCTAGATTACGAAACGCAGCGTTTCGTTTCGACCTCGTCAAAACTCGCGAACGTTCATAGGAGGTAATCGACTATGACTACTGCGTGGCGGCGGTGGCAGGACTATGCCACCATTATTCTCGGCGTCGTGCTCTTTCTGACCCCGTTTGCCTTCGGCGATACCTCGCAGGGGACGGCGGCGACAACGGTCTACATCCTGGGGGTCCTACTTGTTCTCGGCGGGGTGCTGGCCGCGGCAATGCGTGAGGCGAACAACGCGGAGTACGTTCCAGTGATCCTCGGTGTGGTCACGTTCATCTCCCCGTTCCTGTTCGGCTTTACGGCGGTTACCGCGATCGCATGGGCTGCCTGGGTCGTCGGGGTGTTGGCGGTCGCCAGTGCTGGGAGTCTGTTGCTCGTCAACCGCGGCAACCGCACCCAACATCCGACGCTCGCCTGACATCTAGAGGAGGCGGAGTCCAAACCCGCCTCCTCCTCATCCATTAAGGGGTTGGTGACAGATGGAAAGCACCGAATCGACGCTACCGACGGTTCCGCAACGGATTCTTGTCGGATTGGACGGCTCCGACGGCTCCGAGCGAGCGCTCGCGTGGGCGATTCAGGTGGCGACGTTGCTAAAAGCTGAGGTTGTGGCCGTGTACGTGCTTGAGCCGCTCTCTCCTGCCGCGGTGGGCTACGGGCTCGCACCCATCGCCCTTCCGGATGGCTGGTTGGACGATTTGCGGCGGCAGTTTGAAAACGAATGGTCCGCTCCGCTGAAGCACGCCGGTGTTCCCTACCGGACGGTGTTCGAGGTTGGTGCGCGGGGCGCTGCGCCGACGCTGATCGCGGTCGGCGGCGAGCTGCATGCTGACCTGATCGTGACCGGCAGCCGGGGTCTGGGCGGATTTGGCGAGCTCCTCCTGGGGAGTGTCAGTCACCAGCTCGTGCAGCACGCGCCGGTGCCGGTGGTGGTCATCCCGCCGGAGCAACGGAAGACGGCCGGCTCGCTGGCGAGAGCAATCGAACCCGCCAGCGTGGCGGCACCTTAAAGGAAACGCCCGCAGCTCAACGGCGTTCGGTGGCGAGGCGCAGCCCGAGACCGACAAGAACGAGCCCGGTAACTGCCTCGATACTTCGACGAACCCGGTCACGCCGAAGCACGTCGCCGACTCGCGCGACCACCAGCGCATAGCCGGTAAGCCAGGTGAGCGTCATCGCATTGAACAGCAATCCGAGCATCAGCAGCGTTTCGAACGATGCCTGCCCGGGAGCGATGAACTGCGGCAAGAGACTCGAGAAGAAGACCGCCATCTTCGGGTTGCCGAGGTTACTCAGGACGCCTTGGCGGTAGGCCGTGAGGCGACGGGGCCGCAGAGGTAACACGCTGGTCGCTCTCGGATGTTCACCCTGGCGCCGTAACGCCGCGTACAACGCTTGCGCGCCGAGAAAGATGAGATAGGCAGCGCCGGCCAATTTCAACGCGGTGAAGACCGGCTCCGAGGCGACGATGAGTGCCGCCAGTCCAGCGCTCGTCGCAACGGTCCACACGAACTGTCCGCTGGCCACGCCCGCGGCGGTCAGGACCCCGGATCGCCGGCCACCGACGAGCGTGTTGCGGATGGTCAGCGCGGTGTCCTGCCCGGGCGTGACGATGACGAGGATGGAGACGCCGAGGAATGCCGCAAGATTGACGCCCATCACGTCACGATACGATGGAACGATCGCGAAGTCCAACGACAGCGGCGCCCAGATCCCGATGACGGCGGTCGGCTTCCAGGCCCTCAAGGCCGAGCTTGCAGAGCTGCGCGCGCGGCGTCCCGCCCTGGTCGAGGAAGTCGCGGCGGCGCGCTCCCAGGGCGACCTGAGCGAGAACTTCGCGTATCACGATGCCCGCCAGCACCTTGGCATGCTCGACGGTCGCATCCAGACCATCGAAGCCACGCTCGCCCGCGCGCAGGTGGTCGAGGAGCGCGACACGAAGGATGTCGCTCGGATCGGCTCAACCGTTGTGGTGAAGGATGAGTTCGGCGAATCGACCTATCAGCTCGTCGGCCCGACCGAGGGGAACATGGCACGCGGCCTGATATCGACCGCGTCCCCACTCGGCAGCGCTCTGCTGGACCGTCGGGCGGGGGACACGGTGACGTTTCCGAGCCCCGGCGGGGAGCGGAAGGCAACGGTCGTCAGCATCAGCTAGCTACTGGGCGCGACGTGCGAACGATCGCCACAGTCGGTGTCTATCAATCCAGCCTCGAGGAGTTCCTGGAAACGCTCAGACGCCACCGGGTTGCGATGGTGGTCGATGTCCGGCAGCGGCGGGGCGTGCGCGGTCCCGAATACGCCTGGGCCAACTCGCTGCGGCTGCAGGCGGCGCTCGAGCAGGCAACGATCGCCTACCGGCATGTCCCGGAGCTCGCACCCACGACGGAGTTGCGCCACCTCCAGTACCGGGAGGACGACCGGCTCAAGGTAGGCAAGCGCTCACGAGTCGAGCTGGCCGAGGAATACCGGCAGCGCTACCTCCACGAGGTGCTGGACCGGATTGACCTTGGAGCCGTTTTTGCATCACTGCCCGACGAGGCGACCTCGGCGCTCCTGTGTGTCGAGCGTGAGGCTCGCGCCTGCCACCGCTCCCTGATTGCGGCGCGCCTCGAGGAGCAGTTCGGCGTTCCCATCCTCAATCTCGCCCCAGGGTAGCGCATAGAGTCTGGCCGGTTTACTATGACGCCAAATAACTCGGACGGAGGAAACATGGCCGCACTCGACACGCTCGTCAACCCGCCCTTCGCCAACGACCCACCGGTGAAGGTCAACCTTGATGCCAAGGTGGTAGGCCTCGTGGTCGCCATTCTCGCCGGCCTCGGCGCGCTGCTCTCACTCCTGGCTGTGCTCGGCCTGTTGGGAGCCGGCGCCGTCGCCGGGTCTACGTTTGCCGGAATCTTCTTCCTTGCCCTTATTGGCGTTCTCGTCAACCTCGTCGCCGACGTCATGGCGGCGATCGGTGGCTGGCAGATGTACCAGGGAAACGAAAGCGGCAAACGGCTGGCGATCTACGGATTGGCGCTGGCTTTCCTGGCCCAGCTCGTCCAGATGATTGGCTTCGGATCGGCCGGGGGCATCCTGAGTCTGATTCTTCTGGCAATCCTCTATTACGCCATCGTAGTCAGCCGGTACCCCAGTCAGGCGCCCAGCGCGACTCGCGGAGTGTAAGGCCTACGGCGCGGAGGTCGCGCCCCCTCGGTTACTCGTGGTGCCGGCCTCCACCTTTTTCTCCACCTCGACAAGCTCGCCCTCGATGTTGATCTGGATATCGTGGCTGACCACGAATTTCCCGTTGGCCATCGCATCGAAGTTCATGCCAAAGTCCTTGCGGTTGATCGTGGTCTCCGCGGCGTAGCCAATCCGATGGCCCATCTGAGGGTCAGTGAATTCGCCGTACTTCGCGACCTTCAGCGTCACCGGCTTCGTCGTACCTTTGATGGTAAGATCGCCGGTCATCGTGCCGCGGTCCTCCCCTTTTTTCTCGATCTTCGTGCTCTTGAAGGTGATCGTTGGATATTTCTCCGCCTCCAGGAAGTACGAGGAGCGCAGGTCGTTGTCTCGCTGCTCATTGTGCGTGCGGATGCTGGCCGTCCGGATGGTCACGTCGACCTTCGAACGCTCTGGCTGGTCAGGATAGATGTCACCGGTCGCGGTCACGTCGGAGAAGTTCCCGCGAACCGTCATCATTCCAAAATGCTTTGCCGAGAACTCGACCTGTGTGTGCAGGGGATCAAACGTCCAGGTACCCATTGATGGCCTCCTCCGGTATTTGGTCCGTACGGGCAACTTATCATCGCGAGCTTACTTTTTGCAAGTTCCTGCAGTAGTTAACGGGCGGCGATACACTGGCGGGGTGAAGCGCGAGCTGAGCGTGCAGGCGGTCGAATGTGATGAGCGCCTGACGCAAGCCTTCACCTTGTTGGGGAAGCGTTGGTCGGGCGTGATCCTCGGGCTCTTGCTCCAGGGGCCGGCACGCTTTGCGGTGCTGGCGCGGACGATTCCCGGGATCAGCGAGCGCATGCTGTCCGACCGTCTCAACGAGCTGGCGCGTGCCGGCCTGGTCGATCGGACGGTACTCAATGGTCCACCGCTCGGCGTGGTCTACCGCCTGACCAAGAGCGGACGCGCGATTGGCCCGGGCCTCCTGCGGCTGGGCGACTGGGCGGAGCGATACATGGCTCCCGCAGCCAAGCCGGTTCGCCGCCAGCGACGCAAGAAAGCCTGACGTAGCGCCTCGGCTCTTTGTTGCCGGCCGGTCTGCGAGACTGACCGCATGGCGAGCCACGAACAGGGTGGAGCGCTGGTGAGGGCCTGGCGCCACCTCGAGCGCCCGGTCCGGATCCTTGTCTATCTGCTGATCGCGCTTTCGGTGGTGATGCTCTATCACCAGACGGAATACCTCGTCGTGCACCTGTTCAACGTTTTCCTCCTCTTCGTCTTCGCCGCGATCATCGCCTTGCTCCTCACCCCCGTGATCGACCGGCTGGAGATGCTGGCCATTTTCAAAGGCCGGCGCGCCCTCGCCGTGCTCCTGCTGTACATCGTCATCATCGGCCTGGTCGCAGGGGTGATCGCGCTCGTGACGCCGGCCCTCATCGGCCAGGCCAAACAATTACCTGACCTTGAAACGCGCGCCATCGGCTTCGTCCGCTCCCTTCAAGACGCGATCGATAACGCGGGCATTCCGCTCAAGCTGAGCCTGCCGAGTGCGACGGGCGGGATCAGCACGGCCGTCCTGGGTTCGGTCCTCGGCATTCTGAGCGGGACGCTGGGAACGCTGATCAACATCCTCCTCGTGATCGTGATCTCCATCTATCTGCTGATCGAGGGCCGCCAGCTGATCGCAAGCATGCGCAAACTCTTCCCCCGGCGGGAGCAGGTCTACGACTTCACGCTGCTCGCGGTTGGGACGACCGTGGGCCAGTACGCGCGAGGCCAGCTGATCATGTCGTTTGTCATGGGCACCTACACGGGCGTCGCGATGACGCTCATCGGCGTGCCCTACGCCGTGGTGCTCGGCATCTTGACCTTCTTCCTCGAGTTTCTCCCGCTGATCGGGGCGCCCGTGGGGATGGGCCTGGCGGTCCTCATCGCGCTCGCCTTCAAGGGGCCGCTGGTCGGGCTGCTGGCCCTGATCATCGCGCTGGGCGGCCACGCGATCGAGGCCTACATCCTTGGGCCGCGCGTCACCGGCTCGGCGACGCGAATCCATCCGCTGGTCGCGATGGCGGCGCTCTTGATCGGGGCCGAGCTTGGCGGCATTCTCGGCGCCCTCTTTGGCGTGCCGATGGCCGCGCTCGCCAATGTCTTCCTTGGCGCCCTCTATCGGGCGCGACGTGGCGAGGATAGTCCCCTCTCGGCAAGCCCATCGGGGAAAGTGCACGCCGAAGCCTTGCCGCGACTCTCGGAAGAGATCAGTGAGGTGGCGGAGGAAGGTCCGATCGAGGACAAGCCTGTCCCGCACACGGCCGGCGAACGCTAGCCGCCTATCCCTGGGGCGCCATCCTGAGATACGCCGCCCCGCGCGCCTCCAGATAGATCGCCGATGGCGTCTCCACGATGCGCGCTATCGCGTTCTGGCACGCGGGACAGCGCAATACGACGCCGGGACCACGGATGAACGCCATCAGGGCTCCCAGCTGCGCATCACGGGCACAGCCGGCGCACCGCGCAATCGTCATCGTCATGTCGCGGCCGAAAATCTGCTCGAGCTGGCCGGCGACCGCGTTGCCATCGACCATCAAGGCGGTGTTCATGTCGGGCTCGTCCCTATCCATCGTTTGCCTCCTCAGACTCCCGTTGGGCCAAAACGTTCCGTGCGAATCTGCTCGATCGGTAGCTCCATCTCAACCAGCGCGTTGGCGACCGCCTCGACCAGCAACGTGGGTCCGCACACGTAGACGCGGGCGCGCTTGTCGAACGGCTTGATCACCTCAGCGAGCATCGCGGCATCGATTCGGCGCCGATACCCGGTCCAACCCGCCGGCGGCTGGCGAGTGAACGTATAGAACGCTTCGAATCCGTCGTTGGCCGCCGCCATGCCGTTGAGCTCGTCGTGATAGATGACATCCTCGGCGCTCCGACTGCTGTAGAGCATCCGCGTCGGTACGGTCGAATGCTGGGCGGCACGGTGCCGCAGCATCGCCATCAGCGGCACCACACCCGAGCCCCCGCCGACGAGGAGGAGCGGGCCGCCCAGGCGCACATCCCAAACGAAATAGCCGCCGATCGGCCCGCGGACCTCGAGCTCGTCACCCTGCATCAGGACATCGTGGAGGTAGGGCGAGACCTCGCCGTCCGGGATTCGTTCGACCGTCAGCTCGATCTCGCGCAAGCGTTCGGGCGGGGAGGCGATGGAGTAGCTGCGCTGCGTCTGGTAACCGTCCGGCGCCGTCAGGCGGACGTCGTAGTGCTGACCCGGCCGGTGGGCCATCCATTTGGGGAGCGCGAACGTGAAGCTCTTGGTTTGCCGGGTTTCGGGGCGGATGTCGGTGACCGTCCCGGC
>Ga0209689_1001792_pt1 | contig 16120 bp, 17 predicted proteins | sample GraSoiAngelo_149_FD_187119 | JGI IMG/M metagenome (GOLD analysis project Ga0209689, IMG submission 187119) | Grasslands soil microbial communities from the Angelo Coastal Reserve, California, USA - 14_1009_09_30cm (SPAdes) (version 2) | ecosystem: Environmental > Terrestrial > Soil > Grasslands ...
CGATCGGGCGGAAGTCGGTACCCGATCGGGTAGTAATTGAGTGACTTAAATCCAACGCCTCTGAACCGCCCTCGTCGCCAGCTCGGTTCGATTTGCCACGCCCGCCTTCTCCAGGAGCTGGCGGATGTGAACCTTGATCGTGTTCTGGCTGAGGTGCAGGGCTATATGGCGATCCCCCTCACGGTCGGCGACAAGACCGTCGGCGTGCTCGAGCTGTTCCGGCATCGAGGAGCACCACACGACCGCCATCGTTCTCCCAGGCAGCGACCTGGAGGGGCTCAAGTCCTCGCTGCAGTTGCCGACGCAACGGTAAGCCCAGGGCATCTCGAAAGAACGCAGTCGCGCGGTCGAAGTCCTTGACGGTCAGCACCAGCCGCAGCTCTTTGGTTGCCATGGTCCAGTGAGCTCGCTAAGCGGGCTGTCGACCGCGATCGCGGCGTGGCTCGCCATCGCGTCGAGGAAGCGCAGCCATTCCTGGGCGATGTCACGATTGCCGGCGCCGTCCACGAGCAGCGTCAAGATCTCGCGCTCGCGGTCGCTCAAATTTGGTGGTGGGACTTTTGACCCGACGTGCGCGCGGTCGACCCGGCGGAGCTCGTCGTGCATGCTGGGAGGGCGACGCTCGAGATATTCGACGAGGCAGAAGCCCGCGCGATCGACCAGGTCGAGGCGGGGCGGCGAGTCGCCGGCCCGGTCCGGGTGGCTTTCAAGTGGCGCACTGCGAAAGGTCGCCGGGGATCTGGCCGCCGCGGTGCGAGGATTCTCGGCGGTCCGGTCCTCACTCCGGGGGCGATCGCAACGTCCGCGTCACAGGTCTCGCCGGCATCCAGCTGACCCTCTTTGCGTCCGTTCAGTGAGGGCTAGGGGACGCCCTGCGCCAAGCGAACGGATGGGTTTCCGCACCGGACAGCCAAAGAGACCGAGTTCTTAATCTGACGTTGCCAAAGTCATTAAGCGCACCTAACCTTTTGCGGCTACACTTGGAATCTCGCGAGTAAAAACCGGCCCGCTTCCGGTGTTCTTGAGAGAGCCAGGTTGGAGGGAGGCGCGTGGGCCTTGGGTTTTCACAGGCGGTCGGCGATCTATCGAGCCACGCCGGCGCCCCCGCCGACCGCTCCACCGTCGAGGAGCTCCAACGACATTTCGCGCGCGAGCTCCACGACCAGGTAGCTCAGCCACTGATAGGCCTGATGCTCGAAATCCGAAGCCTCAGAGCCGAGGCAGGCGGCGATCGTGACATCTCGGCGGACCTCACCGCGCTCGAAGAATCGGCGCGTCAGGTGCTGCGCCAGACACGCGAGATGATGGTTGACTTTCGGGAACGGAACGATCTCAGGATCAACCTGATCCAGGTGCTCAAGAACGAAATTCCGGTGCCGCCGGGCCATGACCTGAAGCTCCAGGTTTCGTCGCGCTGGCCGCGCCGCATCAATGGGTGGGCGGCATACAACCTCTTGCGGATAGCCCAGCAAGCTGCGGCCAACGGTTGGCGGCACGGGCGGGCTCACAGGATCGACGTGATCCTTGATGTTGACGCCAGCAATCAGGCGGTCGTTGTCGTGCTCGACGACGGCGCGGGTATCGACGATTCCCCGTATGGATTTGGGATGATCGGAATGCGGGAACGCGCGGTCATCCTCGGCGGATCATTTGGCGTGCAATCCAGGGAGTCGGGTGGAACCAGGGTCGAGATCCACGTGCCTCTGGACCGGATCCGATGAGAGCGCCGGCCGATTTGGTCAAAGTCCTGGTTGCCGATGACCAGACGCTTTTCCGGACAGGACTCGCTCGCATGCTCTCGTCTGATCGTCGAGTTGAGGTGGTGGGTCAGGCTCGCGACGGTGAGGAGGCGATCGAGCAGGCGCTTGCGGCCAAGCCAAACGTTGTGCTGATGGACCTGCAGATGCCAAGGGTCACGGGCGTCGAAGCCACCCGGAGGTTGGTCCAGGAAATTCCAGGACTCCGTGTCCTGGCTCTCAGCGCCTACGCCGACAAGGCGATGGTGGGAGAGGCCCTCGCGAGCGGAGCGGTGGGTTTCGTCGACAAAGACGTGAGTTTCGAGGACATCCTGGACCGCATTCTCAGCATCGCGCCGGCGAGCGCCACGGGGCTCAAGCGAGTGCGGGCCAAACTCTCGCACCGCGAACTGCACGTCCTCAAGCAAGTTGCGGACGGGCTCTCCAACAAACAGATCGCCAGGCGGCTTGGGATCAGCGAGAAGACGGTCCGCAACCATCTGAGTCGGGTCTTCAACAAGCTCGGAGCGACCAACCGCACCGAAGCGGTGATGCACGCGATGCGGGCGGGCATGGTCACCGCCTGAGGCGCACTCTCTAACCGTTTAGGGAAGGGGGCCGCCTCCGGCAAGGCGGACCCCCCCTTCCCCGGCCGAACGGGATCGCCGTCGTCCAAGCCGGGCTTGCCGGAACCCTGCGCCCCGACCGTAGCGGCCAGCGGTGACGCGCTCAATGGGTCATTCGTCCTACCCCGGCCGAATAAGCCCGCAATAGGGACAAATGTCCCCTTGTTGTCGCACCGGTTCCTTACTAACGTGGGCACAAACCTGCACGGGAGAGGTGGGAGGTGATCGCACGCCGGCAAGTGCTGTCGCGTCCGTTTCGACTTTGGCGTGTGACGCGCGCCGTTCGTTTCCGCGCGCTTCGCGCGCCAAAGGGCGCGACAGAACAGAGGTGAAACCATGATCCAAAGCGCTTCGGCAGTCCTTCCTCGAGTGGCAAAGAGCGACATCGCGTATGCGGGATTCTGGCGGCGCCTGCTCGCCTACCTCATCGATGGGACCCTGCTTGCAGGCGTCGAGCTCGCCCTCTACTCGACGGTGCATGTGCTCGCGCCGGACAACCTCGACGCGGTGGCGAATATCGTGCCCGTCGCGGTCGCGATCGGCTGGGCGTACTTCGCCGTCCTGGAGAGCTCGCCGGCGCGCGGCACGCTCGGCAAAGTTGCGCTGGGCCTCTATGTGGCCGACCTGCACGGCGATCCGATCACGTTTGGACGGGCAGTCTTCCGCAACGCGCTGAAGTCGGTGTCGTGGCTCGTTTGTGGGATCGGCTGGGTGCTGGCAGCCGTCACACCGCGCAAGCAAGCGCTCCATGACCTGCTGGCGGGAACCCTGGTGCTCAGGAAAGTCAACTACTTCGTGATCGGGCCGGAGGCTCCCACCGAGCCCGGCGATCACTGGGACGGCAAGCGTTGGGTGGCCTCCGTGCCACCACTGGAGAAGTCATAGAGATGGCAGCGATCGGGCAGACCAGACCGGCTCCGACCACCAACATACGGACCCCGCTTTTCATGCTCGGCGTCGGGCTTGCCCTGATCGCGTTCCTGGTCATGTTCGCGTTCGGCATCATCTTCGCCAATCGTTCCCAGACAGGCAGCCAGGTCCGAGTCGTGGTTGCCGCACAAGATATAGACGCGCGCGAACTGATCACCCCGGACATGCTCACGACCGCCGCCATCCCCTCCACAGCCGTGCCGCCGCATTCTTTTCTTCGCGCAGCCGACCTCACGGGTTTTTCGGCGCTGGTCGCGATCTACAAAGGCCAGACCGTCACCGGCAACGTCGTCGCCTCCAATCCGGACCAGATCACGCCTTCCTCGTTTCTTCCAATACCTCAGGGCTACATCGCCCTGACCCTTCCCACCAGCGAGCAGCAGGGCGTGGCCGGCTTCATCGCCCAGGGCGACTACATCGATGTGATCGCGACGGTCAACACGCAGCTGTTCTCGCCAGTCAGTCCGCGCCAGGTGACCCGGACGGTCTTCACAAGCGTCTACATCCTTCGAGTCGGCCCGCAATCCGTCGTGCCTAGGCAGGGCCAGGCTCAGGGACTGTCAAGCAGCATCACGGTGCTGATGAGCCTTTGCGACGCGCAGTACATGGACTGGCTGCTGAGCAACGCCACACTCAAATACGCGCTCCTGTCCTATCGCGACTACACGAAGCAGCAGGCGCCGCCCGACCCCGCATGCCCGTCGACGGCAGCCCCCGGAATCATCGGCCCGGCGCAGGTCCAGGGCCGGTGGGGCTTCTAGGGCGATGATTGGGTTGGGGAGACATTCACGCCGATGAGGCCGCGCGCGCGCCCCGGCGGATGGGATGGGCCAGCGCCCGGCCGGCCTGTGCTGACCGCCGGCGAGCATCGCGACGCGCCGAGGCGGCCCGACCGGCCGTGGCCGTCGTTTCACGATATGGTCTCCAGACTCTCCACGCTGGAGAGCGCAGCCGTCTTCTTCAGCCTGCCGGAAGCAACGCTCAGGGCACTGGCCAGGCGGCTGCGGAGAATAAAGGTCTCCGCCGGCGACATGATCGTGTTCCAGGGCGAGCCGGGAGACACGATCTTCATCATCGAACGCGGCCGCTGCCGGATGGTGGTCGAAAAGCCACCGAGCATCGTGACGGTGGCCCTGCTGTCTGAAGGCGACTTCTTCGGCGAAGGGGCCACCCTGCTGAACAGGCCCCAGCAGGCATCTGTATACGCCCAGACGGATTGCTATCTCCTGGCGCTCGACAGGCAGGCGTTGCACACCACGATGGCCGGTCGGGACCACCCGGCGCTGGACGAGCTTCGTCAGGTCGCCGACCAGCGGTTCAGGGCTTTTGCTGACACGAGCGTTCAGGCCACCTGGGGCCTGCTGCTTCAGGAGGCGACCGTGGTCGGTGTCTACTCGCCCAAAGGCGGTTCTGGCGGCACGTGCATTTCACTCAACCTGGTCGGCGCACTGGCGCGCCGTTACCCCGGCGAGGTCCTGCTGCTCGACCTCGATTTTCCCTACTCGCATTCAGCCCTGCTCGCGGGACTGGTGCCCACGAGCTGTCTCGCCCGCATGTCGTCAGTGCCACAAGGATCGTTTGAAGAGGTTCTGCTGAGCGCCGTTCTTTACCACCCCAAGGGGCCGATGATCCTGCCCGGCGCCTTGCGTCCGGAAGAGGCGGACGAGATCACGCCCGAGCTGATCACAAAAGCAATCAGCGTTCTGCGCAAGAGCTTCAGCTACATCGTCGTCGACCTGGGCGTCACCATCACCGACTCCACCCTCGCGCTTTTCGATCTGACACAGCATGTGGTTGTCGTCACCGCCCCGGAGCTTTCCGCTGTCAAGAGCGCGGCCGACGCGATTGACATCCTGGTCCAGCTGGGCACGCCTCACGACCGTCTGTCGGTGGTGCTCAACAACCGCTCGTTCAAGCCCGCGGTGACCAAATCAGCCGTCGAACGAAGCCTGAAGCGCGATATCGACGTCCAGATTCAGTTCGACGGCTCGCGGCCCGAGCAGGCAGCAGTGGACGGCGTGATCTTGAGCATCACCAATCCGCGCAGCGAGATCGCCAAAGGCTGCGAGGCGCTGGCCGCGTTGCTCGATTCGAAACACGGAAGGCAGCGCGGCCCCAAGCCGGCGGCAGCGCCTGCCGGGGGTGAAAGCGTGCTTGCCGGCGTTGGAGAGGCAGACTGATGCCGTCAAGGTCGCCGGTGGGGGTGATCCACCAGGCCACCGCCGGGATCAGGCGCTCTGCGCTTCGTCGCCAGCTCCAATCGGTGGCCGCCGGCAAAAGCACCGCCTTGTCGATTGACCTCGACCAGGCCGGCGTGGATGTGGGCGAGGCAATCGAGGAGATCACCAACCGCCTTCCTATGGAGAGCATGCCGGTGCAGCGGCTGGTCTTCGCATTCAAGCGGTCCGGCACGGCCGACCGCGTTGTCGAACGGCTGGCCGCGAAGAGTCCGCAACAGCGCGCTCGGAGCGCCCGGGTGGTCGGTGCCCTCCAGCTGACTGAGGCGGTGTCGTGGCTGGCCGCCCTTCTCGGGTCGCGCGACCGGGCCGTTTCGGACGCGGCCGCACGGGCGCTGGGCAAGATCGGTGGGGCACGAAGCGCGACCGCTCTCGTGCTGGCGATCCAGCGAAGGGGACTGAACCGCAGGCTTGTCGCGGAGCTCGCCCGAGCCGCCCCCGATCTCTTTGTCGAAGTGGCGCTGACCGAGCCCCAGCGCCCTGCGGTTCGGCCCGCTCTGGCGATCGCGGCAGGCCTGCGTCGCCGGCAGACCGCCGTCGGCCCCTTGATCGGCCTGCTCGAGCGCGGCAGCCGCCGCGAGCGAGTGATTGGCTGCCGTGCGCTGGGCTGGATCGGCTCGGGGACAGCCGTCCCCATCATCACCAGGGCTCTCGGCGACCGCGACTGGAAGATCAGGATGTCGGCCGCGAAGGCGCTGGGCGCGCTTCGCGCGCAATCCGCGAAGGACGATCTGAAGTATCTCCAGATCGATCGCAACGCTCGCGTCCGCAAAGCAGCTGCGCAGGCGCTCTACCGCCTGAGACCAAGATGACGGTGGAGGCTTCGCCCAATGGCGCTTAAAGACAGGCTCGAAGCGCGCCGGCGCCCTGAGGCAGGGCATCCCGTCCTCGCCGACACGACGCTGAGCGTGCTCGCCGGCGCGCGTGAAGAGCCGAAAGCCGCGACGCCGGCGGTGCGCGAGGAGGCGGTTCCGAAATCGGCGGGGCTGACGACCACGCTGGCCGCGGCAAAGGCCGCCATACACGCTCAGCTCGTCGAGAGGCACGCCGACGAGATCGACATCACCGACCGCGAAGGGGTGCGGTCTCGCATCACGACCCTGGCCGAGGAGCACGTCAAGACGACGGGCATCGCGCTCAACCGGCTCGACTACGGACACCTGGTCGACGCTCTCCTGGACGAGGTCCTGGGGCTTGGACCGCTCCAGGCCTTGCTGGAGGATCCAGCGACCACCGAGATCATGATCAACCACCCTCAGCAGATCTATGTCGAGCGTGCAGGCCGCGTGAGCTTGAGCCCGATCGTCTTCGAGAGCGCGGCCCAGCTGCGGCAGGTGATCGACCGCATTGTCAGCACGGTCGGCCGGCGCGTCGACGAGAGCTCTCCGATGGTCGACGCGAGGCTCCGTGACGGCTCTCGTGTCAACGTCGTGCTGCCTCCGTTGGCCCTGGATGGCCCCTGCATGACCATCCGCAAGTTCTCCCGCGACAAGCTTCGCCCGGCCGACCTGCTCACGATCGGCAGCGCCAGCCCCGAGATGATCGAGTTCCTTCGGATCGCGGTCCGGAGCCGGCTCAGCATCCTGGTCTCTGGCGGCACGTCGTCGGGCAAGACGACCCTGCTCAACATCCTGTCGAGCTTCATTCCCGCGGACGAGAGAATCGTGACCGTCGAGGACTCGGCTGAGCTGCAGCTGCGACAGAAACATGTGATCCGCCTCGAGTCGCGGCCGCCCAATGTGGAAGGCAAAGGCGCGATCGAGATCCGCGACCTCGTCCGCAACGCTCTGCGAATGCGGCCGGACCGCATCATCGTCGGCGAGTGTCGCGGTGGTGAGGCGCTCGACATGCTCCAGGCCATGAACACCGGGCACGAGGGCTCGATGAGCACCGTCCATGCCAACAGTCCAATCGATGCCTTCGGTCGCCTGGAGACGATGGTGCTCATGGGCGGCGCCGATCTGCCGGCGCGAGCGATCCAGAAGCAAATCGCATCTGCGATCGACGTCGTGGTCCAGGCGGAACGGGTGCGTGGGGGTGCGCGCAAGATCGTCAGCATCGCCGAGATCACCGGGCTCGTGAACGGGGAGACGCAGCTCCACGAGCTGTTTCAATTCCGGCAGTCCGGCGTCGACACCGAGGGCAATGCCGTCGGCCTGCACACCGCCACGGGGAATCAGTCAATTCATCTCGGCCACTTCGCCGAACGAGGCGAAACGCTTTCCCAGACCGTGTTTGAGCCGTCCGCCCTCAGCGGGCCGGCTCGAGGTTGAGATGACCGGAATCGTCGTCCTGTCGCTGATCGCCGCGGCCGGCGTGTTGCTCGCCGGGATTGCTGTCGCCATCCCCGCCGCCCAATCGGCACCTCGCGACAAGCCGCGTTGGGAAGCTCCCTCTCCGCGCGGGAATTCGCTGCGCGATCGCATCAACCTCCCGTTCCAGGCTCTCGCCGAGCGTTCGAACCGGCAGCATCGCCTGAACGGCGGTCTGACTATAGCCGAGCATCTCGCTCGAGCCGACCTCAAGCTGCGCACGTCGGAGTTCGTGATGATCCAGGTCGGGTTCCTGGCGGCCGGCGCACTGTTGGCGCTGTGGCGATTCGGGCTCGCTCCGCAGTTCGTGCTTGCCGGGGTGCTCGCGTACCTGATCCCGATGCGATACGTCAGATGGCGGCAGCGGCGAAGGCTCAAGGCGTTCAACTCTCGGCTTCCCGACACCGTGAGCCTGCTCTCCAACGCGATGAAGGCGGGGTTGTCGCTGCCCCAGGCGATCGAGGCGGTCGCCAACAACGCTTCGCCGCCGATCTCGGACGAGCTGTCGCGCGTCATTCGCGAGATGAAGCTTGGGAGCGCTACCCCAGTCGCACTCGCCAACATGGTGCGTCGGGTTGGGAGCGAAGACCTCGACCTGATCGTGACCGCCATCGGGATCCAATCGTCAGTCGGCGGCAATCTCGCGCGCATCCTCGACGGCATCTCGCACACGATCCGGCAGCGGATTCAAATCAAATCTCAGATCGGCGCCATGACAGCGCAGATGCGGGCGTCGGGATGGATCATCACGCTCCTGCCTTTCATCGTCGCCGCGGTGCTGAACATCATCACGCCGAGCTATTTCCGAGTCATGTTCACCGAGCCGGCTGGCCGGGTCCTTCTTGTGCTTGCCGGGGTGTCGATCTTCATCGGCAACGTTTTCGTCCGCCGGATCACCAACTTCAAGGTGTAAGAGTGGCGATCCTTTACGTCGCGACCCTTCTCGGAGTGCTGGCGGCGGTGGGCGTGTTCACCAGCGTGTGGAGCGTGATGCCGCAGCCGCCGACCAATGCCGACCTCGTGGAAGGCCGCATTCGCATCTACGAGAAAGGACTTCCGTTGACGCTGGCGGAAATTGAGCTGAGACAACCGTTCCGGGACCGCGTCGTCCGCCCGGCGCTCAAGCGGCTCGGCCATTTCGTCGAGCAATCGACGCCCGTCAAGGCGCGGCAGGCGATCAGCGTCAGGCTCCATATCGCGGGCCGGCCTGGGGGCATGTCAGCGGGTGACTTCATCGCCATGCGCTACATCTTGACCGCCGTCCTGTGCCTGTTCGGAATATTTGTCGGAACGCTCCTCCACAATCCGCTGGCGCTGGCCATCTTCGCCGCGATGGGAGCGCTCGTCGGCCTGTACGGTCCGATCTTCTGGCTTCGCAGCCAGGTGAGGAAACGCCGCTCAGACATCCAGGCAGACCTGCCCGACGTGATCGACGTGCTTGTCGTGTGCGTCGAGGCGGGTCTCACCTTCGAGGCCGCCGTCGAGAAGGTCGTCGAAAAGTACGACCACGCCCTGGCCGGTGAATTCGGCCGGGTGATGCAGGAGGTCCGACTGGGCCGGCCGCGCCTGGACGCCCTGAATGACATGGGCCAGCGCACGGGGGTCGAGGAGCTCAACCACTTCGTGCAGGCCATCATCCAGTCGGAACAGCTGGGATCGGGCGTGAGTCGCATCCTGCGCATCCAATCTGACGAGATGCGCGTGAAGCGCCTGGTGACGGCGCAAGAGCGCGGCGCGCGGGCTTCGCTGAAGATGCTGTTCCCCATGCTCGGATGCATCTTTCCAACCCTGTGGGTCATCCTGCTCGGGCCTGCCGCCATTCTCGCCATGCGACTGCTGCGAGCCGGTTAGATGTGGAATTCGCAGCGAGGGCAGTCCGCGGTCGAGTTCGGAGCCTCCGCGATCGTTCTCGTCCTCCTGCTGTTTGGCTTGATCGACCTGGGCCGAGTGTTCTATTTCGACGTGGGCCTGACAGGTGCGACACGTGAGGCGGCGCGGCACGCCAGCTGGTTCGTCCCCCCGCCGTCGGGCAGTGCATCGCCGGGTACGAACCCGAGCCTCTATGACACCGACGGCTGGTCGCAAGATCCCTGCCCTTATGAACCTGGCGGAAATCCAACCGGGGATCCAAACCCAAATCCTGGGATCAAGCAATCCGTCGACTGCAATCTCAACAAATATCACCTGCCGTCGTCGATCCTGCAGAACCCGACCACGACGTGCCCGGCACCTACTGACGGGAACACGACTTACAACCCGCCCTACCTGGACTCGACATATCCCGGCGCCGCGAACCAGCCGCTGCTTTACATCTGCTACGCGAACACACCGGGACTGGACCTGGCGACCGCACCGACCGACAACTCATACAAGGGCCTGGACGTGAACGTAATCCTGGTCATGAACTACGGATTTGCCGGCGGATTCCTGCCCGACGTGGTTGGCACCTCTCTCCACATCGTCGCCAACACGCACATGGTCATTGGCGGCTACTGACATGCGACAAGCGTTACACAGCGATCAGAGATCCCAGGCGATCGTCGAGTTTGCGATCGTGGCGCCGGTTCTCTTGCTCTTGATTTTTGGCGTGGTGGACTTCGGCAGGGTCATTTACGTCTACGCCACCATCAACCAGGGGGTCAACGAGGGGGCTCGGTCTGCCATCCGCGCCTCCGCGCTGCTGCCGACCAACAACGACGTCGAGACCGCGGTCAAGCAGCATGCGGTCGACGTCTCGCTGGCGAACCCATGCCCCAACGGGCCCATCACCACCGCCACACCGCCCGCCAACCAGGGATGGATCTACATCACCGAGCCCGACGCGCCATCCGCCATTGAGGTGTTGTCCCCAACGCTCGAAAACGCGCCGGGTGGGCAGATGTGGGGCAACTCAAATGGAACTTGCAGCGCGACCAATCCAGCCCACGACCACGCTCCGCTGCAGGTGACCATTCGCTACAACTTCGTGCCCTTCACACCCCTGATCCAGCAGGTGACCGCCAACCACATCGTCATCAGCGCGTCCGCAACCTACAAGACCGAGTACTGAGTTGGTAAACGATCAGTCTCGAGCGCAGCGCGGCCAGGCGATCGTCTTGGTCGCCCTGCTGCTTGTGGTTTTGTTCGGCTTCGTGGGTCTTGCGATCGACGGTGGCCGCGGGTATCTCGACCGCCGGCAGATGCAGGCTGCGGTTGACGCGGCTTCGCTCGCGGCCGCGTACGACTACATGACAAGCACGAACATCGGCCACGCCGAGCTGGCGGGTCGAGACGTGTTCGCCAACAACGAACGGCTGTACATCGCTCCCGCGTGCACAGCGACGGCACTCACGCTCTCTTGCTCGTACGGCGACGAGACGAACCAGGTCCTCACCCTGTCGGCCGTCGACCATTCGATCGCCGGCGTCACGTTCAAGGCCACAGCCACCCATCACGTGGGCGTCACGATGATGCAGGTGCTGGGCTCGGGGCCGACGATGGCGATCGGCGCAACCGCAACCGCGCTGGCGCGCGGGACTGGGACCAACGGAGCTGCGATCCAGACCCTGAGCCCCGGCAACTGCAACGGAACAGCCGCGTCATTGACCTTCCAGGGCAACTCGACCACCCAGGTGACTGGCGACGTGTGGTCGAACGGCAGCATCCTCGACAACAGCGCCTCCGCAGGCGGGGCCGTCAACGGGAACGTCGTCGACGTTTGCGGGGCGCCTCCGGCCCTCAACACGCCGACTCCCTGGACAGTGAGCGGGGCACAGGTCAACGGTTGGAACATGCCGGATCCTGGCTATCCGAGTCCGCCCATCAACTCCAGCAACCGGACCTGGAACGCCGCCAGCGGCAGCGTGGAGCAGCCGGGGTCGTACACGGTCGATCCAGCTCTTGTCGGCGGCTCCGGCTGCTATTTCCTGGCCGGTGGTGTGTACGACTTCAAAGCGGGTTTCACCCAGAATGGCGGCTTCATAAGCAACGAGCTCAGGCCGCCCGACGAGCCCAACATGGCCGCGGCGGGGCAGCCGAACATGACGACGCTGCGTGCCGACCTGACGGGGGCAAGGCAAACGTCGATCGCCGTCAACGCCTTGCCCGGTGCCGTGCCACAAGGCTCACTCGTGTTCCTATGGGGCGGCGGTCAGGCGCAGACGTTCACGGTCAGCGCAAATGCGAGCGCGGGGGCGACCACACTCAGCATCACCAGGCAGGACGTAGTTGGAACCATCCCCAGTGGATCGCTTCTCACCGTCCGGGCGTTGAAGCAGTTCTGGGACCTGAGTGGAACGTGCAGCAGCTCGTTCACGTTGAGCTCGACCGGCACCAGCGGCCTTGGGACAGGTACGTACTCGGTGGAGGTAACCGCCGTGCGCTGGGAGGCCAACGGGGTCTCGTCCTGCAACGGGCCGATCTCGCCGACGTGCTACCTCCGTGAGAGCGCGCCGTCAATGTGCAAGACCGTGACGCTGAACGCGAGCGGCAATGTCAGAGTGCAGGTGAGCGCAGATCCCGGAGCCACCGACTTTAACGTGTACCTGGCTACAAACGGATCGTGCACCGGCCTCACCTACTGCGACCACACCAACGGCAGCTCGAGCGTGACGATCCCGAGCTGCCCGTCTGGACAGCCCTCTCCACCGGACTGGGAGGCGCTGCCGCTCGCGAGCGGACTTCCCAACGCAGATCCTCCCGCCGGCACGCCACCTCGCGGGGACCGCGCCAATGAGAGCCACTGCGTTGACCCGACGACGGGCAGCAACGTCACCTGCCCGAGCGCCTGGGTGCCAGGTGCCGTCACCTTCTACATCCCCAGCGGGGGATGTCTGGACCTGCACGCGACCGGGGACGTCTACATCTACAGCGGCTATCAGTTCCAGCGCGTGGTGCTGTTTTTCCCGGGGCCGGAGCAGTCATCGCAGCCGAACACGTGCACAACCAACAAAGTCAACGGAGGGGCCTTCACCAGCATGATCGGAATCTTCTACATGCCGGCAGCGACCGTAACGATCAACGGCGGCAGCCAGTATCAGGCAACCATCGCCGGCGGCGTGATCGCGTGGACCGCGACCATTACGGGTAACGGTAATCTTGCAATCATCGCCGACGCGAGTCTGCGGGCCTGGCCGTCAGCGGTGCGGTTGATCCAATGAACCAGGCCACTTCCCAACCGACCGTTCGGGCCGACTACTCGCGCCTGGGTCCCATCGCTCCCCTCATGTCCAACCCGCGAGTGACCGAGATCATGGTCATGGGAGTGCACGACATCTACGCCGAGGTCGACGGCAAGATCCTCCTGACCCCGATCAGCTTCGCGACCGATGAAGAGCTGATGGCCGTCATCCGCTACATAGTCGAGTCGGTCGGCCGGCGCATCAGCGCCGAGAGCCCGCTTGCCGATGCCCGGCTTTCTGACGGATCACGCGTCCACGTCGCCATTCCTCCGGTGGCCGTTGACGGGCCGCTGCTCAACATTCGGAAGTTCGTGCGCGGCCCGCTGACCATGGAAGACCTGATCCGGCTCGGAAGCTGCAGCGAGAGCGCTTTCGGTTTCCTGAAAGCCTGCGTCCTGGCGCGAGCCAACGTGGTGGTCAGCGGCGGGACGGGCAGCGGCAAGACGACCCTGCTCAACGTGCTGTCCGGCTACCTGCCGGATGACGAACGCATCGTGACGATCGAAGACGCGGCCGAGCTCCAGCTGCGCCAGCGGCACGTGGCAAGGCTCGAGGCTCGCCCCGCGGGCCCCGACGGCAACGAGATCTCGATCCGGGACCTGGTCATTTCCTCACTCCGCATGAGGCCCGACCGCATCGTGGTGGGCGAGGTTCGTGGACCGGAGGCGTTGGACATGCTGCAGGCGATGAACACCGGCCACGACGGCTCGATGACCTCCATTCACGCCAACAAGCCGCGCGACGTGTTGGCCCGGATCGAGACGCTCGTGCTGATGGCGGGGTACGACCTGCCGGTGCGGGCGATTCGTGCCCAGATCACCAGCGCCATCAACGTGATCGTGCACCTGGAAAGGTTGCGCGACGGCACCCGCAAGGTGGTCCAGATCAGCGAGGTCACAGGCATGGAAGAGGACGTGATCACGATGCAGGATGTCTTCCGGTTCATCAGGAGCGGCCTCGACGAGCAGGGACGCGTGATCGGGCGTTTCACGTCCACCGGCATTCGCCCGCGGGTGCTTGACCGGCTCGACGACCTCGGGCTCGAGATGCCGGCCGAGATCGTGTCCTTGTTTCACGAGGCAGCGCATTCGCTTCAGTAGTTCGACAAAGGCGAGAGGAGCAGGGACATGTCGACAACGATTGAGAACAAGAGGTCGCAAAGCAGACGCGGCGACTCGGATCGGCGGCAGGCTGATCGAAGGCTGACCACCGACCGGCGCCGCGTCGTCACCGAGGTCGCCGTGGAACGCAGGACCGAGGGACGAAGGTTCGTCGAGCGCCGCTCCGAGGTGCGTCGCAAATTGAACGATCGCCGCCACCTGCTGATGTAGGACGGTTGTCCTATTGCCCCGGGCTCGGGCACAGCCGAGCATTTATCCGACTCAAACGAACATCGGATAGCTAAGAGGTAACGCGCGCCCGTTAGTAGCCCGGGCAGCTGATAAAGGGAGGGCCGGTCTGCGCCGGTTGATACAAGTGCGCCTTCGTTAGCAAGGCATGCGCAGGCAAACGGGTTCACAAGCCGTCAGCTTGCCCGCGCGCCCTGTATTTGAGGGTGTTGAAACAAGGAGAATCAATTGCATTTTCGATTTGGGCTACTGAAGGCTCGGGAACTGGGCCAGGTGGCTACAGGCAGCAAGCGGAAGGCGATTTCCTGGCTCGGAGTGGTCTTTTCCGCGGCACTGCTGATAGTTGTGTTTTCGGCGCCGGCGTTTGCGGTCCACGACACTGGCGTGTTCCAGCTCGATGGAGACGCCTCGTCAAGCACGCAGCCGGGTAGCCCGCCGGCGCCGCCGGCGCTCGACGACTGGGACAAGGTCTGTCACCAATACGCGGTACCGGCGAACTGCCCCACGAGCACTGGCACGACCGGTTCGACGTCGGGCGCGTGGACAAGCGAACCCAACCCAAGCGCGAGCATCTTCACCGGAGGCGGCTCCAAGGACCCCCAGGACATCACCAACTGGGCCTGGAAGGACGCTGGCGGCCTGCCCGACAAGGACAACCTCCTGCACGCCTTCGCAGTGCGCTACTCCCTGGACCCAGCTGCGACTTGCCCCTCAGGCGGTGCAGCAAAATGCGAAGTGATCTTCTTCGGCTCTGACCGCCTAGACAACAGCGGCGACGCCCAGCAGGGCTTCTGGTTCCTGAAGAGCAAGGTTGGCCTGGGCACCAACAGCGTCGGTGGCGGCACCGGCTTCACCGGCTCCCACCAGGCTGGTGACATCCTGGTGATCAGCGACTTCAGCAACGGTGGCACGACCTCGACGATCACCGTCTACAAGTGGGACCCCTCCTGTACCGCTACCAACAAGCCAGACGGCTCCTGCGGTGACGCCAACCTGCGCACATTGGAGACCTCTGACAATGCCAAGTGTTCGACTACGCCTGGCGTCGGCGACCCCTTCTGCGGAATCGTCAATGCAGGCACAATTACCATGCCTTGGACATTCGTGGACAAGAGTGGCACGCCCGGTAACGGCGCGCTGAACGGCGAGTTCTACGAGGCCGGCATCAACCTGTCGCTGATCGGCCTCTCGGGCGAGTGCTTCTCGACCGTCGGCGCCGAGACCCGCTCGTCGACCTCCACGACGGCGACCCTGAAGGACTTCATCCTCGCCCGCTTCGGCAACTGCACGTCGGGGCTGACCACGACTCCCAAGGATGCGGCCGGCGCCAACATCCCCGCCGGCGGCCTGTCGATCGGCGGCGAGCAGTCCGGGCACGTGATCCTGCTCGACCACGCCAACACCGGCGACGGGGTGCTGACCGGGGTGCACCTGCTGGCGCGAGTGGCCGAGACGGGCAAGCCGCTGGACGAGCTGGCCGGGGTGATGCGCCGGCTGCCGCAGGTGCTGGTGAACGTGAAGGGCGTGGACAAGTCCCGGGTGCAGTCCTCGCCGCAGATCCTGGAGGCCGTGGGCGCCGCGGAGAGCGAGCTCGGCGGGTCGGGGCGGGTGCTGCTGCGGCCCTCGGGGACCGAGTCCCTGGTGCGGGTCATGGTCGAGGCCGAGTCGCACGACCTGGCCGAGACAGTCGCGCACCGGCTCGCGGGAGTGGTGCGCACGGCGCTCTCCTGACCGGGCGCGGTGCCCCGGCGAGTCCGGCCGCGCCCGCCGA